>Ga0068628_1000310_pt1 | contig 15761 bp, 26 predicted proteins | sample InSIn2gowninarea_FD_77431 | JGI IMG/M metagenome (GOLD analysis project Ga0068628, IMG submission 77431) | Clean room microbial communities from NASA Spacecraft Assembly Facility at Jet Propulsion Laboratory, Pasadena, California, USA -... ... | reverse complement strand
ATGGTGTACCTCTATTCAATGAAAATAATTATGCACTCTCGAAAGGAAGAATGGATGTCTATCTCTTGGCACAAGGTTACGAGGTATGGAACACTTTACACCAACCGTGGATGAACAAGGTAAGAATAATTTGGTAAATAATGAAAAACCAAAGAATATTATTATTAGTGGACTTATTGAATCTGCTTATCATAAGGTGTTGGGTTGTAAAACCACCAAGAATGTATGGGAAAATCTTGAGAATATATATGCAGGTGACTCAAATGTCAAAGAAGAAAAGCTTCAAATCTACAAAGAAAAATTTGAGCAACTCAGAATGAAAGAAGATGACAACATTTCTGCATACTTCCAACACATTGATGAAATAATCAACACTCTGGAAGGATTGGGAAAGCCTATTGATGAGAAGACTATTATATGAAAGATTCTTAGAATGCTACTAGGAAGATTCAACCCAAAGGTATCGGTCTTAGAATACAGTGCGAATCTGGACAAACTCAACAAAGAGGAATTACATGGAGTTCTCATAGCATATGAAATGAGACTTGATGAAGAAGAGGTTACTTCACATCTGGAAACTGTGTTCGCTGCATCTAAGAAAACCAATAAGGACAAACAACCTTCAAAGGAAGAGACCTATACCTGCACTTGCAAGTGTGAAGAAAAGGAAGATGATGAAGAAGGTTTTTCAGATGGAGAATATGTTTACTTTACGAGAAAACTAAAAATTGGTAAGGGAAAATTCAAAGGTAAACTTCATTGATATGTTTTGGTTGTGGTGAGGTTGGGCATTTCACAATAAAATGTACTAATGTAAGTGATGGAAACTTAAAAGGAAAGAAAGGCTTTAAGAAATTCAATAAGCAAGGCAAGAAGAAAGGGTTCAAAAGGAACTTTCTCTCTAAAGAAGATAGCTCACCATCAGATGAAGACAGTGACAGTGAAGAAGAAGCCAATGAGAGAGTATTGTTTATGGCCAAGCACAATAAACAAGAGGTATCAAACAACGAAGAAGAAGGTTTGACCATAGAATAATTTTCTAAGAAGGCAATCAAGCTTATAAAAGAGCTCAAGGCTGAGGAGATCCGTTCCAATACTCTTGAAGAACAAGTTCAAGGTTTAGAAATTGAAGTTGAATAACACAAATGTATTGAAGAGTCACTTCAAAAGAAGTTGGAAGAAAGAAATTGAGAAAGGGAAGCATTAGAAGTCAAAGTAGTCATGCTATGTAAGGAAGTGAAGAAGGGAAAAACTGTCCAAAACTATGCCAACAACTCAATGGCATTGGAATAACTCATCAACGATCAACGATCTTACAATGACAAAACTGGCCTCGATTACATAGAAGAAGAAGTAGGACCTTCTACAACAAAATACAATGAACCTATGAGATCTGACAGGCATCTAGCCTTCATTGGAAAAGATTCGCAGGAATAGCCTTAGAAGGCAATTCCCCGACGAAGATTTCCATCCAGGTACCAAAATATTTTTCATGGCTATTGTTATTCATGTGAAAAATTTGGTCATAAAGCTATAGAATGTCACACGTACCCTAGGAACCAGTACATTTCTAGGAGATCTATCAAATATGAACCTCCCAGGGCTCAATGAAACATCAATGGATTTGAACATTTAAGAAGTAATATTGAATGTTACAAATGTTGAAACTTTGGACACATAGCCAAAGACTACAAACCTTAAAATCCTCAAGGAGAATCTTCGAAGCCACAGAACAAACGAACATGGATTAAGAAGAACATTAATAATTGTGCTCTACCTCTCAAGTCTCAAAACAATAAGGATGTGTGGTATGTTGATAGTGATTGCTCAATGCATATTACTAGAGATAGAAAGAAATTTGTATCTCTAAAAGAGAAAAGGATGGAACCATGTCCTTTGGAAATGATGGATCTTCAAATGTTATAGGATCAGGTATCGTCAGTCTCAGAAGCAAATATGCACTAGCCAATAATGTTCTATTGGTTGAAAACATGAATCACAATCTACTCAGCGTTGGACAAATGTGTGATAAAGGACACACAATGCTATTCAACTCCACAAAATGTGAAATTAGGAAAGGTAGGTATGGTAAAATTGTGGCTACAGCAAGTTGAGCTCCAAATGACATATATGTTCTGGATGAAGCAACTAAAGCATGTCTACTAGCTAAAGAAGGTGAAAGCTGGTTATGGCACAAATGAATGGGTCACATAAACTTTGACAATCTTGTCAAGATAAGCAAAAAGGAAGCAGTACAAGAAATGCCGAAAATATCAAAACCTTCCAACACACTATGTGAGGCCTGTCAGCACGGCAAGTAGACAAAATGTGGATTTAAAACAAAAGAACACTTTGCATCACATCCACTGGAATTGATACATACTGATCTATGTGGTCCTATGGGAACAAAAGGTTTAGATGGAGAGTTATATTTCATGTTAATGATAAATGACTATACTAGGATGACAGCTGTCAGTTTCCTAAAGAAAAAATATGACGCATTTGAGTGCTTTAATATCTACAAGGAGGTGGTCGAAAATGAAACTGATTTAAAAATAAAGTGTCTAAGATTAGATAATGGCTGAGAATTCACTTCCAAATTATTTCAACAATACTGTGATGAAAATGGTATAAAAAGACAATTTTCAACAACACGAACACCTCAGCAAAATGGAGTTGTTGAAAGAAATAATAGAATCGTACAGGAAATGGGTAGAACAATGCTGAAGGACTCAAAATTGGATGAAAAAATATGGGTTCAAGAAATTGATACGGGAGTCTTCATTATCAACAGAAGTCTTCTCAGAAATAATTGCAATAAGACCCCATATGAATTATGTAAAGGAAAACCGGTTAATGTAAAATATTTTAGAATCTTCAAAAGAAAATGTTATATCAAAAGAGAAGATAAAAAGTTGGGTAAGTTTGAATCGTGTGTTGATGAAGCTATCTTTGATGGTTACTCACGCAAAAGAAAGGCCTATAAATGCTATAATATAAGATGAAAAGAGATAGTGGAGAGAATAAATGTTACATTTGACGAATATAGTGTTCTAGCAAATAATGATGAGGATCTAGAATCTTTGAAGCTTGAGACTAAGGCTAAAAAAGGTACAGAGAAAATTCTAGAACAAGAAGAAACAGTTAACCAGGAAGAAGTAAATAATGATCAACAAGATATACAGGAACAACAACAAGAAGCTCCTCCAAAGAGAACAAAAGAATGGATTCAAAAGAACCATCCATCAAATCAATCATTGGTGACATAAATGAAGGAATTGGAACAGGAAAAGGTCGACAGCTTTTTTCATCACAATAAGCTCACATTGCTTTTCTAGCAACCTTTGAGCCTAGTAGTTTTGAGGAAGCCAGCCAGAATGAACATTGGGTAGTAGCTATGAATGAAAAATTGGATCAAATGGAGAATAATAACTCCTGGGAATTAGTTCCACGACCAAAACATAAAAATGCCATTGGGACTAAATGGGTGTTCAGGAACAAATTGAATGAAGATGAATAGGTTACCATAAACAAAGCAAGATTGGTTTGCAAAGGCTATGCACAAGTGGAAGGAATCGATTTCGACAAAACATTTGCACTAGTTTCCATAATGGAAGCCATCCGAATTTTTCTCGCCTATGCATGCTCGAGAAAAATAAAATTCTACCAAGTGGATGTTAAGTCAGCATTTATGAATGGAGAATTAGAAGAAGAAGTTTACATTGAACAACCTGAAGGTTTGCTACTATCAGAAAAAGAAGACTATGTTTGCAGGTTAAAGAAGGCTCTGTATGGTCTCAAGTAGGCTCCTAGAGCATGGTATTCTCGTCTTGATGGATGTCTACATCAACAAGCGTTCAAGAAAGGTACTGCTGATACCAATCTTTATGTACAAATAGATAAGGATAATTTAACAATCGTTGAGGTATATGTGGATGATATAATCTTTGGTAGAAATGATGATCAACTAAGTAAGAGCTTTTCTACAAAGATGCAAAGTGAGTTCGAGATGTCTTTACTTGGTGAGTTGAAATACTTTTTAGGGCTTCAAATATCTCAGCAAGAGAAAGGAATATTTATATGTCAAGCCAACCACATCAAGGAAATGCTTAAGAAATTCAAAATGGAAGATTGCAAACCCATCCTTTCTCCGATGGTAACATGTTGCAAATTGAGCATAGATGACTCATCTACGGATGTGGATCACAGGTTGTATAAATCTATGATTGGTAGTCTTCTATATGTAACAGCCTCCCGACCAAATGTTATACAAGAAGTTGGACAAGTAGGAAGATTCCAAGCAGCACCAAAAGAATCACATATTATTGTTGTCAAAAGAATTATTCGATATCTAAAGGGCACAACAGAATATGGCTTGTGGTATCCTCAGGGCAACAATCTCACTATTCAAGCCTTTAAAGATGAAGATTGGGAAGGAAGCATTGATGATCGTAAGAGTACTAGTGGAGTAGCATTTTATCTAGGTGGTTGTCTCGTATCATGGTTGAAAAAAAAGAAAACATCAATCTCATTATCTATATTGGAAATAGAATACATTGCAGCGGCAACTTGTTGTACTCAAGTCCTTTGGATGAAACAAACTTTGAAAAATCTTCAAGTACAATTTAGTGAGCCTATTCCCACCTTCTGTGATAAAACCAGTGCCATCAGCATCTCCAAGAATCCCGTCATGCATTCAAAAACAAAACACATTTTGATAAAGTATCATTTTGTTAAAGAACAAGTCGTTGAAAATAATATCAAACTTGAATATGTTCGTATAAAAGAACAAATCATTGATATCTTCACTAAACCTTTACCTCGTGAATCATTTGAATATCTTCGCCAAAAGCTTGGGACTCTCCCAGGGTCTCATTAGATTTTCCTTTTTCAGAAAATAAAGGGGGAGTGGAAGTGTGTACAGGTCCATAGGATGGTTGTGTGTCGGGGGGAGTTACCCTTTGCCATTGATGTGAAAGGGGGAGAGAAGGCAATAGGAAGAGGTGCCCTCATCGCAACAAGAGTACTTGTGTTGCCAACAACGCCAAAGGGGGAGATTGTTGATCTAAAGATGATATGAGGTTGTCATTGATGTCAACCCAAGAAGCACCAAGGGCTACCCTGATCTTGCAAGGGAATTTTGACTTGACAAATTACTCTATTTTGAGTCAAGGATCTTCTATATAGATTCTACTCATTGAGATTTTTCTGTTGATATATGGCACGCCAAGTAATTCTTCACGGTTTGAGAGATATTCATGTTTGAAGTTAGTAACCCCAGTTAGTGGGCTAAAACCCTATGGGGTTGTGGCATGGCACTCATAATTGGTTTTGATCATTGAATAGTCAATAATTAATAATTTTTTAAGCTCCTAAAATCCCTCCAACATTCTCTATAGAAGCCCCTCCAAATCGAGTGATCGTGGAATTTTTGCTATAACTTAATTTTTGCGAAGTCTTAGATTATGAAATCGAAAGCCATTTGATTCACAATCCTAATGAATGTTTTGACTGAATTGCAGATCTTGTTTAGCTATGTTTTTGGAGATATGATCTGTTGAAGTTAGGGTTTTTGCAGGCTGCTGAATTTCATCTCAAAGAAGTCACCTTGGGAAAATCGTCATAACTCTCTCTTAGAGAAGAGGATTGGAATTATGTAAAAAATGGAGGAAAGTGCACAGAATTTAGTTTTATGTGTATCAATTTTAGAGCCAAAGGAGGAAACAGTGACACGTGGTACATCGTACAAGTTCACTCTACCGAACTAGTCCATAATTATGTCATTGTGAGAGATTGGGCACAATTTTTCCTTGAAGAGTCAAAATCGGGCCAGAGCTGTGGCATTGGAAAGAAGACTCACAGGGCTTCTACAAGACCAAAGATCACATGTTGGGGATCTGAAATAGAAGAGATACATCAGATTAAATATCGTGCTCCGAGAAGGCAAGAAAAACTAGATCAAGTGTTGTCAAGGGGTGCAAAGGACCAGACTTTATAGGATAGCAAAGAGCAAGGTGCAGCAAAATGATGCAGCAGAGGTAAGCTACAAGTATCTTTTGTATATGCATGTTCATCTCTTAATTGCATTAGTTTATTTTTATTCTAATTTGTTGTTTTTGTTTAGCACTGACATATGTTTTACAGGATCAAGTAAGTTTTACTATTATCATGTCATGGGTATTTCTGATGCAAGAGCATCCTGCTCAAAATATTACTGTTCATTTGGTTGATTTAGGGGGTGATGTTTTTAATTATTTTTAGGAATATTGTATAGATTAAGTGAGAAATCTATGTGTGAGGTTTTCATTTGTGAAATACTCTCAACTATGTGAGAATATCATGGGTAATTGATATGTGTATATCTCATAGAGATGTTAGGGATTATGAGATCCTCGAATAGGAATTAGTTGAGTAAATTATGTGAAAATCATGGATTTATTATAATCCATAATTATGTAATTAATCTATAAATATAAGCCTACGAGGAGAGTGAGAAACAAGTGTTAGAGAGAGCTAAGTAGTGGGGACAATAGATCAAAGCACAAGATGTTCTAAATATATATATGTAAATATTGTTATGAATGAAAGGAGTTTTATGTTCAAAAATTGTTTTTTCATGATCTTTTATTATGTGATTTGGTTTCATTGGTTCTTTAAATCGTAGGCTGAATCCTCCGTTAAATACAGGAAATTGTGTGTGAAATTAAAACATTTAGTGCAGTCTGCATTTGAGGATCGCCTGGACAAGGCTTTAATTTGTTGATTGCTAATTGAAAGTGGACAGATATTGAATGAACTGAAAAATCATCATTGATCATAGGGTGGATCAATGATGATCTATTTGGGAGAAGATCGACGATGTTCACTGGTGAATGTGCATGCACTTTAGCACAACAAACAGGCCAGATAACATTATAAAATTGAGTTAATTGATAAATCGATCGTGACCGTTGAAGTGACCTGATGGTAATCGCGTTGGAAGATGCACACAATTTAATCCAGTTTTCAGACGTGATATTTTATGGACTGTGATTTAATCCAGTTGAATTCTGGATTGATCATAGCCGTTCATTATGAATGGACAAGATCCGACAGATATCGCTCTAGAAGATGCGTGTTGGTTAGCATAAATTTCGGACGCGGTAAGGATTGAACTGGATTTTAATTTGTTTGGGTTCCACGCAAGAGACTGGGGTCAGATAGTTTGGTAAATATGGATTCTAATTGTTTAAATCCGCGAATTGTGTAAAGATGCAATTTTGTTGCATCAAAGCGGTATCAGAGTAGAAGAAGATTCTTCTTGAAGTATGATTATATTGCAGATTTATCAGTGTTAGTCTTTATAATTTTTGTGCAAAGTAACAGTAGAGGAAGGTGAGAAGATTTGCAGCAGCCTAGAGAAAGGAGTGTTCAATTGGTTCTAGAAGAAAGAACCAGAGAGATGCTGAAAGACTAAGCTTAAAGGAGAGAAGCTTGGTGAGGTATCATGTAGCAAGGGGGACTTGTTACTACAGAGGTTTTTTTGTAGCTCATGAATGTTGTTACAAGAGACTAAGAAAGCATATGACAAGAAAAATAAAAGGTGCAGCAGAAGCAAAGGGAAAAGAAGAGGAGTCAGTTTTAGAATTTGATTGAGGTAAATATTTTCTTTTACTGAATTTCAAATATTGATTTGAGTTTGAAGAATTAGTGAAAATGAACATGGAGAAACTTAGGAAAGGTTCAAATAAATGTCAGATGAGTCATGAAGAGCGTAGGATAAGTATTGCAATGATGGGAGCAAAGTTCAATATACTACATGAATGGTTTCAAGAGAAAGAGAATGAAGACCGAAGAAATGGATGGAGAATAAGGAAACGGGTCAAGTGGAATCTATTGCAACATAAATGGAATGCTATGTTGATGAACAAAATTGAACAAATACATATTTCTTTGTTGGAGAAGGAGAGACTCATAGGAATTGAGTCACATCAAAGAGGATTTGTTGAAACCCAGAAATCTCATGGTGGGAATTTGGTGCTTGAAGCATCAAAAGATACCAAAAGGTCTGGTATTTTTAAAACTGATAATTTGTCTGTGAATGTAGGTATGGTACTAAATAAGGAATTTTTTGCTATAGAGACAGCTAATGACCATTGTTATGCTCAAGAAGTCCTTTTTGAACCTAAAGGAAATTGGGATGATTGTTTTTTATTCCATGAAGTTGAGTTTGCAGCTCAATTAGAGAAGGGAACAGTAGCTAAAGAGACATAAGCCGAAGAAGTTGAGACCAGAGAAATTGTAACAAAAGGAGGAAAGGACACCATAGAGAACATCAACTATGTTGATGTGATTAACAAAGAGGAATTACTCCTAGAGCATGGGGGAGAAAATTACTTTACAGATATACAGAATTTGGTTGACAGTTCAAGTGATGATGATGGTGAACCTTCAGATTTATTTCTTACTAATCTCAGCACGAAAAAGTTACCTGGCAAAGAGATAGTTGCAGAAGGTGAACCAGTTTGAGAGTCGTTCAAAATTTGGAAACCAGGAAAATAGGTATTCAAGTTTCCACATGCAGTTCACGGGTCTATATTTCAAGAACAGAGGATGATGAGGTATGGAAAGTTGAGAATCATGTTTAATAATTCTCTGAAGATATTATTCTGTGAATTTGATGCCATACTACATGATGAAGTTATTCCTTTGAAGGACCATCAGAAAAATAGATTTTGGAATCCTGGAGGTAGCAAGTCATTCAGACTTGTAGCTATCACATTATTACAGAAAAGTGACAAACCTCATAGACAAGAGTCTCTAATTTTTTTCTACATCAGGAGTCTGATGCAGGAGCATCCTGCTCAGAATATTATTGTTCATTTGGTTGATTTAGGGGGTGATGTTTTTAATTATTTTTAGGAATCTTGTATATATTGAGTGAGAAATCTATGTGTGAGGTTTTCAGTTGTGAAATATTCTCAACTATGTGAGAATATCAGGGGTAATTGATATGTGTAGATCTCATAGAGATATTTGGGAATCCTCGATCTCTTAGATGAGTGATCTTTTTATAGGTGAGTGAAGGAGGTTATGCCATCAATGGTGATAATGAATGCCTTTCTAAATTTAGAAATCAGTTCCATGGAAGAAGGGATAGGGGATTTATGTTTCCTACTTACCTTCCTCATCCAAATGCGAACTCAAAGGTGTAGGTGGCATTTGAGAAACTTCTAGAGGCTTCCAATGGATAAGTAATCTTCAAACCCTCACATAAATTTGCTCAAATTCGCTCAGCGTAGGCCAAAGAGGGACCAAGTGCGCTACATAGCACCCTGTCAGTGTATGGTTTGCATTGCAACATACCCTAATGAAGGCCTACCTGTTCTGATCTTCTTAGAGGTAGTTTTTGGATGTTATCAGTGATGGAACTTCTTAGGAAGTGAGGAATTCTGATGACTAACTTCTTTAGGGCATGTAACAATTGCACTAGGGGTTGATGAGCCCAAATAGTATCGATCTGTAACTTGGGGTTGATGTGCCCAAATGGATCTGTAACAGTTGTCCCCTAAAGCATGAAGTCAAAAATATATATGTCAAGTGAAATGCTTTATCACGAGGAGAGGAGGTTTTGAAAATGGAAGGTGACCTGCATCAATTACAATACATATATCATGATAATTTGATTTTTTCTCATGAACTAGCTGAGGGAAGGCATACCCATGCTAAGCTTATAAACTTTCATTACAGGTACAAATATAGTCATCTACAGATATAGACCCATGAATGGTTGACCATGAATGTAAGGCCATTGTATATTTTATTTAGTACTCTTGAAAATATCGTAGCCCGGATGGATGGAACTAGATCCGGGGTTTTCAATCTCGTTCAATCTTTTGCTCAAGTACAAGTCTAACCATGTGAATAGATGTTCTGAAGTCGAACACAGAAAGACATTGTCTGATTACCAGGAAATGATGTAAGTCGTTAACAAATGCAAGAGGAATCACTGATAATGATAATGACCCTCAAGGTACTATAGTACATTTCGCATGGTGTGATTAAATGATTTGATGTCGAACACCATACAAAGTCTTTCTGTCAAAGGCCATTGACGTCAATCTATCTCCGGAAGCGAGAAACTTGCCATTGATGTATGCAAGCTTCAAGGTACTGAAGGGATGTTTCTAAGTCAACTTCTTGGATGATGTGCTGATTTCAACAAGAAGCGACTCGTCGCAGGAGGGCCTTGATGTATCCCACATCTATGACACGAAATGAGGTAAATGATTTTGGAGATGAAAACTCGGCTGACGACACAAGGTTTAGGAATGGAGATCATGAAAATGAAGGTTTATGGTATTGCAAATGATGAAGTTTGAACTGATTGACTTCTTTTGAACATATCGACAACACTGAATGAATTGGCAGCATTGACCCAAAACCAAGTAATGGATGGTATGACAGACCAACGGTGTGATAACCATCAAGCAGATAACCGAACCCAAATAGTCATGAAGATGAAGTGAAAGTGTCATGTTCAAGAGCGACTTGCTACCATATATTTTTCTTCATTTTTTCCCTTTTTCTCCAATCATTGTTGACCAGTACCTCTTTATTTTTTTATCAAGCTTGAGGAGGATAACATATGCTTGTTGTATAATTTCACCCTTCAGGCGAATCCATTGCTATTTGATGCTTTAATGAGTCTAGCGAAGGTGAAACTCGTTCTTGTCTAGATGGACAAGCTTGTCAATATTTGATGTTTTTAATGAGTTTAACGACAAAGAAAACTTGGTCATTTTCATGTTTAGAGAGTTTGGAAAGGGACGAAAAGGAAACTCCACAAGTTCTTTTCCGTAAAATAATCTCTCAAGTCTGAAAAAATGTGAAATAATACAAGAGAGATGTCATTTCCAATGCTTTAACGAGCTGGAATAAACAAGCGCTCGACAATATTTTCATATTTAGAGAGTCTAAAAAGAGTTTAAAGAGGACTCTAAGGGGGTTCCTTTTTCGTTTTTAACAAAGCTCGAAAAAGAGATAAAAGTTTGCTTTATGGTCAAAGATGTTCAATTTACACTTAAGCACGTGAAATTCTGATTTCAGCTATTAAACCTACTCAAAACTCCATCAAAGAGGATTAAAAATACTTGTTCATGGATAAAAATGAATAAAAAACAATGTTTGCTCGATTAACGTGCAAGAAATGAACATAAAAACAAGTTTTAGTATTCATTTTTACTATTTCACTCTTACCCTTTGTTTTTGGTTCTCTGGAATAGTTTTCTACCTCAAAGTTCACTAGCTGATTACAGAGGATTCACTGGACCATTTCTCGTGTTGTCCAAACCAGGTAGGAGCTATCCCTATTCTCTTCCATTTTATTCCATTTATTTCTAGTTTTAAGCAAAAAAAATTGGTTTTTGAGGACCCTAGGGTTTCATTTCGCACACTCTGGATCAATGCACCCTTTCTATATCGAAAAGTGCACTGCATTGCACACACCTAGAAGGTTGTATGCATTGCAGCGCATTGTCTCTAAGGGATGGGTGCGATGGGCGCAAAAACCAAATTTTGACAGCTATTTTTCTCCCAAAATTTCCACTGTTTTTTGCAAAAAATGGATCCTAATTTGTCTAATGGTTCCATTTCATACATTCATCAGATCAAAATGGTGATTATATTGAGAGAACGAGAGCATGAAGAAAAAGACATGATTTCCCTAAATGATCAGGGAATAGTTGATGCCTTAAGGAATTGTGGGTTGCTGAAGTATTTTCGATTATCTAGCATGCGACAACAAATTGAGCTTTTGCAATACCTTGTTTTTTCTTGGAATCCTACCGATCAGGTTTTTCACATTAGGGGAAAAATGATCCTCTTTACCATCGATGATATTTACTTTCTGACTGGACTGTTGAGGCAGGGTGCCCCCATCTCATTATTTGGATTTACCAGAAGAGGTGAATCAGTGAGAGATTATATACGACAGTTCTGCTAGGAAGGAGCTCAACCTAGTAGAGGCAGAAAGATCAATATCAGGGATGTTGATGATTTACCGTTGAGAAAAATCCTTTTTACCCTCACCAAATTGGCTGGCAGTGCAACTTTACACTTGGAAAACAGGTCATATATGCAATATGCTTTAGGGTGTTTGGAGCCAAAGGTGTTCAAATGGTGTGAGGCAGTTTTTTCATCCATGAAAGAACTGACCAAGGTGAAAAATGGGAAGACAAAGAATTTTGGCTATGGGTCTATCTTGATTTCTTTTGCCTTAGAGAGAATCCCACTCATGCAACCACAACACATCTCACTGGAAGTACTTAGATCTAGAGACCCATGGATGCAGAGGTGGGTAGACCTTATGGCTAGGTATGCTAGCTAGTCATTGATCTCATTTACCCCTACTTTCTTTGAGTGGTTTGACCGATAGGACATGGCCTTTGCAAAATATCCATATTCAGGGATGGATTTCCAAGGTGATCCAGATCTGATGTTACTAGTTGGGGTGCAGTGGAGTGTTATTGGTAAATTGATTGACCAAAGTGTTTTTGCTTTTAAATTTTCTACTTTTTTTTGTGTTTTTTTATTATTGCCAAAACTAAACAAACATTTTTTATATGTATGCAAATGTTGGATCTGTTCGACCTACGGGACACCAGCGAGAGGCAGGTGCGCCAGTATAGAGAGCTGTTGGGATAGCAGTTCTCCGAGACTTGGATTTAGCAAAGACATTGGCCCAACTATAGGATCACATAGAGAGTTTAACCCTAGGTATTCCGGATGTCTGGATCGAGGAGTTACCTATGCAATTGTAGCACCATACCATTGGCGTGCCGAGTCATTGGATGATAATCCTACACATGATAGCACAGGCTGTGACCTGTTATCATGAGCAGCATTAGTCTACTTGGATATTTTCTACATACATTTTTGAGTTTTTTGGGTCAGATGACCGATTTTTGTCTTGGACACAAACTATTTGTAAAAACTTATATACAGCTATCTATCAGAGTTTTATTATGGTTAAGTGATGCAATCCTATTCAAATGATGATGTGAGTTGAAAATATTTACTTTACAAATGTCGCAAATGTCTATTTAGCACTTAGTTTGCTAGAGAGTCAATTAATGTGTTTAGATTTCTAGAAATGTGCTGATATTGAATAAACTCAAAATACCTTTCCAAAATACGAACTCTAAGGAACATCCAATGAATTGCTAGGTTTCAAATAGTATAGACACCAGTAAGCTATAGTACAACAAGTTGAGTCTAGCCTAATGATGATTCGATGTATGCCAAGTGAAATGGCATTAGAGAGGAGTTCAATCAATGCGCTATACTCAGCGATATTGTTTGTCGATCGTCCAATACATATCCCTCTAAAACTCACTAACTCACTGCTTGGAGTGAAAATGGCCCATGCTGCAGAAGATAAATTCTGCATACTATGACTAGCTCCATTGGCATAACCAACAAATGGTTCCAAAAAGTTCAACATCTACAACAAATGCAAAGTGGATTACCTAACCGAATAAAAACTCTAAAAGAAACACACACACAAATGCAATCAAAGCATATACAGTGAGTTTTACTACACTCAACTAAGCATAGTAATGTTTAAGGTACAACCCGTTTCGGGGCTGCGACAATGGAATCCCATCATAATCCACTAACTCATAGGCACCTTTCGATAACACATGTTTAACAATGTAAGGGTCCATCCATAGTGGTTCAAATTTTCTCGCTCCTGATTGTAAAGTAAGACCAGGTCACCTTCTAAGAAGATATGAGGCTTAACATTTTTATCATATTGTGCCTTGATGTGTTTTTTATGTGCTTCGTTAGCCATTGCAGCATCACGACGGGTTTCATCTAGATCGATTAACTCCAAGAAACAAACTTCTTCTTCAGAAGTTTCAGGTAGCAGGTCAATCACGAATTTGAGGGATGAGATTTCACATTGGATTTGTAAGACTACTTCCAAACCATACACCAACTGAAAAGGCATAAATCCGGTTGCATTTCTCACCGAGGTTCTATATGCCCACAAAGCCGAGTGACAGTCCTAATTTGGTAATTAATTTGAGCATCATGTGATTGTGCAAAAGCGACCCATGATCTGTAACTATAGCTTGCGGTACACCAAACCTGGAAACCACATGGTTGAAAAAAAATAGAGCAGCTATTTCGCCACTGTTGTTCAATGTTGGCTTCACCTCGACCCATTTGGTAAAATAGTCAATGGCGACTATAATATACCCATGCCCCCCGGCTAAGGTGGGGTTACATGTCATAAATTCAATGCTCCATTTGGCGAATGGGCCAACAACAATGACTGGATGTAGTGGTGCAGGTGGTAATCTAGTTCTATGGTCAAATATCTGGCAAGCATGGCAACTTCTGACAGCAAGAATGTAATCTTTGAATATGGTTGGCTGGAAGTAGCCAGCACGTAGAATTTTCTACGTAGTTTAGTAACCAGATAAATGCCCCCCAACAGCACCTGAATTACACTCATTCAAAGCTTTTTCGGCCTCCTCATGAATAAGGCACCTACGTAAGATCGTATCGACACCACAATGATAAAGTGTATCACCAATGATTAGATCATTTTTGGCTTAGTATAGAGTACATTGATGTTCAGAGCGAGAGGTATTAGGCCGAAAAGCTTGGGTCTGGAGATAGACCAGTATATCTCCATACCATGGATCACTTGACGAGATAAGAAATAGAGATTCATCCAAGATTGATTCTTCTGATGTTAAATCATTGGAGGATGAGGGAACATCGCAAAGTAACTCAGTAAAGACAAGATATTTCTTTGATTTAGATTTGATGAATTCCAAATCAAACTCCTACAAGATAACTATCCATTTCGAATATTTCCCCCCCAGCAATTGATGTGACAAAATGTATGTCATAGGGTTGCAATTTGATATAATGGTAGTTTTATGGAGGAGGATGTAGCGACAAAATCTTTGCACAACTTGAACAGCTGCCAAGGCTAACTTTTCGACATGAATACTTACTTTCTGTATCATTGATATTACGACTCAAATAATAAATAGGATGTTTAGTTCCACTTTCTTCTTGAACTAAAAGCATACCAATGGTTGTATCTGCAGCGACGAGATACAGGAAAAAGTATTTTTGATAGTTTGGGGCATACATTATTGATGCTCTAATTAGGGAATCTTTGACAGCATCAAAAGAAGCTTGTGCAACTTGGTCCCAATGGAAGAGTACCCTTTTCTTCAATAGACGTGTATAACCTTTAGCTAATTCAGCATAGTTTGGAATGAACCTCCTCAAAAAGTTTTCCTTCCCTTGAAATCTATGTATCTGTAACAAGTTTGAAGGTGGAGGCAAGTCAAGGATTGCCTGAACCTTAATGGGATCGAGTCGAATTCCCTCTTTTGAAGCTACAAATCTAAGAAATCGACCAGAGCAAAACAAAAACACACATTTATGTGGATTGAGTCTTATCTTGTAGTGCCGACATCGTAAGAATATTGCTCTCAAATGTTGCAGGTGATCAATTCATTTTCACAAATGAGTAGGCAAATCATCAAGATAAGGTTGAACAATGTGCTTGATGTCATGGAAGGCATAATTCATCACCCTCTGAAATGTAGCCCCTCCATTCTTCAAACCAAAAGGTAACTTTCTATAGGCGAATGTGCCCCACGGACAAATAAAAGTTGTTTTGGATTGGTCTTGTGGGCGGATATTGATTTGATTGTAGCCAGAAAATCCATCCATGAATGAGAATATTT
>Ga0068628_1000302_pt1 | contig 15865 bp, 13 predicted proteins | sample InSIn2gowninarea_FD_77431 | JGI IMG/M metagenome (GOLD analysis project Ga0068628, IMG submission 77431) | Clean room microbial communities from NASA Spacecraft Assembly Facility at Jet Propulsion Laboratory, Pasadena, California, USA -... ... | reverse complement strand
GGACTGCACCAGTACATTGTAAAAGAAGTTTCTAATTAAAGAAAGATAGATACGTATTGCAGCAGGTGATTTTCACCCACATTGGGTTTCCACCTTATATCTTGTGTTCTTGTGTGGGATTGTCTTTTTTCTCTATTTTACTATTTCTGGTTATTGGTTATTTGATTCTAAAACACAAATTAATAATCAACATCAAAAAGATAAATTAAATTAAAAGTTTTCATTGTATACGCGGGTCTCCTTCTGCATAATTGCGTATATACGCAGGTATAATTAGATGAAGTAGCGTATATCGTTTGATTTTACAAAAGGATTAATTCTATTGATAATACTGATTCACCCCCCCTCTCAGTATTATTTCGAACAGGTTGAAGCTATCATTAATCTACCTCTTCCTTCAACTCTTCGCCAACTGCAATGTTTGCAAGGGAAAGAAAACTTTTTATGTCCTTTCATTCCTAACTACACCTAGATAATGAAAGGTTTTACTAGGTTGTTAAAACAAAATATTCCATTCTTTTGGGATGAGATCAATGATCGATCTTTTGATGCACTCAAACACGCGTTGACTTATGCACCATTACTGCATCTTCCCAATTACAACCAGGATTACCTTTTGTACCTCGCCGCTTCTCATTCCACCGTTGGGATGGTTTTTGTTTAGGAAGATGAATTCAACAATGAACATGTGATTTACTATCTTAGTTGAACTTTTCATTCAACTAAGCTTAAATATTCGCATGTGGAGAAATTGGCCTTGGCAACTATTCAAGCTGTCCAAAGATTTCACCACTACATCTTATTATGCAAAACCATGGTAATTTTTTACTGTAACCCTATGATGTATATCTTGACTAAACAATTGCTAAGGGGCAAGTATTCGAAATGGATAGTTATCCTGTAGGAATTTGACTTGGAATTTGAAAAATCCAAGGCAAAGAAACCTTTGGTTTTTGCCAAACTAATGTGTGATTTCCCACGTACTGATACTAAAACTGTGGAAAAAGAGCCCATTGCGGATGAATCCTTGTTTCTTATCAATATTCTTCATCCTTGGTATGGAGATATTATTGTTTATCTTCAAACCCAATATTTTGAGCCTGAAATCTCATGATCTCAGCGACGGAAAATACGTTTCCAATCCCAACAATACAATATTATTGATGATACACTATCGTCATGGAGAAAATTCTATTTTCCGACGTTGTTTAACTCATGAAGAAGTTGAAAAGGTTCTGAATGATTGTCACTCTAGAGCATGTGGCATTCATATGTCTAGGTATGCCATAGCCCAAAAGATATTGCACGCTAGTTATTTCTGACCATCCTTATTCAAAGATTGTATCTATGCAGTTTGAAAATGCCACAATTGTCAAATCTTTGATCTTAAAATGCACGCTCCACCTGCTCCTCTTCACCCTATAACTATTGTCGGTCCTTTCACAAAGTGGGGGATTGACTTTATTACATGTAACTGTCACTTGGCTAGGGGGAGTGTGTATATTATCCTAGAGGTAGATTATTTTACTAAGTGAGCTGAGGCGATGCCTACATTTTTGGCAGAGGGAAAGAGTGCTGCAAATTTCGTATTCAATCATATAATTTCTAGATTTAGTGTTCCTCAAGCTATTATTACTGATCATGGAAGTCACTTTCGAAATATCATGATGTTTGAACTGACAAATCAACTTGGCTTGTGCCATCATAGTTCTACTCTATATTACACGTAGGTTAATGATCTAGTTGAAGCTATCAATAACATTTTAGTCACTACGATTGAATGAATCATTGGTATTCATAAGTCAAATTGGCATATCATGATTTTTTTAGCCCTTTGGGCATATCAGACCTCGATAAAAACATCAACTAGTTTCACTCCTTTTCAATTGGTTTATGGTTTGGAAGCAGTGTTACCTGTTGAATGTCAAATTTTGTCATTACAATTAGCCATAGAATTACTCCCAGCTACTTTTGAAGAAGAGAAACGTTTTTTATACTTAGCTCAGCTAGATGAGAATCGACGCACTGTTGTAGTAGGAAATGAGACTCATGCGGAATGAGTGAAAGCTTAGTACGAAAAAAGTATTACACCTCGTAAGTTTTTAGAAGGAGACCTAGTTTTACTATATAATCAAGCGAACGATAAGCTAGGGGTTGGAAAATTTGTACCTATGTGGAATGGTCCTTACATTATTAAGCGAAAGCTAGTAAAAGGTGCTTATGAATTGATAGATTTTGATGGTGTCTCTTTGGGTAAACCAAAAAATGGACTTTATCTGGAGAGATATTATGCTTAAATTCAATGTGAATATTTTTTGTTGTATTAGATTCTTTACATCTAGTGTGTTTTAGATTAGAAAATTGTGCCTAGTTTAGAGAGTACTCTTATCATTATTCTTGTTTATCTCGATTTTAGTCTTGATATTGCCAATGTCGACATTTCTTCAAACATACACTGGTTTTGCTGATGGTGCTTGTCGTAATACATGGAACATTTCTTCCACAACTTGGGTTATCTATTCACCCTCTGATGAGTTAGTGTATATGCATGGGGTAAGCCTCGGTCAAACAATGAATAACATTACAGAGTATACTGCAGTGATTGAGTTATTATCTAAATCCATCTCATTTTGGATTCGGAGATTGATTGTTAGGTTGGATTCTGAACTCATTGTATTATAGCTTAACAGTGTTTATGCCATTAGAAATCCAATGTTATTAAGGTTATTTTTTAGAGTTACTCTCTTGGAACGTGAATTTTATTACATTGAATATCAACATATTCCAAGACATTTAAATACATCAGCAGATGCAGTTGCTTCTATTATGATAAATAGACATTTGCAATAATCAAAAAAGTAAATTTAATAACATTCGATAACATGTTACATGAGATAGCAAGTAATAATGATATATCATAGCATAGAAGTGTGTTTCAAAATATACATCATCTTCGATCATAGGTTGAAAAACACCTTATGATCGGCAAAAATGATAATACAAAAAGTCAAAAATGTTGTGAGTCTACAAAATTGATCATCCTATACCTAGCGATGATCATGATAAGAAACCACTACTTGGGCCACCCTACATAGGAACCTCCTAAAAGGTCCTGGGACCCCAATCGGATATCTTTGTAGCGTAAGTGGAATATCATCTATATCAGTCTCTAGAATATCTAGTGTCAAGCACTCTAGATGATGCTCCAAGTCGGTTAGGATCTCTGGTGATTGGTCCTATGGGGCTAGTGCTGTTGCAGCTAGTTGTGTCCTCTCAAAAGGCTAGAGAGCAGATGGTCGTCATGGACCCACATCTGCATTTAAACTTTTCATTATCAGTTTTGGAAGGTTTAAAACATAAAAGAAAGAAAAAAAAAAAACTTAGAAAGTGTTGAAAATGGTTTTTACCTGAATCATCTCATTGTTCTCTTGGTGGAAGAATCATGTCTGGGTCACCATAATAATCCATCCCAATATATGGAAAATCCTGAATCACAAAAAGTTAGATGTTCAGCCAACGAGAATATTCAAGTGGAACTCGAACAACCTTTGTGCCCTCCTCAGGGTGACAGGCCATCAAAGAAACCCAGCGAACCATTCTAGGCTCTTAAGGAAGACTAGCATCAACAGGAATATGCTACATTGCTAACATGGGGATCCTCTCTACAGAAAAACTAACTACAATAAATGCATATCCAAAGTTTTTCAGTTTTCCATTATTTTCTCTAATTAGTTTCCCTTTCACATTTGCTAACACAGCCTCACACCAGTTGAATATGGTGCCTCGAAAGCAGTTTACAGCCATCTGCATCTAGGGTATAGTATCCACATGCAATAATGAACTCCCACATAGCCTAGTAATAGTGAATGAAATAAACTTAAGCTCAGGATGGCTAATAGTTTTAATATTAATCCGTCTGTCCTTTGATTGATCATCGCAAAATTCCAATCAAAGACTAGCGACAGACTGGCCACCTGGCCTAGTCTAGAAAAGAGATAACTGTTCACCCCTCTTGGACAAACCAATCAAAAAGTATATGTCCTCCAGCTCGATTTCAAGCCGTGGCCACCAATAACAAAGCACTGATCATGTGCGTTCCATCTGTCTACCAACCATTGCAAGATGTCTACTTGGGCCCTCATGCCCTGTATGGCCCAAAAATTTAACAATCCACATTCTCTCAATGCCTGCAATATCAGCATAAGATTTATTGTGACAAAATCTACATCCTCTTGCTCGCGTTCTTGCCAAATAAGAATTTTGAATGTCATACAATGCATAAAATGACATATCAGAACAAGTTAGTTCAAAAAATTTTGGGCAAAAATGGAGAAATTTAATTTTTTAAGATTCATTTCACGGGGTCCACACCCACTACTTAAAAATAGTGTGTAGGTCTACACGGGTTGTGAGCAATAGGTGCGGATCGAAAACTTTTTTCTTTTTAGAAGAAACTCGGGGTCTGTAGGGCCCGCATGTTGTACCTGTGGACCCTCACGAGCATTTTTTTTTAAACCTAATTTTCTTTTAAAAATCAAATTTAAAGCATAAAAACAAAATGTAAATAGATGAAATGCAAGTTAAGGAGGACGTGGATTAGCTAGAGCTAATGGTTTTCAATTCCAATGGATGGATTTTCTAGAATCTTCACAAGAAATTTCTTACCCAAAAGCTCTCACTTCTCACTCTGAACTCAAATGGTAAAAATGAAGTTAGAAAATCCCTTTTTATAATCTTTTTCAAATAAATGAATTTTTAATTTATTTATTTTTCACTTTAAAAGGTATTTAAAAAAATATATATACATTTATGTTAAACAGGTATATGTAATGTTTTGATTTTTGTGTACGATATTGGATTCTTCAGCGAAATTGACCATTTTTAAACAAAGAGCATACTTTTATCAATTTTTTGGACTATTTGAAAAATCCAAACATTGGAGTCCTCTTTAAGCTCTTTTCAGACTCTCGAAAATTGAAAAGATTGTTGAGCACTTGATTGTTCGAACTCGTTAAAATAAATTAATAACCATCCCTTTAGTATATGTTTACTGCTTTTACGAACTGAAATGGACTATTTATGAAAAAGGTATTCATTGACTAATTACGATCAAGAGTCCTCTTTGAACCCTTTTCAGACTCACTAAATGTGAAAAGATTGTCAAGCGCTTGCCTTTTCCAGCCCATAAAAGTATTTGAAATGTCATCCCTCCTGTATTATTTTATCCTTTTTCGGACCTGAGTGATTATTTTACAAAAAAGTACCCCCGTGGAGTTTTCTTAAGTTTTTATTTTGACTCCCTAAAATTGAAAAACGCCAAGTTTTTCCTATACTAGACTCATTAAAATTTAACAGTAAAGGAACCGTTCAATTTTAAACAAGAACAAACCACTCCTTCTCAGGGTTTGGCTTTAAACTAAGTTGGACTCATCTGAAGGATGAGCTTATAAACAAAAAAATGTTATCCTCCTCAAGCCTGTCAAAAATAAAGAGGTACTTGCCAGAAATGGTGGGGGAAAAGAGAGAAAAATGAACCTGTTTGTTACACTTTGTTTTGTAAAAAGTCGTCAACCACTCTTGAACATGACACTTTTTGTTCACCTGGGTTGGGAAAATCCTTTGCCTAATAGTTAATCAAAGCACATTGAAAGTCTTCAGCCGGTTTTTGGGTATTATCTTTGGGTCAGTTGTCACCAAGCCATTTGTAGTGTCGTTATGTGTTTAAGAGAATAGTTCAAAAAAACCATTCATCTGCAAAATATCTGTCATCCATTTTGACAATCCGTGAGTCAATCCTTGGCAATATATTTCTTCAAAACTTGATCTATGATTTCATGTTGTGGGCTTGCCTATGACAAATCAATTCTTATCGACATTAGCTCATTATCTAGGAAGTTGATCTAGAAATCATCAGTACCTTGGAAACTACATGCCCTAATGGTAGTTTTCTCGCCTTCGACGATAAGTTGCATCATTGACCTTCAATTGATTGATTCTATGACATGTTTGACTTCAGCTCATTTATTCACATCTTATGGATTGTGCTAGGTACTTTGAGAGCCATTGACATTACTGGGGTTTTCTCTCACACTTGTTAACAGTCCTCATCGTTGACTGGTAATCAAGTGGTTTCTACCATGTTCGACTTCGACACATTCATTCACATGGATATAATTGTATTAGTTCGAGAAGCAGAAGTCAAGACCCTGGATCTAGTTTCTACCATCTAGGCTGCCAGGAACTTGTTATTCATTATACTGTGGATTATTCATAAACATATGGCTGCATCCATACTATGTCTACATATGTCTATACTCTTGATGTATTACAAAGTCATTCCTATATCAGAACAGTTTAGTTAGTTTTCTAGTCAATTTTGATCTGAGTATGGCATGCCTACCTCAGAGATGATATGTTTACATATATATATATATATATATATATATATATATATATATATATATTGCATTGAAATTTTTTCTAGGTTCTGACTGGGGTGTCCATAGGATGATCCTTGAAATGATAAAGTACCTCACTCTTCATAAAAGACAGACTCTATCTTCATCTTACAGACTTCACACTTTAGGGGGCAATTTGTTGCACTAAAAATTGTCACCTTGACATTCTGCTATCTGTGTGAGTTCATTACCACTCATGCTTTCCTCTAGAATTCTAAAGCATCACTTCCTCATATCAAGCCTTGAAAATAAGGGAAAAGCCCTCAAAAGTCTTTAAAACTCTAATTCCATACTTTCTCTTTGTATTACCTGTGGTCCCGCACCTAATGATCATGTCTCCTGCGCACTTGAATGCTCTGTCTCTATGCTAAAGGTGTAGACCACTTTAAAAGTTAAAAAGGGGTGAGTACATTTTGGAAAACTCACTTTAAGTCATTTCTAGAAGCTTCTGGAAGGAACCTTGAGGTGGCAAGTTCGCTCTTTTAAGGTTCATGCATCCCATACCTTAAGGAGATAACCCCTTGATGTGAGGATATTATCCCTTTGAATGAGGATTCTATCCCTTCATAGGTGGACCTATAGCCTCCTCCTCTGCAATATATAAGGAAGCATTGGGCTGGATACTTAGGAGGGTAGAAGCAGAATATTTTTGAGGTGAAATTCCGTTGGAACTTATACTTCCTTAGTTGAGTTTTTATGAGGAGAGATTACATACCTCTAAGATATTATTTGGAAGAGTGAAAGGCTTGTCAAAGTAAAGGAAATTCTTGTTTCAAACCCCAGGAAGAGCTTGTTCAACATCAAGGTTGAAAAGCTTGTAAGGTTCCTCTACTTCAAAGTCAATACAAATCAATTCATTTTTCTCAATAAGTTGTTTATTCATGGTTTATTTTATGGATTCCTTGATCACCACAACATAAATGATTTATAATATTTTCTATGCAGGTACTATTTGATGTTTTCTTGTTTTTTATTGCATCAAAGGTAACTCTTTCGAATAACCAGGGGATGTCTACCACGAACAAGCATTGGATCTAAGGTAGGATCTTAACACCTTTGTAGTATTTACTTATAGATCGCATATGTTTAGAGAAAGATAGTTTTGTTTGTCCATTTGTTGCTAGACTATCTTCTGATACTAGGTAGATCAACCTTTCCCACAAGATCGATTTATCGGCGAACAAAGGTGGATCAATATGTTGATTAGAGCATGAGAAATAATTTCAGTAAGGGGTAAGATGGACCTCCAAATTAAACACAAGTTAAGGCCCATCAAAGCTTTCTTAGGAAAATAAAGGATATATTAAATCTCTCCTTCTACACTTAATAATTTTGTTTATCTTTTATACGTTCTTAGGAAGTCTTTAAAATAATTGCATATATGTGCCTCATATTATTTATTTTTGCGTAATTTTGAGAGAATATTGAGTATATTCTGAATGAAATAATATAGGGATTTTCTCCCTACTACTTTATCGACCAAAATTCCATAATAAATGAATAATATATGAAATTATTGAACAAATTATGGAGCTCCACTAATTTAGAAAATATAGGAATATGTTTTGTGTCATTAAATGAAGATTCCTCCTATTAATTAGCACACTAATTATGGGCTTTCTATTTTTTCGAATAGTAATTTTATGCTATTTTTAGCATATTTTAAAAAGGGTTATTTTGCATGATTCCACTTGGATTAGAGTCTTATTTAATCCTAATTAATACAAAATTCACTCCATCTCATTTTCATTCAATTTTCTTGGTCATTCAGTGAGATAAATTAGAGGACACGCTAGCTATGAGGCTAGGTATTTGTAAGTATAAAAGTCATAATCATTTTGTGGTGTGCATGTAATACAATTGATTTGTATGATTAGCATTGTCATATTAAATTCCTCCTAACATCATCAACCTATTTCTCCTCACTACACAGCGCCCTCAAAAATCTGCCACTGAAAGTACATTTCTAGGTCATTGAAGGACACTGTGTGCATTTTGTTTTCTGCAAGAGGGGCCTCTAAGAGGTGCTAATATTGGAAAAATCCTCATAAAACCTTCATATACCTTCATATACTCTTTATCACCTTTATATCACCTTCTTCAAACTCAAAATTCTAACAGATCCAACCTTGTAGCAAAAGAGGGCAATCTTGTAGCATATTGCAAAAATCTTATAGTATCCTGTAGCACCACGTAAAAGCCCTCCGAGCTTGACTATAATTGTCCTTGAAGCTTTAGTTCTTCCTCACGGCCTTTAATAATGACCTTGAGGCTCAAAAACCATTATTGAGAAAGACCGAAGACCTCTTAAGCCTTGCCTCTTCTCTATTGCAATTTACCAGTATGCAATTATGGTTAGTAGACAAATTCATGAATTGAAGAGCATCATGATGATTTTTATTATTAATTTATGAAGCAACTTATGAAATTATTTTCTAGGTCTAATATATTTTAAATGAAGTAATGTAGATTTGGTTCATTCTCTTTAATTTATGTGATTAGAATAGTTTGTTTTCCTTATCTTTTGTTTCTTGCAATATTTTAAGGTTTCCATTTCACACATTTCCTTTTTTTGCAATTATTTTATGCTTTATTTCATGATATTCAGTTCATTTCATGATATCAATGAAATAAGGAGACATTGAGTGTTGCAAATATAATATTGACACCTCTTACATTTGTACGAACCCTATGTTGATAATTTATGCTGGTATCCTTGGTAGTTGTAGCATTCTTGTTGCAATACAAAGGCTCATCACTCCTTATGGAAAGAGTATAGTATCCCTTGAATTTTGTATAAAAAATAACAAATTTCTAGACTTATATTCATCTAAAATCTTAATATCAAAATATAATAGTTGACTTACCATGGTATTGAAGGTGTTCATATACTATAACATGAAGTATCCATCCTTCATCCTCATGTTATACAACTTTTATGATATGAATAATTTTTTCATAGGAACATAGACTAATGTAAATCCCTTAAACTATTATGCAAATACTTTGTCACATCTTCCCCTAAAGCATTCAATATTAATGAATCTTAGACACAGTCATATTTCTCTAGTTAGATTTTGATCTGGCTTGATTCAATCTTTTTTTGACATCCTCATTGGTGCAAGACCTAGATCCACAATGATCCACTGACCTTTTTCCACCAAAAAAGCTTCCATTTTTTGCTTTCATACTTGAAACTCTACCCATTGAATTTCTTCATCTCTACCTTAGAATGCTTGGCATTTCCTTTCACCACAATAATTGTTTCTATAAATATTTCACTATAATAGGGTTTACATACGCCCAAACCAAACCCCTTATCCATAAAGGTGTCACCTTGAAGCCAAAATTGTTGATCTACCAAATATAGGTTTTAACCTTGCACAATTCATTTTTTCATATAGATTCTTAATTAAACAAAAATTATGCAAGGAAAAATCACACATTAACACATATTTTATCTTAGAAACCAAAACTAACAAAACCACCAAGATTTTTCAACTTTTTATTATGTATAATATTAGAATACAATATTATACCCTAAATAAAATTAAACTATAACTCCTTAATTGAGACTACAAAACCATGGGAACAACCACCATCCACCACAAAACTATTGTTAGGGAGAGAACCACCAAAAAAAAAAATTGCAAAAAAGCACCCAAATTATTTTTAGGGGTGTTTCCCATGAAGCAATATGCAAGGGACTTCTAACCCCCTCTAACTCACCCAATCATGCATTGTTTGGAACCCTACTATTCCCAACACAACATAAAATGCATAGAGATATTCATGGAAAGAATATATGACATACCCAACACGTCCTCCCTTTTTTTTTTATAGAAATCCTTATAGTGTGGAAGGAAGGAAAATACCAAAATGCTTATGTATTATCTTTGAAATAATTAAGAGGATAAGATAACCCTCTTTTCTATCAATTTCAGATACTTTAAATGATTGATTCAAAGGCTTTAACTTGGAAAAGAATTCATGTAGGGCCTTGCGTTTACATGGGATGGAGGATATAAGATCATTCTCTAATTGATGTCCTACTAATTCATATATCCTCCAATGTAATCCTTCTATATTATTTCATACATTTTGGTGAGTTGGAACAGCTTCAACGTGAAAGATTAAATTAGGAGAAATGGAAAAGTATAGAAGGCCATAGGCCTCTTCCATATAGTTAGAGAAATTTCACTTCTTTATAGTTAAATTGGAATCTAATTCATTATCAATAGTATCTCTATAAATTACCTTGCTTTACAATAGATGTTTGATCCTAGGCCTCCACTTAAATTCATAGAGTATAGTAAGAATTACAGTAATGGGTTGATCCATCGTCTTTAGGCTATGCATTACCATGTGAATTGTAATGAAATATGTATTTTCCTGATAATATAATCCTATGGTCTGACACTATGTTGCATATTATAGTATATGATATCATAAATCATTAGCAACATGTTAAATTTTTAAACCTATGATATCATAAAATCACTAATACCATGTAGCATTTTAAGCACCACAACAAGAATCTAGTTACAACAAAAAACTACAATAGAAATTGCAAGACAAAAGAAAAGAGAAGACATAATAAAATGACCCCTTTTAGACTATGAGACTTAGAAAGTTGTTCAAATTCACTTTTATTACATTAGTTGGCTTGAGTATATATTTAGAACAATCTCTTGGGAGAGGAAAAATTCACTATGGGGTACCTTAGTGTATCCATGAAACTAATAAAAACAAGTCCCCTTTATTTTGAGCTAACTAGTCTAAAGTGGAGTTGTGTTGTAAAAAATGGAGTTAGAAATAATAATGGAGTTAACTAAGGATAGTACTAACCATAAACTGGTGAAAATTGAACAAATAGCCAACATATACAACTCCTATCACTAGAAATACAAATAAATGCAAAAAATAAGGATTGTCTTAAAAATAAGGTTTCTAGGAATAAACGGATAATTTTGGATAAGGTAAACATATAATGATATCTCTGGAAATAGGAAAGGAATTTTACACTTTTTTAGGAGGATAAAGATAAGGAAGCATGCTCTAGATATGTATAGTATAGCCACACCACTTCCTAGTTATTTCCTAGTCATCGCAACATGTCATCCTACATGGAAGAACCTCCTAAAACTAGATATACTAAAAATAGAAAATGATATAAATAGCATTCCATGTAAATAGTAGGAAACGTGAATGTACTCCAAAAATTACCTAACCTACATTATTTCATGCAAGGACCATGATTCATTATGGATATCCATCACATCACCCCAAGGAAATTGAAATGCAATTGGTGATACTACACAAGAAAGCTCAAATTCTTAAATTGATTTGGTGTGACCCAATTCAAAGGAGTAATCATGCATAGGGCATGGGATAATTATTAATAATCCAATTTTCTTAATGAACCCCCACTTTTCTTTAATACAAATATTTTCTCAAAGGTCGACCCTCTAGTTTTTTCAATGAAGGTTTGATATAAATTCACCTCAGAGATACTCTACAACACTTGGGGGTTCTAGTAACAATCACCACTATCATTTTATTAGAAATTTCAATTCTAAGAACCATGTGTTGGACTACTGTAAGCAAGTCAACCAAAATAGTCAACTTGGATATTTGAAGGAATGCAATAATTCTCACTCCTTTAGAGAGAGAGTATGATTATGCTAGATTGTAAAAAATAATTCCCAAACTCCATGCATAGGTTATTTTTATTGCAGTTCCCAGTTCAAGAAGAAACCCACATGCACCTACCACCCCAAAAGTTGCTACCTATTTTCACCAAAAAATTGCAAGTGCCATATTTTTTAGTTCCATTTTTTACATCCTTATTATTTATAATTATATGATGTTTGTCCCAATTTTATTATGTGAATATAAAATCTAATTTAAAGAATGGTATTTATGATATGCCACTCAATTTTTTTTGAATATCATCAGTGGCACTCCATAGGAATCATAGGACAATTTCCTCCCTAGATCCTTCTATGAAATATGTTGTGATTTTGTTGCTTGTTCAAAGGCATTCATTAATATTGAAAACATATATTAGGTTTAATCTCTAGATATGTATCACCCAATTCCTTATTGAGGTGCTTCATGCTAGTATGAAAATTCTTGGAAGTTGTACCAAAAATACAATTCTTGGAAGGTGTACCAAAAATACTTCACTTAAGTCACTAGGTGACAAGTGACCCTAAGAACAAGTTGATGGATGTTGTCTTCTTAGAACCGTAACAAAAATAGAAAACCTGCAGTAAAACAAGATACAATCCAAAATAGAAAGAAACAATATAAAGTATCCAGTATAATAGCCCAATTGGAAAGACTATTTTAAATAAATAAATCATTTGTTGATAACCCCAAGTAAAGGAGATCTACATATTCATTTGTAAGTCCCCTCTATGGGATTGGTCCTTTGACATCCTTGATGCTTTAGAAACTAATTCTCTCTCTCAATATGTGAAATATGTTGGAAATAATTCTGAGAGGGGGGGTGAATCAGTATTGTCAAGACAATTAATCCTTTTTCAAAATAAAATGATATATGCTACTTCATCTAATTAAACCCGCGTATATATGCAATTATCCAGAAGGAAACCCACTTATACAATGCAATTTTTTAATTTACTTTATCTTTCTGATGTTGATTGTTAATCTCTGTTTCAAAATAAAATAACCAGTAACCAGAAATATTAAAACAGGGAAACCCAATGTGGGTAAAAACCACCTGCTTCAATTCGTCTCTATCTTTCTTTAATTAGAAACTTCTTTTACAATGTACTGGTGCAGTCCTTTACCAGTACATTTTCTACAACCTGTAGAGAGCTACAACTCTCTCTAGTTCTCCAGCTTCTCCTAGAAGGGAACTACAACCCCCTTAGCTCTTGCACTAGCCAAGATACTAGTGCGTAGGTGCTGGCATACAGAAGGTTGCAACCTTCTCTTTCTTCCAGGGACCACATTTCATAAATTTTCAGTCTGGATTCATGAACATCAATCAATCGTCCAGATTTATGCTTCAACCAAACTCCTTTCCTCCGAACAACACTAATTCACAATAATCACTTCTCTAATAGATGTACCCAAAACACAGTAACAGTAACCAAATACTAGATTCTGAACCTAGAATACTGCAGCAACAACCAGAGGTAGCTAGATCACAATAAAATACATATACGCTACTTACACAACCTGAAACCTGCATGTATACGCTCCTATATTTGGAGCAACCCGCGTATACGTAGTTTCCCTTTGTTGAACCTGCGTGTATACGCGCTTGCTCTTCACTGAACCTGCGTACAGATCTAAAAAGGATAATATTCTCTTTCAAACAATTAAACACAAGTTAACCCAGATTATCAGATTTATAGATCAAGCGTGCGCCTTACAGACTAGATCAAGATCATACAGATACTATTCTATTCACGAGCCATTTGTTGAACCGTTCTATTCATTCTTTCCACTACTCCATTTTGCTGAGGAATCTTGGCTATAGAGAATTCCCTTCTTATTCCATGTTCTTTACAAAAACCAAAAACTTCTTACCTGTGGCTGATTGTAGCTTTTGTTCACCCTTAAGGAGGATTTCCCTTGATTTACCTGGTAGTATTTGTTTATTCTTGATGGAATTTGTCCCTATTTTACCTGGTGATCTCCATTTAGCTTTTGTTCATATCTCCTTGCTTCATCGAGATAACTCTTTGAGGTGGATGCTTGAGATGCTTCTCCATTATACCCCAGACCTGTCTTGATTAGTGGAGAGCACTATACATTGATGATATCATCCAAAGTTTCAGATCCTTTAACAAATTTAAGATTAAGAGCCTTTGTTTTCTCAATTTCTTTTCGAAGCCCAACAATTTCACATTCTAACTTTTCAAGAGATTGTTCCTTTTCATCAAGTTGGATTTGCAAAGTATCAATGATCATATTCTTTTCTTCTAAACATGTTTTGAGTCTAGAACTCTCTTCATAAAAACCATCTACATTTATAGCATCCATGTAATCATCATCCTCAAAAGCCATTAAAAGTTTATAGTTGTTACCTCATTCATCTTCATCACTATTTGAAAAACCATCACTATCTTCATGAGTTTCGTAACTTTTCTTATTTGCATTATGTTTCTTGTTCCATCTAACAGGTTCCTTCCCTTTATCCTTATAAGGAAATTTGGCAGCATAGTGACCGACTCTCCCACAAGAAAAGCATTTGAAGGGTAACTTACCTCTGAATCTTCCAGTACCCCGTTGAAGATTCTTGACAAAATTTGATTCTTCTTCCTCTTCAGATGCATTTCCTAACTCATAGTAGTCTCCTTTTCCTGAAGCCTTGAAAGTTACTTCTCTCCTGTCTGATGGTCCTCCTTTCCTCATTTCATAAGCAATTAGAATCCCGTGTAGCTGTGACATGGTAAGATTTCGTAGATTCCCCTTTTCCTCTATTGTAGAAACTTTAGATTCATACCTAGGGGACAAAGATCTTAGAACTTTTTCAACCACAACACCTCTTTTATTTCTTCACCCAAGTTTTTCATACAATTAACAATCTCATCTACCCAAAGGAAATAGTTAGGCACGCTTTCATCATTGTGCATTCTAAGATTTTCATACTGAATCCTGAGGGTTTGAAGTTTTTCTTGTTTTACATGTTCATCTCCTTCGTAGCTCAGAAAAATTTTGTCCCATATTTCTTTTTGCAGATTTATACTACATAACCTTCATGAATTTTGATTGAGATAGACATCCTAATAGGGTATTGACTGCTTTGCATTTGTTTCATATTTCTTCTTCTCAGCCGGATCTGTAGGAGTTGCTGATGGAAATGTGTACCCTGTATCTATGATATCCTAGACTTCTCTACCGACAGCTTGAAGATAGGCAGTAACTCTTACCTTCCAATATACGAAGTTTGTCCCATCAAAGATTGGTGGCCTAATAGATGCTTCTCTCTCGCAGTTGCTCATGTTGGATCTTCCTTCAAGCGATTAAGCTCCTTCAGAAGGACCTACTCTGATACCAATTGTTGGAAATAATACTGAGAGGGGGGGTGAATCAGTATTATCAAAACAATTAATCCTTTCTCAAAATCAAATGATATACACTACTTCATCTAATTAAACCCATGTATATATGCAATTATGAAGAAGGAAACCCGCATATACAATGCAAAGTTTTAATTTACTTTATCTTTCTGATGTTGGTTGTTAATCTATGTTTCAGAATCAAATAACCAGTGACCAGAAATATTAAAATAGGGTAGAAATACAATCCCACACAAGAACACAAGATATAAGGTGGAAACCCAATGTGGGTGAAAATCACCTGCTGCAATACGTATCTATCTTTCTTTAATTAGAAACTTCTTTTACAATGTACTGGTGCAGTCC
>Ga0068628_1000300_pt1 | contig 15924 bp, 11 predicted proteins | sample InSIn2gowninarea_FD_77431 | JGI IMG/M metagenome (GOLD analysis project Ga0068628, IMG submission 77431) | Clean room microbial communities from NASA Spacecraft Assembly Facility at Jet Propulsion Laboratory, Pasadena, California, USA -... ... | reverse complement strand
GGTGTGTGGTCATGAGGTGGTCACGTGGTGGACAGGTCTGATGGTGTAGCGGTTAAGGCTGCGGTTGCTTGTGTCTTGGGACTAACATTGTTTGCTGTTAGGTTGAGAGATATTAACGGTGGTGAGGTGGAGACGACGAGGGGGCTGTCTTTCGCGAACAAACCAACAAAAATGCGGAACGGGACGACATGAGCTGGCAGTGGTCTTGACTTGGCGGCAGTCCAGAACTGTTGAGTATGGTGCATCTAGAGACGTGCTTGTTAGTACCAGTTCGTCCATCACAACCAAGTGTCAGACTTATCATTATGGTCTTGACACTTACCTTTGGTTTGACTCAACAAGTTGAGTACAGTCTATTGTGTTTGGCTGAGCACACATCTCCAGGTACACCTCGTTCATAGACCGATCCTATCCTAAGCATTAACATTGTAAACGATGGATTATATAACTCAAGTGTCTAGGTTAATACAACTGCAGTGAATATCAATGCAAAGTTACAAGATATCTTACCTAGATACATGTCCCGAATGTTGCTGGTAAACACCAAAAGTCCAATCTTGAACATATACAAACGGCCAAGGAGTTTGATGAAGAGATAACGACAATCAAAAGAATCGAACACTTCTCAACAGCGAACTCCAAATCACCATCACCACCTGGGCGGAAAATAGAGACCTCTCTGGCTAGACCAGCAAGCGAGACTAGACAGTAATACTGTTTGACCACAGATCATACTGACTCTTCCATGTTACAATACATGGTTTGGTAGGATTCAGCAACCAAATACGTGATCTGTCAGAGAGATACTCGCATTGTCACAACACAGAAGACTCGATGAAATCTCTCGACGCTCGAGAATCCGGACATTTCGGCATCTCACAGAGATCGTGATGACCAACAGAAGATTTGAAGCGATAGTATGTATTATTGGGGACTCGATTCCAGCATATAACAATGGTTCGATGGGGGAATAGCGACAGTCGAAGAAAGCTAGCAACACTCGAAGTCGAAAGTATTTCGAGTTCATCGGACCAGGAATACACGGACAGGAGATGAACGACATCCAAAGTTTGAAGCTTGAAAGTGAAGAAACACCGAGAAACGGATAAGGCTTCTGAATATGAATAACTTCTTGAACACCACACACTGCAAGGAGATGGACCTGTCACGGACCCAAGCTCAGCGGCTTCGCAGCGATAAGATTAGATGAAGCCACTAAATGGTTACCTCAAGATGTTTGTGGATCCTACAACGTCTTATCTGATCTGATAATCGGCGCAGCTGATGAAGGGCGTGTTCCGAGGCGAGCTTCATTACGGTACGCGCGGAAAGCTGCAGTCCCGAGGGATGATTATGTGTTGAATGTTGTGTACAGTGCGGAAAACTGAAGGACAGCCGTGTTCGCAATCCCTCGGCATATGTAATCGGATTGTGGTGGATAACCGGCGTAGTCACCCACTGGGACCCGTGGTAGGGCCATGGCGGTTACTATCGGCGAAAGTCATGTGCAAGAATGCATTTGCACCACTGAACACATGAAATACGCCGTTACCTACTGCTTGAGGATGTTCAAGCAGATCTGGATCGGAACTCGTTGGAAGTACAGTACTCGTTAATGCTTATTGAGCACTATCCCCGCACGGCAACTTTGGTGATCTTGCATCATTGTTGAGTGTTCCGTACATACTGTATGCACAGCTAATTGTTGTCGCTTATGTTCAAGACAGTCACGCATATGGTGGCCAGAAGTGAGGGTATATATCTCATCACACATGGGCTATGGAATTTATCAGTAACAAGAAGACGGCAGGCATCTAGTGCTCGGATCAGTTGTGGTTGCGCGTGGGTGGCGCCATCTCGATAAAGTCGCAAATTAGCTCATAGGGTCCACTTCCTGTCAATCTGTCGCAATCGTTGATCTGATAATTCTTCCTTTCCGCTGCCTGTGATTGCAACCTCTGGACTTGAATGTTCTTTGGAAGACTCGCCGTTCTTGAACTTTACATTCTCCTAAACATACACTGTCAGGCTTCTCAGATCTGTATAGACAGGTTCTACGTCTCTGGATGACCCGTGCGCGTTTGTTTTCTTTGGCATTTTGTGTGAAAAGCCCACGGAAAATTGTAGGGCCACCGAGGTTGTGTGTGAATTCTGCGGCTATTACTAGTGCTCCAGTCAACGTCACACTCCGACTTACCAACCCTTCACTATTCTCGCGTAAGCATTTCCCAAACTGGTCCTGAATTACTTTAATATTCATTCCTGCACATCCTATGAGTTGCTTGTTTGCACATTTGGCACCATGCTAACAAGAGAGCTATCTGAAGACTTTCCGTCCTCGAGCATTCGAACCTCCACCAACATGTCTGCAGCTGCACAGAGAAGACACTCTCTTCCACATACCTCAACTTGCCATCCTGAAAACCGAATACCTGAAGACCCCACTCATTCGCAGTCCATATCAATCCCACCCTCCCTTTCACAATCAACTGGATCGAGTTTAGACACTACCTACAGCAATGAGGATGCCTCCGACCTAGATACAATCCCCTCAACGCCTACCACCGACTACGCAGATTCAGACGCGTCAGTGCAGGACTTACCGGATAAACAGCATGGAAAAGCGCCCTCGCAGAAGAAACGACGCGCCTCCACGATCTTGGTCTCACAGGATACCGCCGACTCGAGGCTATTCCTCGGCGACACTCCAGGCGCTGCCAAAACAGAGCTGATACAAACAACATGTTGTGGAGGAGGATGTTGCAAGCTACGTCAGTTCGACTCACAGCCAGATGATGCAACATACACCCCGATCATTGTGCCGGTGAATAACGCGTACACAAGTCTCAACCTGCGACTCACTGGACCGCTTGGTCTAGAGAGTCAGTGGGCTGACGTGGTCGGTCTTCCAGAGAAAACAGTGTCTTTCGAGTCTCTTGGATCGTCCAACACACAGGACGTCAGCTCCCGGAAACCACGTTCTCAAAGCGACAAGCACCCTCCAAACTTCGTTAAGCCACATCCACCATATGATGTCTACTCCGCAAAGCTATTTCATGCAAGAGAGCTCACGAAACCAGGAGCCGAAAAACGAACATTTCATTTCGACATAGATGTGACAGACTACCCAGAAGAGGGAGGAGACGTCGACTTCAGGGTAGGAGGTGCCATTGGCGTATGTGCGCCGAATGACCCGAAAGTAGTGGACCAAATACTCGACCGATTGGGTGTACCAAGGTTCATTCGAGATAAGCCAATGTTACTAAAGACCACAAAAGGCAGATGGCCAACCATATGGGGAGAGGACGAAGCAAGAGAACTTGTCACCACGCGTCGTGAGCTCCTCACTTGGTGTACAGACATTCAATCCTACCCACCGACGAAACACCTCTTCCGCCTTCTTGCCGAGCACGCCTCAGACACCCACGAGAAACAGATCCTTTTGTACCTCGCCTCAGCTCACGGTCAAGCCGCTTTCTGTGATCTCCGTACCGGGCCATACCTTTCCCTCCTACAACTATTAAATTCTTTCCCATCTTCCTCGCCACCTTTAGATCACCTCCTGAGTACTCTCAATCAGCTCATGCCCCGATTCTACTCCCTCTCACAGGACCCATCAGTATCTTCGGAGCGACAAGACGAGAAAACCCACCGATTGATCGAAGTTGCTGTATCCGTACACGAAACTCCTGATTGGCAGGGTGGCGCCCGGACGGGTGTAGGCTCGGGCTTTTTAGAACGCATGGCGATTCAGTTCCTGGAGGCTGAAAAGAAGGGTATCAATCCGGAAGAATTGGATCTCAGAATCCCTATGTTCCGAGGTCTAATGGCCAATCCTCTTGCACGAGAGTTCGTCACGGATGGCCCAATGCTACTGATTGGTGCCGGCGTCGGTATTGCACCTTTCCGAGGCTTCGTACATAGACGATTGAAATCTGCCAACTGCGCGAACAAAGTCTGGGTCCTCCAGGGTGTGCGCGACTCGCTAGTCGACGAGCTGTACGCTGGCGACTGGGGTGTACACGAAGACAAAGTCAAAAAAGTTGTCCAGTCCCGAAAAGCTGAGAGCAGATATGTGCAAGAGGAGGTAAGAGCACAAGCTGATCTTGTGTGGTTTATCATCAATGCACTCGATGGACGGGTCTTCGTCTGTGGAAGCTCCAAGGGCATGGGTGAGGGCGTGGAAGCTGCCCTCATTGACGTTGCTATGGGAAAGGGTGGTCTCAACTACGAAGAGGCCAAGGCGTTTTGGGAAGACAAGAAAAGTGGTGGGCAGTACATTGCTGAGACGTGGTGAAGAAAACTTCGGAGCACCCCAGAGACTGTACATTGAATGACCTGATGATGACGACGAAGCTGAACGGCTATAGAATGTTTGAGTACGAAAATGAGGACTAAAGCATAGGGTGGTATTTTGCGCGGCCGACTAATTTATGGCATGGAGGATCTATTGCGAACAAGGCGTTCGAGGTACTAGCTTGGTGATTTGGGCCATGAAAGCTAGAATTCAAGCGATAATTTTTATAGTTGAGTATAACAAGTATTCATACATTGCATGTATCTCAATATCATGTCTGAGCATCCAGACTCGTCTGTCTTCAACACGAGCAGCACTGTAGCCTTCTGGGCGTACCAAGAGAACAATTCCTAACGACCGGTTTTTGAGAATACTGTATACAAATTGTAGTTTGGAGTAGCATGAAGTTTATCGTACGGTGAGTTGAAGATATGTACCTACAATGCAGACGGATAGTGAATGATGTCACCAAAAGCTTCACAGCGGCGCCTCTTGCTCTTGCTATCTCCTCTTCGTTGGATATTTCAGAACCATTCAAACACAGAAATTCCTCAACGCTGACACCATTGTTTTACACGATGAACTCATCTCGATTCGCTCTAAGGACCTTGTCTAGGCAATATGCCGTTCCTGTTGGCAAGAGACCGTTTTCTGTGTGCCGCCGCGCATGCTTCAAAGCAGAGACCGATCACGTAACACCTCAAGCTGTATCCCCCAACCGGACGCCCGAAAATGTCGATGCACACCGTGAAATACAGAAGAACCGGTCTCTAAATCCTCACATGACCAACACCAACTCGGCGAATCACAACGTGAACGAGGTTCCGAGTGTTGGTGCAGATAAGGCGCCACCAGAGTTCATCAGCTCTATCGATGGAGACTATACTCCAAAAGACAGCCATCCAGAGAACACGGATCGCATGACAGGAGGCACACAGCCAGGAAATCCTGACAATGTAAGCTCACCTTCAGAATATGGTGTTGGTGAGATGGAGGGAGCCAAGTTCAGGATCGAACCTATTAGAAGAACTGGCGAGGATGCCAGCACTATGCGAGCACGATTACTATGTCCGTACACACAAGATTACCCTCTACTACTTTCAGACTCGATTCACAAGTATGGATTTATGCTGACATGATTTCATAGACCAAAGCAGGAAGCGAGGGACACTAGAGTCCGATCTCCTCCTCTCAACCTTTGCCTCCGAGAATCTTGGAAGCATGACGAAGGCGCAACTCGAGCAGTATGATTTGTTCCTGGATGAAAACGATTGGGATATATATTATTGGGCTACACAGTCTGGAACTGGTCCGCCAACGTCATTAGAGTACGCCGAGGGCGCAGTGGACAACACCCCAGAATCTACAGACACCCAGTACCAAGCGCCTGCAAACCCAGCAACGGAAAAAGAGACCGAAGCTTGGCGACAAGGTGGTCCCAGGAGTGGTGAATGGGCGCAAACGGTTGGTACTTTTAAACCTGCTTATCGACCGGTGCCGCAGCGTTGGAAGAACAGTGAGGTTCTAGCTATGCTTCGCAAGCACATTCGCGAGAGGAGTGCTGGTGGTGTCTTGGACGACGTTGATGCGCAGCCAAAGAGCAAAGGTGCTGGCTTGGGGCGAATGCCTGACGTCCAACCTTTCTAAGTAACATCGTCTCACGCCTAGTATATCACACTCTGTACATTCACATGTAGCATAAGCATGCCCTCCACCAAACAATGTCGTCTTCTTGCAGCAAATTTGCTACATTGTTCCGTACAAGTAGTGAGAAGCATTAATCGCATTACCTTCCTGATTCGTGTCCGTGGCTGGCACCATTTGATGGCTCAGGTACGGGAGCGGCAAAGCGGAAGGCAGGGAAGATTGGCGTCAAATGTGCTTCGACAAAAGGTCTCCTTCACTATTTACACGATGACGAACATGGCAAGCACGATCGTCTTGCCGGTGCTTCGAGCTGACAAATGTCTTCTTTTCGATGCTGGCCCAAATATTGCAACACTGTCTAGTCCGGATCACTATTATGGGTATGGTGGATTAATATTGTATTCATCAATCTTCTACTCGTTTGAGCTTTATATGTACTGTATGAACATCATTCATCAACAGAGCGTTATCCCTACCGAAGTGGACTTCATCGTGGGTAGCAAACACCACTCCCATGCTTGGGAGCCAGGTTCGGGATGACACAACAGATTTCCTACCACGACCAAGCCACCTCGTCGCAAGTAGCGTCGCACGAACCATTTGATCTCGAATCAAGTAAAGGACTTTCGCCGCCACCACAACTGCCACCAAACGGAACCTTAACACCAATTTCGAGTCGTATTTCAAGGACCCGTAACCTCTACTCGACAAGATCGTATATCGACAGTCACGGTACCTATGCCAGTCAACCAGAGGAAACCCCGGAAGACAATGGTTCGGCTCATTCGAAGCACGCCGACACCGAGGACGAAAAGTTCAAGGAGGTCAGCTGGGACGGCGAGGAGGATTTGATGAACCCTAAGAATATGCCAACGTGGAAGGTGAGTTGCGGTGCAGCATCAACCCCCACCTTCGACCGAGTGATGACTCTAACAGCTTTCAGAAGTGGATGATCGTCATTGTTTTGGCGTTCGGCTCGCTCTGTGTAACCTTCACCTCGTCCGTCTACACGTCGACGTACGACAAAATGGATGCTGAGTTTGGCAACTCGACGATTGTCGCCACCTTGGGTCTGTCTTTGTACGTCTTCGGATTGGGGCTATCTCCAATGTTATTGGGTCCTCTCAGCGAGTTCTATGGACGCAGACCAATATACGTGGTTGGGTTTTCCCTGTTCCTGATCTGGCTGGTTCCGTCAGCCGTGGCGCGCAACATTCAAACTATGCTCATCGCGAGATTTTTCGATGGTTTATCGGGATCCGCTTTCTTGAGTGTAGCTGGAGGCACAGTTGGAGACATGTTCAACAAAGAACAATTGGCGGCCCCTATGATGATCTACAGTACTGCTCCATTCCTTGGACCAGGCATTGGCCCAGTGGTAGGAGGTTTCATCAACTACAACATTGGATGGAGATGGACTTACTATGTCACACTCATGTGGGCTGGTATTATGGTCGTTGCTATTGGCGTACTAGTCCCGGAGACGTACGCGCCAGTTGTCCTTCGTAACAAAGCTCGAAAGATGAGGGCGGAGACAGGAGACGATACGTGGAAAGCCAAGATGGAACTGAGCAAGAAGTCGATCGCGAGGACTATCGTTCACTCAATGTACCGACCGTTCCTGATTCTCTTTCTGGATCCTATGTGTTTCAGTCTGTGTCTGTTCTCAGCAATACTTCTGGGTGTGTTGTACCTGTTCTTCGGTGCGTTCCAGCTGGTTTTTTCTGTGGTGTATGGTTTCAACCTATGGCAGACAGGCCTCTGCTTCCTCGGCATCCTTATTGGTATGCTCACTGCCACTTGCACAGATCCGATATGGCACTATCTTTACATCCACCAACTGAACAAGCATGAAAAACGGGTTGGTGCTCGAATTTCGGAACCAGAATTCCGATTACCTTCGACCATTGTAGGCTCGTGGTTGTGTGTGATCGGATTGTTCTGGTTCGGGTGGACGATATACCCGTCTGTTCACTGGATTGTGCCTATTATTGGGACTGGAGTCTTTGGATGCGGTATCATTCTCACCTATGTTGGCATTTTCACATTTTTGGTTGAAGCGTAAGCATGACTGGTGTCCGCATGGGCGAAAAGACAAAGTCTGAGAACTAACGACATCGTAGCTTTCCATTGTATGCTGCAAGCGCACTCTCGGCTAACTCGTTTGCGCGTAGTTCGTTCGCAGGAGCTTTGTGAGTACTCGTTGACGAGTCATGGAGGAGCATTGTACTGACTCTGATAGCCCTCTCTTCGGCAGGCAAATGTATAACACTCTAGGCTTTCATTGGGCTACGACACTGCTAGCATTGCTGACCCTTGTGATGGCGCCATTTCCATACATATTTTACGTGTATGGGAAACGGCTCCGTGCCAAGAGCCGATTCAGTCCAGAGAATCAGTAACAATCGCTATTGATACATTTGGAACCACAGAGGAGGAGACAGAGACCGTCTGAGAAAGGCTGAATCGGTGAGCGAACATGACTCGAAAGGCGTAGAGCGGTCAACAATCAGCACAGTCAGCCACATTTGATTAGTAGCCGGCATGCGCATTCAATGGATACTTACATATATTTGAACAAAATCTACACAGTGCCAAGGCATCTGACATGACACACTAACGAACATAGACCAACAGGTTCAAGCCGCTTTTCAGCTCTGTTCAGGAAGTTGAGGCTGCGAACCAATGATAGTCCACAGGCTGAGTCTACATCCAGACCGCCTCCTCTGTGCGCCCCTGAGAGCCTCGTACCGAAGATCTCAGAAGAGATCCACGACTCTGGGACGTAGGAGATTTGATAGAGTTCTTCGCTTATCTCATGATGCACGTACCTTGAAGTGGAAATGCAAGAGCTTCTTCGGAGTAATGTTGAGGCACAGGTGCCTGGATACACGACATTGTTGTCGATCGTCGTGTTTCTGCAAGTACCGAGATCCGGTTGAGATTGCGTCCTCTCGTGTGGTGCGTTGCTTGTACGTCACGGATGACCTCCTGGGGCCAAAAATGATATGGGCATTGAAGCCTCACAAGTAGGAGAGCCCATAATAGCGAGCTGATCAAGGACTGTATCAGTGTGCTAAGGCAAAGCACATTAGTTGATGGCATTAGTTCTGGGACGTTGATGATTTACTGCCCCATGATTGACCAACGACTCCTGCTCGTGAACATCAATGCAAAGGACTCGTTTTACAAATATGACATACAGAAGACCACCACGCCTCTAACAGACCCCCTTCACCAAGCTAGAATCGATCAAGTCTAGTGTATATTTCGTAAAGAAAGGAAACAATTGGGCCACGGATGGGGACATCTCAAGCCACAGCCAAGCGAAAACAAGCCAAGCTAAACAGCCAGAAACGAGGGGCGGGCGGCGTGGAGACGCCTAAGACACCGGTCATAGGCTACCTTATTCTAAGCTGTCTCCCACTGGCCTTGAGTCTTGTGTCAGGTCGGGCAGAACGACATGCGGCGGATGAGCTCCGCCGACTTTCTGCGCATGCAAAATAACGACTAGCACCATGATTCACTTTCTTGACTTGTGGGGTGGATGCATAGCTTGCCCATGTTACCGTACTGAGCAGCCGCATAACCACGTCGATCACTTGACATGGCAGTGAGCTTATGAGGGATGGGCATAAGGAACACAACAACTGCGCCGCACACACGACCACTCCACGACGATTGCTCCAAGTTGAGGACCGCTGCCGAAGTCGGCTACAGACAACTCACAACGACCGTGCCATATAGTTACCAGCCGCCATAAATTCTCGATACACGACCGACGATAAACGAGCGAGATTGCGACTAGATCTTCGTCAAAAACGACCGAAGCACGCGCTTGTGCCTGACAAGAATTACAATTCGGTCGATGCTCCCCGGTCGAGAGTACTGCAGCTGATGCATATGCATGTTCCATCACAGTAGCACATACCACGATAGTCGCACCACATTCGTATCTCGAGAGCCACCCAGATCAGCCATCTCCTTCGGACCTCCAAGATCAAAGCTATCTGTACGAGCAAATAGAGTCACACCGAAACCACTCCTACATAGCCAGTTCACTCGTCTCCCTTGTGCACGGACTGCTGTGCTGACTCCAGTGATCCTACGTACACGTCCGGAGATCCGCTACGTCGGCGCTGGCCAAGTTTTTACACACCGTTCTGTGGACAAGAGGTAGAACATTCTGAGCAGTTGCGCAGTCAGGATTGCTGAGCCCTTGCCAACTAAAGCGAATGACACCGGAGACTGCCTAATCTCAATCAAGGCATATTTTGATCTTGTCTGTTGCACACGCAATAATAACTAGTGTCCAAACGGGAGGGGTAGCTTCGCAAATTTGCCAGAAGCCTCCCAAACCTCGTTACAGACTGGATGTGCGGAAATCTATAAGGAGGGGGAAACATGGATTTGACTTCGGTTGAAAATGTTGATCCTGACACCCTCCAGCAACAGTCTCTTTCTCCTGTAGATAGTGATATCGAGGTTGATCAAGAAGGCGACGATAGTAGTATGATCGATAATCAGTTAGCTCATCTCGGCAAGAATGGCACCAGCAGTGGAAAGCCGTCCTCGACGAGCAATGCAAAGGATCCCAATCGTCCCCGGAGAAAGAAGGCACGGAGGGCATGCTATGCCTGTCAGAGAGCCCATTTGACATGTGGTAAGTACTTCGCGATCTGACCTGTCATGAATTACTGACTAACGTCTTCCTACCACACAGGCGACGAGCGGCCATGCCAGAGGTGTATCAAACGTGGCCTTGCCGATGCGTGTCAGGATGGTGTGAGGAAAAAGGCAAAGTACCTCCACGATGCACCGAACGAAGCTTTACTACCCGGTGCTGCCACTCACTATAACAATAGCGGTTTAAAACGGCAGGACAGTTCCACCAGTCTTCAGGGCGAGAACCTGCAGCCACAGTTGCAACCACAACAGCAGCAAACGCCATTCTTCAATACCACGGCCTTTCCTATGTTCAATAGCCCCATACCACAAATGCCACCTCCTGGCTTGCATGATCAAGCAACCTCTTTTAGACATCATTCGTCTTCTGGATCAGGCTTTAGCATGCATCAGCCTATGCCATCCCCGACCTCTCTCCGACATTCACACTCACATTCACATTCACAGTCTACCTCTTATCCAACTACAAGTGCTTGGCCTGATTCAATGTTTGGGGGCGAAGATCCTTCACTCTTCAACTTCGATACTGCAAGCATGAACTTTGGCAATCATTATGGAGCTTTAGAGTTTGGAATGCTAGGTAAGATGGCCACAGGAGCAGGAGATACGCCGGACAGCGAGATTGGAACACAAAGAGGTTCGATTAGCCAATACCAGATGCCGTTCGGCAGCATGAGTGAAAGTCCACACCTTGGCTATGCAGACAATAGTGGCATGGTGGATTGGGCAGGCTTGTACGGTCTGCCGAAACAAAATGGTCCAAATGCCTTCGCTATCGAATCCAACAACGTACATTTCACATCACCGGAAGCTAGCAGTCATACACCAGAAAACCTCAAACACGAAGGTTCACCGTTGATGACCATGAACTCTTCCAACAATCATCAACAACAACAACGATCACATCCTCACCAGCAACAACAACAAACCATGAATCTCCATCCAGCTACTTTCCTTCCAATGCCAACAACTACAAACACAACGACGGATGACAGCCTTAACGTCCTCACAATGCCACCACAATCAACGAGTCAACAGACCACAACAGCTCTGCTTTCCACTCTTCAATTGAAATCAAAATTTCAGCTTCCTTCGAAATCTGGTGCTGGTAATACACTCAAACGTCCACGTGATCCTTCTCAAATCTATACTTCCGTTACCTCCCCCTATCCCTATACAACTGGCTTCCACAGTTTGATAGCCTATCTTCAAACACGGTTCTCGTTGCAACCTTCCAAAACACTGCAAATTGCAAAGTCGCTCGCGTCAATCCGTCCTTCCTTCATCGCAACCACAAAGACGTTGAACAGGGAGGATTTGATCTTCATGGAGAAGTGTTTCCAACGTACACTCTGGGAGTACGAAGGCTTCATCGAGAGTGTGGGTACACCAACAATCGTGGCGCGAAGAACAGGCGAGATTGCAGCAGTAGGAAAAGAGTTCCAAATATTGACAGGATGGAAGAAGAGCGTCCTGCTCGGTCGCGAGCCAAATCTGAACGTCAACCGTGGCCACAGCGGAGACACGCCACGAACCAGCAGCGGCGCAAATACGCATGGACGTGCGACAGGAACACATACACCTGCAGTCAAGCAGTGGCAGGACGAGAACGGCAGCATAGAAGGAACACGTCAACAGCCAGTATTCCTAGCCGAACTACTAGACGACGACAGCGTCGTCCAATTCTACGAAGACTTCGCCCGTCTCGCATTCGGCGATCCACGAGGCAGCGTCATGGCAAAAGGAAAACTCCTAAAATACCGAACCAAAGACGACGAAATAGCCGCGAAGATGCTCGCCGCAGAAAACGAAGTACAACGTGGCGAAAACAACCAGGATAGCGGTAGTGATCCAACTCAGCCTGCCGGTGGGCTAAGTCGATCACCGAATACATTGAAGAATAACGGCGGGATCAATCCGAAACTAGACCTGCGACGGGTCGATAGTTTTGCGCTCGCTCGACCGCAAGATGCTAAGAAGGGCATTAGTGGCGAGAAGGGGATGCAGAAACTTGGGGCGCAGGATGGGAAGGTCGATTGTACTTATTGCTGGACTGTGAAGAGGGATGTTTTTGATATTCCGATGTTGATTGTTATTAATGTGAGTTGTCCCCACGTCCCTCTGCATCATGAATTTGATTCATATTTGGGCTTGGGTGTGTTTAAGTGCGAAAAGCTGACGTTGTGTCTAGTTCTTGCCGTGTATATGAATGAACAAAAATGATGCACGAATCAACGTATGGACGTGTCCATCACACTGTTTCATTAGCAGTAAAGTACGAGTCGAGTCAAATCACACAGCAAACGTCTTGCTCAGCTAATCGAGCACTATCTAATACCACTGTCGGTATTTCTATCGCCACCACAACAGCCGCGACTACTATCCTCGGTGCTCCATCCATATGCGCGACGCATGGCGCGATCTGGGCATGGAAATTAGATGGACATGAACATGAATACGAACACGAGCATGAATATAAACATGGTTATGAACGGCGACAAGGACATACACATCTAAAGCCACAAAATCTGATTCAGCACTGCACGGTATCTTAGTACTGGACAGTACTGCACTCCATGCACGTAACGCATGAGCGAGTCGTGTCATGGTGTCATATTGTCATAGTGTGTCATGACGAGACGTGGCGAGGCGAGGGTGTTGTCGGCGCAATAGTGAGCGTAAGCACTGCCACTGCAACCGGTTAATGGTTATTGGTATAGTCGCATGGAATACATAAGTGATGGGTGTGGTTGTTGTGAACGCAGAACGGAACGGGCGGCGTGTCTGGTCACATGAACATAGACAAGGTACATAGAAGCATGTATACAGTCCAGTATCATATCTGGGTCGGCGGGAAGAGACTTGCTTTCAACTCCAAAGCTTAGCTTGCTACATGTAGGTACTAGTAGTTGGGTCGGTACATAGTTAATCAAGTCGAAGCTGGAGTTCAGTTGTTTGTGTACCCTGTACTCTATTGAACGGGTTGATCGCGCTTGGTGTTTGCAGCTGTGTGGTCAGTGCAGTCAGTAAGGTAAGGTGCCGTAGTTGGTGAGTGGCTAAGGTCTGGTTAAGTCGCTCCGTCGATAGGTATGTTAGATAGCTACAAATGTATGTAGTTAGTTAGTATTACGCTGGTGTATAAGGAATCATAATCAGACTATCTGGGTTGGAGGATTATTTTATTTCTGATTGTGCTACATACTATCGTCTGTTGACCTGTGTAGGTCCTGCGCAACAGGACTTGTGTACTGCACATGCTGCCAGATTCATTGACCGAGCACGCTTCGATGCCTACCTGGGTTGCTTCGATGTGCTTTGTATTTCCCATTCTTTGCACTTTCGCCATATCGGTCTCATTGATACCACTGGGTTGTCTCCCGTACTCACGACCAACACACCATGGCACCAACAATATCTTCCTTCTTGTTTACTCATCATCATCCGAAACCGGAATCGACGAGAAGCGGTGAGCAAGCCTATCTCGCTGCCCTGTTGGAGTTGTGACTCCGATCTCAGAGTCGTCGTTGTCAATGGTAGCCTTACGACTGCGCTTTGATGGTGTATTTGCATCCGCGCGGTTGAGGTAGGCATCAGCTTTTCGCTTGGTGGATGTCATGGCGGGTCCCCCGACGACCGAGGCAGATATTGTATCTTCGTCCGACATCGCAGTGTCGACAGGGTTTTCGATTCTAGCATGACCATTGATCTGGAGTTGAGGCACGTTGGTCGAGCCAAGCACTTTCTGTATGTAGTCATGACCCTCGACAAGACGCGCCTGCTCGCCTCGCAGACGAGCTCTGTAGGCTTCTCGTTCCGCATCTTCTGCCATCAACAGTGCGATTTGATCTCGGTTCGCTCGAATATTATGCAGGCCAAGTTCTTGTCTGACATGGTCGACCAGGGAGTCTTGACATCGTGGTATGAGATAGAAAAAAATGTTCTGACAAATTGAGTCAACGAAACGGGAGGATGCAATCTCATAGTAAGCACGAGACTTGGCCGACATCTGAACTTCCACATCCCATTCATCAGGCTTAAGATCATCGAAAGTTAGCGTTTTGACTTTCTTGCCGGGGTTCGCAGCTTTGAGCTTCGTCTGTTCAATGTTAAGCCGGGCTTCAGCACGTTTTTGTCGTCGAACAGCCATGCTCTCTAGTTCGTGTTTCTTTAGACTTTCCTGATCAAAAGTAAGAGGATATTTGCGCTCAACCTCGCAGGCCCGCTTCAGTCCTGACCATTCTTCGCGAATTACAAAATCGAGATATTCTTCGACAACATTTTGAACTTTGTCATAGAGTTGTAGGTGTCTCTGATATCCGAAATGACTCTCGACGCACTCCAGGACGTGCTCTTTCACAGTCTTGCTGATTTTCTGCATGAACTCCGTCAACGTCACGTCCCAATATTGAACACTCAAACAGTTCATTGTCTCAAGAGCTTTCAGCTCGATTTCACCAGGCACAGATGCTTGATAATATTCGTTGTTAATTTCACGAATCTCTTCAAGTCGGAATCGTTTGACACGGTTAGGCTGAGACAAAATGTTGGCTTCTTGCCGCTGTCTGTGTGGGGTTGTAGAGACCGCTATTGCATCTCCATCTGTGTCGACGTCTGGCGCAACAGAGTTCAGGCCTGCGCCTGCTTGAAGCTTACGCTCAGCTCTAGCTAGACAGACATTCTCACTTTCGGTTTTGACCAGCATGGTCGGTTTGCCACCTCGGATCAAACCGTTGAACTCGTGCATTAGTCGATTTAGAGCAGTTCGCGCATTCGAACCAGGAACATCGTGACCGGACATGAAGATTTGTTTGATCTGCGTCCCAAAATCCTTTACCTGGTCTCGCAATTGATACGGCAATTCCGTGGTGTCAGGTGGAGCTGGCATATTGGCGAGTTGCTGCTCGTTTAACTCGAGACGTTCTCGAATCTTCTCAAGGTTGCTTGGTAAAGTTTCAGCCGTCTTCTCAAATAAGATCTGTCGAAGAAGCTTTGTCAAATTCGCAACCCCGAACCTTGCTCTGATCGAGTCAGGCATCTCACCCCAAGGATTTGACGAGAAGAATACTGCTTCTGTTTGAACCAGTTCAGTGTCGGCGGTTGTATTCGAAAGCATTACCATATGGTGGCCGTGTTCGAATTCTTCTTCAGCTTCATCGTCGAAGTAACGGTTTAGACAATCCTTACGTTCTTCGTCCCGGGCAAGGTCAACTTTGGTGAAGACAGCCATAGTTCGAGATTGTGCCTGTTGTTTTTGAATTATAGAATAGGACTTCGAGTTCGATACATCATAATTC
>Ga0068628_1000299_pt1 | contig 15926 bp, 17 predicted proteins | sample InSIn2gowninarea_FD_77431 | JGI IMG/M metagenome (GOLD analysis project Ga0068628, IMG submission 77431) | Clean room microbial communities from NASA Spacecraft Assembly Facility at Jet Propulsion Laboratory, Pasadena, California, USA -... ... | reverse complement strand
ATCCTTATATTGCATGACTATCACTTAAGTGTTTAATTTGATAAAATCTGTATGCAAACATGGACTTATGCAAATAATGGAAATGATGCATGCCTGTCTAAATATTTATCTTTTATGCAAAGCTATAAATGGACTTGTGTAAAGATGTCCTTTAGGGGTTAGTAAACAAAACCCATTGGACTCTTAAGGTTCAAAGTTATGAATGGATGATTTGGTTTACTTATGTTTCACATTTTGCTTTATTTACTTATGCAAAAATCGTAAACATTGAAATGAGTAACCCCCTAAAATAAACACATCCGCATGTACATTCCTCAACATGACTTGTTTGGGGAGCCATGAGGTGAGGACAAGAGAACTAGAGCCTTTAAGTTCGAAAATCCAAGTGGTGAAAATTTTGTATTTCTCAATTGCCCCTAAGTCCTTTGTTGGTTTGGAAATAACCACAATAGGTGGATAGGTATGTGTGTAGTGATACCACATAACTGCATGTACATTTAGGGATTATCCTGATAACCTAGGAGGACCACTTGAAACCTAATCAAGATTAATAATTTGGTCGATCCAATAAACATCATAACCTTAGAAAATAGTAGGTACTTCTCCTTGTGATAAAGTATAAAACTGACCGAGGTGAACTGGTTGAGGATTGGTAGTACTTGGGCTCCTCTTATGTGGGCATCCGGGTGAAGGCCTAATTTTAGATTAAAAAAATAAGCCTCAACAATATCACTCTACATCTATGGTTCTTGAGATGAGAAATATATTTGGGTACATGGGTTATTATTTGAGTTATAAAACATTTGCACTTGTGAATCAAATCTAGCATGTCTCTAGTGTTAAATTTATCATGTATTATTTACTTGTTTAAAACTTAACATATAATGTTGTTTATTGAACCACATGCTTATTATTTTTCACATTCTTGTGTAGCAAATGGGAGATACCTTTTTACCCAAACACATTCTCAATGGTTCCAAATTTGGAATTTGGGAACCACGGATGAGATTTGAATTGCAGGAAAGAAAGCTATGGAAAAATATGAATGAGAACCTTGTTTCTCCTACATATGAGAAGGCACTTGAGGCATACAACATAAAGAATGAGTTGGCAACATCCATGATTTTCCATGCAGTTTCAGATGATGTGCTCTTGATGATTTCCTTTTCAACCTCGACAAAGGAAGCTTGGGATAAGCTTAAGTAAATCTACCTTGGTTCAATTGTTTCAAGAAGGTTTACCATTATCTAAAATTTGCTTCAATCTCTTTAAGGGGAAGATGAAAATGTTGCCATCTACTTCAACAAAATCGTTGACCTAAGGACCCAACTTGTTGCTTGTGGGTGCAATTGGATCAATGATGAGTTTATGCCCTTCATCATTCTTCAAAGCCTTTATTCAAATTTTGAAAACTTTATGACAGTTATGGAAATAAGGCTTGATGATGAAAAAGAAGTCTTCTCTCTTGATAACCTTTCTAGGCACCTTTTGAAGCATGAGGAAACTCTTAACAATAACGTGTTGATTTCTTCTCATAAGGATAATAATATTTCTTTTGGAGCAACCAAAACTCCTTTCAAGAAGAAATTCAACCATCAAAAGAAAACTTATCCTTCTTACTCAAAAAGTTTTGAGAAAAGAGGAAATGGCTACAACAGCAGCAGGAACAATGGCAACAACAGTAACAACAAGAACAACAACAACAACAAGAATAATGACAACAACAAGCACTTCAAGTAAAGAGATGGAAAAGACAAAGTAAATAATCCTTATCCTAAGGAAAAGTTTGATGGTAATTGTAACTAGTGTGGCATCTAAGGTTACAAAGAAGTTGATTGCTACAAAAAAACAAAGAGAGGAAAATTTCAAAGGTAATGGAAATATAAACAACTTCAAAGAAAAGAAGAATGTTCATGTTGATTTTGTTGCGATGCTCTACTCCATGTCTCACTCTTTTTTTTTCTGATTGGATTGTTGATTCTAGTTGCACTAATCACCTATGCTTTGAAAAGGAAAAGTTTGAGAACTTTCACAAGTATAGAAAAGATACGGTTGTGATAGATGATAACTCCACCCTTGAAGTCTAAGGAATTAGGAGTGTGATGATTCATGGGAAGGTTCTTGATAATGTGCTCTATGTTCTTAAGCTTAGGATGAACCTTATCTCTGTGATCCAAGTTGTTAGAAAAGGGTACTCTTTTGAGTTCAACTCTCAATCCTGGTGCATTAAGAAAGGAATTACCACATTGGTTAAAGGATTAGTGAAAGATGACCTCTACATTATGGATCAAGTTCCATCAAAGATGTGTGTTGCTACAAGTGTGTGTTTAAGAGGCAATCTTTGGAACCATCATTTAAGGCACCTTAACCACAAGAGTATTCAAGTCATGAAAGACCAAGAACTTGTGGAAGGTTTGCCTTCAATTTCTCCTTCGATTGGTTTATGCGAGAAGTGCATTCTTGGTAAGATGCATAGATAAAAGTTTAAAAATGATAAAGCAACAAGAGCATCTCAACCTCTTCAACTTGTGCATTCATATTTGATGGGTCCATTTCAGACTAAGTCACTTGGAGGAGTATCTTACATCTTGACCTTCATTGATGACTTTAGTAGAATGACCTTTGGGTATCTACTTGAGCACAAGGATCAAACCTTTGAGAGTTTTAAGGTTTTTAAGGCATTTGTTGAGAATCAAACTAACCTTAAAATCAAGATGTTGAGATCATATAATGGGGGAGAATATAACAACAATGAGTTAAGTGACTATTATGCTAAGTATGGAATCAAAAGGTAGTTTACGATACCTTATACTCCTCATTAGAATGGTGTTGCCAAAAGGAAAAATAAAATAATTATGGAGATGGCTAGATGTATGTTGGGTAATATTCCTAAATTCTTATGGGGTGAAGCTATGAGCACTGCTATTTACACCTTAAATAGGTGTCCCACAAATGCCGTTTAGAGTAAAACTCCTTTTGAGGCATGGTATGGAAGAAAACCTAACATTTCTCACCTTAGGGTGTTTGGTTGTGAAGCATTCTCTTACATTATTTCTGAGAAAAGGAAAAAGTTGGAAAAAAGAGATGAAATATGCATCTTTATGGATTATGACAGTCAACATAGAGGCTACAGGATCTACTCTCCATCCTACAAAGCAATGTTCATTTCAAGAGATGTAAAGTTCAATGAACTTCCTAAAGAATCTACTTCTAATGAGGATGTTGATGTTCCAGAGGACTCTTTAGTTTCTCCTAGCTGGTTGGATATTGATGTAGACAAGTCACCTTAGGAACATAATTCTCCAACACAAAGAGTAACAAGGAGCATGATCTTGACCAAATCCTTATTTTTCAAGATTGATAACAAACATGAGTCCTCAACCTTCAAAGAAGCTTCAAAGCACGAGTGCTAGATGGAAGCCATGAAAGTGAAGTATGAGGTGCTTATGAAAAATAAAACTTGGGACTTGGTTCCTTATCCCAATGAGAAGAATGTGATTGGAAATAAGTGGATCTACAAGGTCAAATTTAATTCAATTGGAGATATTAATAAATACAAGGCAAGGTTAGTAGCTAAAGGTCTTGCTCAGAAATACAGTGTAGATTATGAAGAAACCTTTGCTCTCATGGAAAAGATGCCTACTATCAGGATTATCCTTGCTCTTTTTGCAACTCAAGGATGGAAATGTTTTCAACTTGATGCTAAGAGTGCATTTCTCAATGGTGACTTAGATGTGGAAATATTCATGAATCAACCAGAAGGGTTTATTGTGGAAGGCAAAGAGTCCTTTGTGTACAAGCTAAAGAAGTCATTGTATGGACTTAAGCAAGCACCTCGAGCCTGGTATAGAAAGATTTCAGGGTTTTTTATAGATATTGGTTTCTCTAAGTATTTTTGTAACTCTGATCTATATGTGCTTAATCAGGGAAAGGATGTGGTATTGATTCTCCTTTATGTGGATGATCTTCTGATTACTAAGAATAATTATGAAATCATTCAAGAGTGCATATCCAAACTTAAGATAACGTTTGAAATGATCGATTTTGGTCTCTTGTACTACTATCTTGGAATGCAAGTGTATCAATACAAGGATTGTACTTATCTCAGTAAATCTAAGTATATATCATATATCTTACAAAATTTTGGAATGGAGGAGTGTAGATATGCTGTGATCCCAGTCTCTCCTAGAATCACTATTTCTTTATGCTCTAACTCTCAATTAGCTGATGCTACAGCCTACAGGCAATTAATTGGTAGTATTTTGTATTTGACTATATCCAAGCCAGATATTACCTTTGTAATGAATCTGATGGCATGATTCATGCAGAAACCATATGTTGAGCACCTCAATAGTGTTAAGAAAATCTTGAGGTATGTTGTAGGGAATAAGGATCTTGCTCTCACGTATTCTAAGTTTCCCTTGTTTGTTCTCTCCAGATTCTTAGATTTTGACTATGGGGGAGATAGAGATGATAGGAAGTCAACCTCTATGTATATGTATATCATTGGTTCAGGTGCTATCTCTTGGGCTTCTAAGAAGTAGCCTACTATTTCTCTTTCCACCACAGAATTTGAATACCATGCCATGTCTATTGCATCCTAGGAAGCCATTTGGCTAAGGCATCTTCTAAAAGAAAATGGGTATGAGCAAGGTGGCTCATCTTTGATTTCTTCAAATAATCAGTTGGATATTTCTTTGGCTAAGAATCCTATGTTCCATCAGAGAACAAAATATGTGGAAATCCATGCCCATTTTATTAGGGAGAAGGTTCTTGATGGCATCATACACCTGGAGTATTATCCATCCACATTGAAATCCGTTGATTTGTTCACGAAGCCCCTCCTGGAAGCTTAGTTATGTAAGCTTAAGGATGCTATTAGATTAGTGAAGTTACCCTCAAGGGGAGTGAAGTATGAATTATTGTGTTGAATTCATGTTTGTGATGACAACTTCACCCATAGGAGGATTTTATGTTGTATAGTGTTGGTTTTGTTGTACACCTTTGTGGTAAGTTCGCTATGTATGAGAAACTTGTACAAATTTAAGAGCAAAAATATCAACCAATCTAGCACTGTTTAGTTATCCATATGTGAAGAACTCTTATGTGTCTTTTGGCACTATTTAGCTATCCATGTGTGAAGAACTCTTATGTGCATTTTGTTTTGCTCTATTTTGTATTTATAATCAACACATATTTTATATGCAATAGGTGACTATGATTTTTTTGGCATGGCATCTTTGCGATGAATTATAGTGCACCATTGATCAATTCATGATGGCTTTTGTGTAATTCATCTATCCTTGTTGATATGAATAAGCTGCATCTAATTGATCTTGTTATTTGAGCTGCTTATGACTTGTAGGTTCCTTTGAGTTTGCAGGTTACTTACCTCAGGCATGTAGGCTCTTGGAGACTCTTCATGAATTCCAGTTGGATGACTACTTCATGTACACTAAAATTGATTATGGTTAATGATTGTATTTGGTAAAGTAGTGAGTCTCAAACTAGATCTTTCTTAATTCACAAATATGTAAAAAGTTCTCATCTTCATTGTATCTATTTGGAGGAGAACTCTCTTACTTTCTCTTCTTCTTCTCTCTTACTTGTTGTATCCCAATATTGCATTAAGGGGGAGTGTTGGAATGTATAATGCATTATTGTAAAGGTTTGTATTAATATTCTATGTAAGTTCACTAATACTTAAGGGTATCATTTGATACCTTAAGTATTTAAGTGAATATGATAATGTAACTTATCCTACACTCCATGTCATGAGCATGGCCCTTGGGTAAAAGGATTTATATGTCATGCTTTTGTACATTGGATAATAGGGTGACCCAAAGAGGGATTTTGGCCTGTAAATAGAAGGCTCCCTCTTTGTGATTACTACCAATTATGGAGTAAAGTTATGCTATAGGATAGAAGTGTAGGAGATAAGATTAGGAGGATTGTAAGAGAGTTGTATTTGTGATTGAAGTTAAGATCTAGTGTGTGGATGTACTCCTAGTTGGAGGAACCACTTACATCTTGTGTTGTGAGATTTCTTTGTAAGTTTGTTAGATGTAATTGTGAGCTTTCATGTAATCTTGGTTTTTTAGGAATTATCTTGTTAGTGTTAATTCCTTCAAGATCCACTATTTGTGCCCCTATTTAGTTCTAATTATAGTCTCTTGCAATCTAAAAAAATAATCATCCATCTAATTTTAGTTCCCAAATTAGAACAAATAGCTAACTTAGGCTCCAAAACTTATCAATCTCCCACTTGGAGATTGAGATATTGCAACAACCCTACAACCTAGGAATGGATATTCAAAACCATTGATCTCAACATTAAGACCAATCAAAGTTGAGAAAATGCTCAACTTCTGCCTCTGAGATAACTTTAGTGAACATGTTTGCAGCATTCTCAGAAGTATGAATCTTCCCAAGCTTCAAAGATCCATCTTCTAATACAGAACGAATGAAGTGGTATCTCAGTTGAATGTGTTTGGTTCTGGAATGGAAGGCTAAGTTATTTTCTAGGTGGATAGCAATTTGGCTATCTCTCCATAATGTATTGTCCTGCTGATTTCTCCCCAACTCTTCCAAAATCCCTTGCAACCATATCATCTCCTTGCTTCCTTCTGTTATTGCAATGTATTCAACTTCTATTGTTGAAAGAGCCACTACTGGTTGGAGTTTTAAAATCCAACTCACCACTCCACCACCTACTATGAAAACATACCCTGTTGTGCTCCTTCCTCCATCAAGATCTCCTGTCATATCAGAGTCTACAAAACCTTGCAAACTCAAATTACTACCTCCTAAATTTAAACAATATTTAGAAGTACCCCTCAACCATTTAGACCTTGCAACAAGCATGTAATCTACATACAATAATAAAATAATGAAATCACCATCACTATTCTTCCTAAAATAAACACAATGGTCTGATTGACATCTACTGAAATCATTTTCATTCATAAAGCTATCAAACCTCTTATACCATTACCTTGGTGCCTGCTTGAGGCCATATAGACTCTTCTTCAATTTACAAACAAGATTTTTTTTTACCTTTTACCTCATAACCTTCTGGTTGTTGCATGTAAATTTCCTCCTCTAAATCACCATGAAGGAAAGCTATTTTTACATCAAGTTGCTACAAATGCAAATTTTCAATAGCAACTAAATTTAAAATAGTCCTTATAAATGTTATTTTGACAACTGATGAGAAAATCTCATTATAATTAATACCCTTATTTTGGGAAAAACCTTTTACTACAAGTCTATCCTTATACCTCTTACTTCCATCCACCTCTTCTTTGATCCTATAAACCCATTTGTTGTGTAGTTCCCTTTTTCCTGTAGGCAGCTCAACCAAGTTCCATGTTTTGTTTTGAAGAAGAGATTCCATTTCCTCATTCATTGCCAACTCCCACTTCTTTCTGGTACTCATTTATGAAGCTTCATCCAAGCATTCTAGCTCACTAGCATTAGTACATAATATATAATGAAGTACAAGATGATAATGGTCTTGTAACTTACTTACTCTTGTTGACATAACATAATCTAAAAAGCGTTGTGGGAATTTGTTTTTCCTAGTAGATTTTCTGACAACACCTATAGGGGATGGATGTGCTTGTTGCTGTTGTTGTTGATCATCTTATTCTAGAGTTTGTGGCTCTTGTTCATGGACACCTTCATGCAATATAGGCACATTTGTATCCACATCAAACTCAATGGCATCTGATTTTTCTTCTTCTTTGACTTGCAAATTCCTATCTTTATACAAATTATTTTCATTAAATACAACATCCCTACTTCTAATGATTCTACAGTTAATATTATCCCATAACTTGTAACCCAATCCATCAATTCCATAACCAATGAAATAACATTTATGGGATTTTGTATCTAACTTCTTTCTATTTTTTTTTTTTTATCTATGTGGGCAAAAGCCTCACAACCAAGAAGTCTCAAGAAAGAATAATTACAAGTCTTACCACTCCATAGCTCCTTTGGAATGCCTCCATCCAATGCACTTGATGGCCCTTTGTTTATTAAGTAAACTGCAGTGTCAATACAATATGCCCAAAGAAATAATGGTAAACCTGCATGCAATCTAAGGCACCTAGCATGCTCAAGGATTTTCCTATTTATCCTCTCAGAAAACCCATTCTCTTGAGGTGTTATGGGTGTAACCTTAATCCTTCTTATACCATTTAAAGAGCAATAATTGTCAAAATCATTTGAACAATACTCACTACCATTATCTGATTTCAAACAATTTACCTTATTTCCATTTTCATTTTCAACTAATGCTTTCCATTTCTAAAATGTGTCAAAAACATTAGATTTGTTCCTTATGCAATAAATCCATGTCTTACAAGTAGCATCATCAATAAAAGTAACATAATAATTACAACCATTAATAGATGTTACCTGGGTTGGTCTACAACCATTAATAGATGTTACTTGGGCTGGTCCCCACACATCACTATGCACCAACTCCAACTTTTGTTTTTTCTTATCCTTTCCAGTTTTCAAATATCTCACCCTTTTCTACTTATCGTAGACACAATTCTCACAAAATCCTAAATCAACTTCTTTAAGCTTTGGTAGCAACTTTCTTGAATGAAGAGCCTTCATTCCATTTTCACTCATGTGGCCCAATCTATAATGCCATAACTCAGCATTCTCTCCTGTAGCCACTAAATTCATTATACAGATAAAAATGTTGGCAAGTATATATAAAGTACCAATCATCTTACCCTTGGCTACCACCAATGATCCCTTGGTGATCTTCTAGGAATGGTCTCCAAATCTAGTGAAATATCCTTCTTTGTTAAGTTTGCTGGTTGAAACTAAATTTCTCTTGAGTTTAGGAATATGTCAGACCTCATTTTACATCAAGTCATTTCGAGTTGATAGCTTTATTTTGATTTTTCCCATGACAACAATCTTGCATGGATGGTCATCTCCCAATAGCACTTATCCATAATCACCTTCGACATACTTAAAAAAATATTCACGGTGAGATGTAGCATGATAAGAGGCTCCAGAGTCTATTACCCAACAATTACTATTATTATCTAATTATAAAATTAATGGATACTCTCGAATTTCAACTGCAATATTTGCTTCATAATCAATACCTTGACTCTCTTCGTCCCTTTGTTCAGCATTCTTCCTTTTCCAACACTCCTTTTTTGTGTGCCCTTTCTTATTATAATACTAACACTCTATATTGCTCTTCCCTTTTGAATTTGATCTTCCTTTGCTTGGAATTCTTCCCCTCTCATTTTGTCTTCCTCTGTTCTCCACTGTTAACATAGTTGATGAAATTGATTCACCTAAAGATTTTCTTCGCATATCATCGCTTAGAATTACTCCAACAACATCATCATATACTAGTTTATTAGAACTAGATACAGAATTACTAATTGCCATAACTAGACTATTCCAACTATCTGATAAAGAGCATAAAATAAGAAAAGCTCTAACCTCATCATCAAATTCAATTTTAATAGAGCATAATTGTTTGTTACCTCATTAAAATCATTAAGATGATCCTGCACGAACTCACCTTCATTCATTTTCATATTAAAAAACTTTTTCATCAAGAAAGTTTTATTGGATGCAGAAGGTTTTTCATACAACATGGTAAGGGCATTCATTACATCTTTTGTTGTTTTCTCCTTTGAGATGTTGAAAGCCACTTGGCTTCCCAAGCACAAGCCTATTGTCATCAAGGCCTTTCTGTCTAGCAACTCCCAGGCCTCATCTGTCATACTAGATAGTTGCTTTGCTTTTCCACCCAAAGGAAGATACAAATCTTTTAGTAATAAATAATCTTCAATTTGCATTTTCCACAATGCAAAGTTTTGCCCATTAAACTTGTCCACCTGGAACTTTGAATCATCTACCATTGCTCCCACTTGAAACTAATCCTCTCTATTTCTGAGCACCATAATAGCAAATAATCTTGAGCAAAATTACATAAAGAATTCCAAAGCATTCAAGACAAAAACAACACACAAATAAGTAGACACAACATTTATCAAGGTTCACCCAGGGTGGGCTACGTCCTCGCAGAATTATCTAGTCCTCTTTGTATTATCCTCCAAAGGGATCCTCCTACAATAAAACAGTTGCAAACTTCCTCTATGGAATACAATGGAACCTCACACACAAGTCTCTCATCAATTCTTACAACCCAAAATTTTTGCTAATCTAAAAATGCATGAGATAATCAATCCCAATCAAGATCCACTATTTGTGCCCCTATTTAGTTCTAACTGCAGTCTCTTGCAATCTAAACAAACTGTCATCCATCTAATTTTAGTTCCCAAATTAGACAAATGAGAACAAATAGTTAACTCAGGCTCCAAAACTTATGTATCTCCCACTTGGAGACTGAGATGCTGCAATAACCCTACAGCCTAGGACTAGATATTCAAAACCATTGATCTAAACATTAAGACCAATCAAAGTTGAGCAAATGCTCAACTTCTCCCTTGAGGCAACTTTAGTGAACATGTCTCCAACGTTCTCAGAAGTATGAATCAATTATTAATATTATCAATATTAAATATAAATAAATATTAATCCCTAATATAAGAAAGCACTAGTTTCAGTCGATAAATGAAAATACAATCCGATTGACTATATATATATTAATTTTTTTTTGGTAGTACAAGAAATTTATAATATTTCATCATTTCTCATTCTCGTTTTTGGTTGAAATTTGTAATATTTCATCATTTACTACTATAAATCTCAAGCTGGCGGGCATTCTCTGAAGTCAGATCATTTACTAATGTTTCATGTTTCCGATTTATAATTTCAAGCTAACAGTAGCAAAGTCTGATCATCTCCTACTTCCACCCAAAATTTAAAGGCTAGCCTTCAAAATTTGAACTTGACTCCCAAATAAACACCTATTCTCCACTCTAATCCACCCAGCCCGAGACTAACACAAATAGATGTTAATCGATAGTAAAATCAAGGTTCCCCTTGAGGTAAAGGAACTTCCGAAAACAAGCAGTCTTACCTTTACAATGGCTCTTACCAATAACTAACAGACAAGTTGAGATGATCACCATTAATGGAGCACTTTAACAAACCCAAACGACCATCTCAGCACCTTTCAACTTTCCAGGCTTGCTGACGCCACGTCTAAGGAGCTCTATTATGTAGCCTTTATTGTTGCAATGAATCCAAATACCAAAACACCTAAAGCCGGTGTCGGTAATGGAGCGCTTCATTCATTTTACACGAAAGGTGGCAAGCTCCACTCTTGGCAAGTCTCAACATCCATTAATGTCCTTTTTGGTGTTCAGGGAATCAAGCCCTGAAAAAAAACAATGGAGGATAATGGACAAGGCGGTTTAATCATCTAGAATCTGTTTTTATCACCACAATTCTTCCCAAGGAAATGCATATTCACCCAACAATGACACAAATCCACCCTTTGTGCAACCATCTGGACAGAAAACAAAAACCATCACTCAAAATCCCCACTGTCATCACATCCATCAAGTCAATCAGACACAAACACCTCTAAAATTAGCTCTTCTCCATCTCTCCCCACCGACTCCAAAACTTTAATGTCCTCACCACCAACCCCTCCTTATAAACAACCTTTCCCTCTCATCAGAACCCAACTTCGAATCCTACTCTCACCATGGCCATTGCTTCTGCTTCTTCATTTTGTTTGAAAATGTTGGTGGGAACCATGATAGCTCTGATGTTGGTGGCTCATCCTTTTTCGGAGGCGGCAGTGACTTCGTGCCAGTGGGTCCAGAGCAGCGTGAGCCCCTGCCTTCCATTCCTGACGGCGCCGCCAAAGGGGCAGCCCACGCCGCAGTGTTGCACAGGAGTGAGAAATCTCAACTCCGCCTCATCCACAACTGCTGATAAGAAAATGGCGTGCGGATGTCTCAAAGCTGCTGCCCATAGCGTCAAGAATTTGAATACGCAATCTGTGAAGGTTCTTCCCCAGAAATGCAACGTTCGGCTTTCTTACGTTATCAGCCCCACCATGGATTGCAACTCGTAAGCTATTGTTCTTTCAAAATTATGATTTTCGCTTCTGGGTTGCATGGAATTAGTTGTTATAGATGCTCTAATTACTGAATTCGTTGCAGGATCCCTTGACTCCATTAGAGAGCAACAGCAGCTGAAGTCGCAGTAGATGATAGGGTAGTATTTGTGTCTCTGGTTTTTCCATTACAGGAGAATTTCTTGCTTTCTTGTAGGGAAACGTCGAAAGTGTAGTTACGTTTTTATTAACAGTGTTGCACGTACCATTCCGTACATGATAATAAGTAGGGCATGAGTGCTTTGTGCCGGACATTTATCTAAACTAGCTTAGATATCACTCTCGAGGTGTTATGTTTACATTAACTATTAGAAATAAGAAAAAATGTTTTATTTTGTTAATGTTAAGCAAAAATATCAATAAAATTTTAGTGATATTTTTATTGTATTCAATGTTTTAAATTGTTTACCGATATTTTATTGATTAATATTATTTATTTTAACAATATTAGTTAAAAAAAGGTATGATATTATGTTTTTTTTACATTATATTATATTATTTATATTTTATTAAAATATTAATTTGTAATTTTGTTTGATGAGTTACAAGTTTTTGTGAAGCAATGGACATCCGTCATATGTTCCATATATCCATTTTTGAATCCGAGGTCTCTTATTATTCATTGAGAGATTTTAGTTACTCCTCTCTCTAACTCTCCTACACATGCTAAACATGTTTGTAATATTTTATATTTAACATTGTAAATGATATTAGAATTATAAATTAATTAATTTGAACAACCTATTTTGATATAAATTTTACTCAGCAAAATTTATCTTTTTATTAATTTTAGATTTTATAATTTATTTCTATTTATGCCTTTTGATAATAGTTTAACATTATAAAAATAAAATATTTGAATTTTAATCAATAATGATATTGTATTAATTGGAAGAAAATAATTATTAAAAAATAGAGTTTATATATGAAAATAATAATATAAAAAATTAACAAAATAAAAATATTAATTTTCTTTGTTTGAATGAAAAAGATTTTGTATTAATATAAAAAAAAAGGTAGGTGAAATTAAGCACATCTCATGTAACACACTGAATATCAAGAGTATCAAATTAACATATCGTTAAGATTCAAAAAAAAATTATTATTAATTAAAAATAACATCTTTAATAATTATGATAATTTAGCACAAAATCTTTTGAATAAGGAGAAAGAAAGAAAGAAATTTTATTAACGTCCTTGGAAGATCAAGAGTGGTCTATGGGACAACTTTAGGGAGTACATTGTATCACTCTTAGAGAGAAAAGATAATTATATCACACATATTTAAATAAAAAGTTGAGGTGGACGAAAATTATCCACATCGTCCAAATATTATCAACCTTTACCACCTTAGTTTAACATTTCCCATCCATCATTATCATTATTACCAGCAACAACATCATTGGCACACTTCTCAATAATATCACGCCAAGTAGTGGAGGGGTTGGTCGCATCTCCCCAACTTCCCATTAGCTCAGATGATTATGGAAGAACATCCCATCCAAGTTTTGATGGTGAGAGGAGGGTTTATCAACACACAAATGATTGGAGTTTGGTAGAGGTTGAGACCAATGGTAGCTTGGCGAGGTACCTTAATTGCGTATATGAGATTGTATCTTGGATTGGGAAGCATGACCTCGAGCGTTGGTGTGAACTAGCCTTGAGAGGAATGCAACTAATACAACATGGTGCATTCCCTCAATAATCTAGTAAATTATGTAAGTGTTGCACCTCAATGTTCACTTTTTCACTTGATTAATGATATACAATCATTGGGACATTGGGAGACAACCAAGGATACCTGAGATGTGGTTTATATTAAACCAGATGAATATAATTGGGCTAAAACTAGTCATACCACCAAGGTTTTTGAAACCTCTTATCTAATTTAATCCAAACAAAAAAGGGAATTTTATTGATCACAATATAAAAAGTAGGTTTATCCATACACAAGTTATGGATATGTCAAAATTGATCCCAAGAAAATTAATTCTTGGTTTGAAAATCATAGACATCTCTAAGGGAAATAATTCCTTTCTTATGAAAATGTAGGATCCTGATCCATTACACTCCAGCTAAAGGTACACCATCAAAAATGACAATAGGAGACCACCAAGGATTTCAAGAAGAGATGGAAGCCCATGAAGTTTTGTTCTTTCCATGCCAACTAAGCCAGGGATTGAAAGATTGCTAGGCTTTCCAAATTCTCTTGATAACAAAAGAGCTATATATTTTAAAGGGGACAAGAGCTATCAGAATCATCTGCAAATATTATCTCTTCTGGGCCCTTCTTCCAAAAGGAAGGCTTGTTGAAATGTAATAATGGATTAAAATTTTCTAGGATTCCTCACCATCCAAGGCTTGAATGATCTATTTCAAATGCACATAATGTAAATCCTTGATTATGGAAATCAAACAAACCCATGCCACCAACTTACCGAGGGAGGCAACAAACATCCCAAGCCACCTAGTGGAAGCCTCTCTTATGAACATTAAAGGCCCAAATAAAATCTCTTAACAAATTATCCATCTTGTTGTAACATGCTTCAAAGGTACCTAACAAGAAGAGTAATACATATGAGTCAAAGCTAAAATCTTCGAGCAAATCTTATTTTTTTCTAGCTAATGAAAGCTTTTTAATGGTCCAATACCCTAACTTATTTTCAGTATTTTGAATAACGTGATTCCAAAGGTGGGTAAGAGAAGCTTGAAAGATAAAGGGAATACCTAGGAACTTGAAAACTTCCCCAAGTTATATCTATTTCTAAGAATAACAGGAAATTCAACATGAAAGAGGCCTCATTGAAGACCTATAGCAGAAGGTTTTCTACCGTTGTATACTAGAACCAAAAGAAAGGCATAAGGTTTCCAAATAATTTAGGAAATTTGTAATAGATCTCTCATCTTCATGTAAGGTGAGAAAATAATCATTAACAAATGGTCATTCAATAGATGCAATTGAGAATTGGGAAGAAAGATCCCTTTTGTGAGATCTTGGGAAGTCATATGATTAAGAAGATAGCCAAAGGCTTTAGCAGTAAGAATAAAGAGGGAAGGGGCTAAGGAACACCCTTTCCAAATAGAGCAGGTTAAAGTGATACTTTCCTACTAGACACAATTCATAGTGAAACAATAAAGGCATCTTTGAATAACATTTGGATTGACTAGATAAATAAGGGACCAAAACTAAGGGCATGGAGCATGGTAAGAATAAATTTCCACTCAATCATGTCATAAGTTTTTTTCAAAATCAATTTTAATGAATAAGGCATCTTGATCAAAAGATCTTACCTATTTTATACCTTCCCAAAATGCAATAACATTATCTAAGATGTATCTCCCTTTAAAAAAATAGGTTTTCTCTAATTGAATGATCAAAAGAAGAAGGGGTCTCATCTTGAAAGCCAAAGCCTTAGCAATAATTTGTTATCTTACATTCAACAATATGATAGGCCACCAATTTATAATAATTTCAGGATAAGTCAATTTAGGAATGAAATTGATATTTCTTTTATTAATCAACTGCCTAGTGATCCAGAAAGCATGGCTTATTTGTACATTTGAATGAGATAAGGGCCAACCATATCCTAGAATTCTTTATAAAACTCACAAGAAAAACCATCAATTCCAAGTGCTTTACCATTGGTCATTTGATAAAGAGAAATTTTAAGATCCTCCAAGGAAAGAGAAGAATCACATATATCCCTCTAAGCTTGTGAATGGATAAACCTACTTTTTATATTGTGATCAATAAAATTCCCTTTTTTGTTTGGATTAAATTAGATAAGAGGTTTCAAAAACCTTGGTGGTATGACTAGTTTTAGCCCAATTATATTCATCT
>Ga0068628_1000298_pt1 | contig 15948 bp, 17 predicted proteins | sample InSIn2gowninarea_FD_77431 | JGI IMG/M metagenome (GOLD analysis project Ga0068628, IMG submission 77431) | Clean room microbial communities from NASA Spacecraft Assembly Facility at Jet Propulsion Laboratory, Pasadena, California, USA -... ... | reverse complement strand
ATCTGGAAATGGCAAGGCTAGGCTGAAAAAATTGTTACACCTAGAAAAACCCATGCCATAACAACCAAAAGAAGCACATGCAATACTGTGGATGCCAAATCTAGTAAGGAAAATACACATGCAAATTGATACATGCAAAGAATCTTGCTGTATCTCCTTGATCCTGCCTTTCCCTGCTTGATCTTTGTTTCCTCTTGCGTTTTTTTCCTTTCTTAATCCTATGCACAACCATAGCAAAACTTGAGCCAAGAGCTTACATTGACTAAGAGCTTAATACTGCTTAAGAGATTAGGGGATAGGAAAATTGTTCATGGTGTAGGTGGAGAAATATAGTGGCATCCATGCTTGTTTGGTAAAGCCTGTTATGATGTGTTCATTGTGTTGGCCTAATGATCTGTGATGGATTACGGTAAAGCCTAGTTTCTATTGATGAGGGTGAGGTGGTTTATCCTTGGTATGCCCTGGTTGGTTCTTTTGGTTTGAGTCCCACATTCATGCTTGGAATATGGCACGGGGGTGAATGGCTGAAGAGAGATTTGTCTCAGCCATTCTATGGACTGGTGGAACATGAAAGTCCCATCTCGGGTTTGGATTTTACATCATTAATGAAAGGTTATTCCTCCTGGTATTTCTATGAGTATTTTGATAGATTATATGTGGTATATATGGTTGTAATTTCATGAGTATTTTTGTTTTTATTATGCCAATTATATGCATATTTTATGGCAACAACTATGTATGGCTATCAGGATGTTTTTACTTGTAAATGAATGGATAATGTATCTATGGCATAATAGTTGATAATGCAACAAATGATATGAGGTGATCCAGATTTAAATAGGAACGCAACAAATTATAGATATAACCATAAATACATAGATGCAGTAGAAATAATGCTTCATTTCATTAATGTAAAACGCTGGAATATTCTTACAAACAGAAATAGAAATAAACCAACTAGGGCGATGGTAGCTTATCTCTAAGAAGAGATGTGGCGGCTACATGCCTCTGAACTGTGTTACAATGAGGCTTGAAGGCATATTTATTGTTGAGAAACAATGGAAAACCATAAACATCCAAAAACCTAATCCTAGAATATGAAACACCAAATTGTGGGCCACGTTTGGGTAAAGTGGTACATCAACTTCCTGGGTCATAACTTTGGCATACAATCTCTGTTTGACGCGCACAATACCTCGTTAGAAAGATCTACCTGAGGATTACAACTTTGGGAAAAGAAACATCGGTCCATAGACTCATGTTGCTCCTAGTTTTCCCAAAAAAATGTCATTTAGGGCCTCAAAACGGCTCCGAAGTTCAGGAACTAAAAAACTGCTAAAAATAGTAAATTGTGCTACAATTAAGGAAACTAAAAAAATTGTAAGAGATAGTTGTGGGGGTCTAAGTGGGATAGGTGGGTGGCCACCAGCATCCACCTGGATCATGAGGGAACAATGGTTCATAGAGATTTGCATATGAGTATGAGATCCCTACACTTAATTCTATTATTTACACCTGTAAGTTACATGTTGATGATATGTTTGACAAAATGCCTGTCATGGCTAGTAGGGGTATGATTAATGTCATTTTTAACTTATTTCTTTTGCATCATTGTTTCCATTTTCTTTGACTAGTCTTAAGCTATCATTCGATTCTGGGTAGTGACCTGGGCTTTGGGCCTAAAAAAGTGGCTCAAATCTTGGTTTTGTTGGCATAACATTGACAAATTGGGTCTCTGGACGCTGGTAGGAAAGTCTATGAGAGTGACTTTGGGTTTTTGGACGTTGTCATGCCTATAGAATGAGAGTGACTGAGGCTTAAGATGTCCAGAACATCAATGGGACCCAGGGACAAAATGTCTAAGTGGTTGACATGTCTCCTGAGATTTCTATTGCCGATGTGGATAGGCTGGTTTATGTGTTCCGTCGATTCCACTTCCTTAATGTGACATAGGAGGTCGAATCCAATCATAGTAGCCTCTCATCGCATGTTTACCCTGGTTGGCTGGTTACCTAGGTAAATGTGTGAGGAGGGTGTTACCGAGTGGTATCAAAGCGTGGTTACAATCTCATTGGGTGAATTTGTTGGTCATGCATGCATGTTAGTTTCATATGTGTCGCTTACACTTACATTCCATGTGCTTGTTGCATTGCATAATGTTGATCAAGGTTGTTGTGAAGTTGTCATAAGGAACTTCATATGATTTTGTGGAATGCATCATGAGGAGTATGTGACTGGTTATATGATTATATGTAGCTTGATTACATCCTTGTATGTTAGGTTACATTCTTGTATGTTTGATTACATGTATCATTCTTGTAGGTTGGTTACAAAAATTAATCGCTTATGCTCCACTACATACATTCATGTGTATGTGTAGTTGATTAGGCATTGCTTATGCATGTTGATGGTTGCATGTGGCAATGTGTACAATGGAGTGATGGTTATTTCCATGCATGAGGTCATGGTTTGTGTAGTTGATATGGTCATGCATTAATGACTGGACTCTAGCTAGAATGATGTGTATATGGTTTTGTACTCATGTGTTATATGTTTATATGCAGTTGTCATGCATGAATGGTCTTGGTATTAATTATGCATGAAATGTAGGTCAAACATGCCTTGTGAATTCATGGTATTCAATTTAGGTCATCAAGGTGATATTGGTATGTTATGATGCTAATGTGTTGGTTGAGATAGAGCAGGAAATGCAGATCATCATAATAAGGTTGCAACATTGGACTTTGGGGTAAGAGAATATTGTCATATAGGTATTGTATGTTTGGCATGCAGGCATGTAAGTCAAGGATTTTTATATGAATTAGGTTTATATGCATTAGGTTTATGTACATGTATTTTAATGCTAGGCCACATTCATGATAGATGTTAGTGGATTAGTGTAGTTATATGCATATGTGTCAGATAGTCAAGAATGATAGTAACCTGTAGTTGTATGCATTGCTATTGTTGTATATTAGATAACTTTATGATTATGTTATATGTCGTTGATGAGAATGATATATAGCTTATGGTTATTATATGCTAGTAACTTCATGATTACGATTATTTCACTAAGATGTTGACATCATATGTATCATGCTAAATTGGATTGGCCAATGCAGATGGTTAGGGTTATGACATTCAGGTATGAGTTGACTTATTGTGGTTCATTGTGTGGTACTAATCGAGACTGATCATACATATGTGATTACTATGCATAAATGATAATTGTTGATGAGTTAGGATGTGAACATGTTAGTTAGTGATTGTTATCAATAGCATGATCTTATTTATGTTTAAGATGATATGTTGAGAAGTTATATCGTGCTAACCAGCTTGATTGTGCAGACAAGATAGCCTCCCTTGAGATATAGAAAGGTACGGGTTTTCTTATGTCGTATATTTGGTGTTTGATTGTTTGACTATGTCATCTAGTTAATTTATTTAATATGGTATGTTGCAAGTTGGTTGAATGTTTAATGAATTTCATAATATGAGTATGTGTTAAAATGATTTTGTTTTAAGATGATTTTACTAACATATATGTGTTGGGATTGTTTATATGTACTTGAATGTAGTTGACGGTTGTAGAATTATGTCTAATGACTATGAGTTGACTATGGATTATGAGATGATTATTAGCCTTGGTAAAGGTTGATTTCAAATTGATAAATATGATTGTATTGATATTTGGAACGTATAGTTGACATGTGTGAAGAGTTGTAGGAAACATGCTTGGTATTATCGTGACAAGGTGATAGTTGATGTGTTTACATAACCAATAGTTGGGTGATGTGACAACGCATAATAGACCTCAATTGCAACAAGGTAAAGAGGTAAAGGAAAGTAATTGGGAAATAATTCCTTTGGCTATGTGTGGAAACTCTAATTCGAAATGAATGAGTACTTTGCACATAGGAAGTCTTCTTAACCTTGATTTGTTTGAAATTATGCGGATATGTGCTATATTCACGGACATGTAATTGACAGGTATAATATCTATCTCTAGTTATAGGTGGATTTGTTAAGGGAATTAGAGTCCCTTGAGAGATAGCGTGGATGCATTCTGTTGCAAGAAACATGCTTGGCACAATAAGCTAAGGTATCTGGTGTATGGTTATATTTATTTATGCACTGATAGTTATGTATTAATGGTGGTATGATGCAAGGGATTTCATGGAAAAGAAATTGCCATGAAATCTTGAAGAAGGCTTGGGTTGAGCTTTCCTTATAAGCACTCGGAACCATGTGAATTGAGTCATGGTGTCTGTTGTTAGTCTTGTGAATCTGTTCTTTTGTGATTGTTGCACTTGATTTGTGATTTTGCGTGTGTCTCGTGCATAGCTATGCCACTTTTTTGCAGTGTCATGTTGTTATTGGTTTTCATGGTTTTTCTTGTTTGTTTCTTGGCATTTCCTTCTATGTTTTGAGTCTTGAGAATTGGTTTGGGGGAGAGGGAAGTTAATGGAGCTTTGGGAGAGTTGTGTGGTACCCAATAGATGATGTAATACCTGGATGAAACACGGTGCATGAGTAAGTGCAATGGAAGGTAAGACTATGATAGTTGATTGGATTGATTGGGTCCATTATGGTAAATGGATGGTGGTAGTACAGACATGAGAAGGGTATCCAGAAAAGGTAAAGTAAATGGATCTAAGGTGTCATATGCCTTGGCTAAGTTGGGGACTGTAGTTCTCAATGTTATGCATGCTATGCACAAATAAGGAAGTTCTCTTAACCTAGACCTTATGATATTGGTAATTATGTTATGAACATGATTATGCTGATGTTTATATGTGTGTGTGTCTATGTCATGTTTGACAGGGTCGTCATAGATCACGATTATTAACGCTAGAATTTATATATATGTGTGTGTATGTATGTCGTTGTGTGACAGGATGATGATTATCTTGTGCTAATGATTATATATGTATCTATGTATCTATCTATGTCACTACTTGACAGAGTTTTCAGGGATCATTCTTATGGAGGAATGATTTCTTATGCAGGTGAATGGCATGAAGAAATTCCTAGTTCATGAGGAATCAAGTGGGAAGAGTAGTCACGACAAACACATGAGGTCAATATCGTGTGGATATGAATTGATATTGTATGCTTGTATTATTCCTATGTCTATGTTATGATAGGTAACATTGAGGGATACCTTAGCGAAATGAAGTAGTGTGGTTGTGGCATGTTGGGACAAGAAGGGATAAGGCAATGGAAGCAAGGTTTCTTGGTAGAGACAGTGTGGTTTTGGATGTTTGGTACTATTGTTGTGCATATGTTGTATATGTTGTACATGTTCCATCTATGATGTTTTCACATGCGGTGTTGTGTATATAGTGTGTGTACATGTTGTTTATGCAATTTTATCTACAGGATAGTACAAATAGTGTTATGCAAATATTGCATATGGTGTTGTGCGCATGCTGGATATGCAGTGTTGTGTACAAATGATGCTATGTACATGTTGGATATGCAGTGCTATGTACAAGTGGTGTTGCGTGCATGTTGTACATGTGGCACTATGTACATATGGTGTTGTGTGTATGATTTTACAAGTGGTGTTGTGTGCATGTGGTGTTGTGTACATGTTGTGCATGTGGTGATGTGTACATATGGTGTCACATACATGTCATGCATGTGGTACTATGTACATGTGGCATTATGTACACATTGTGTCGGTGGTGATGCGTACATGTGATGATGTGCATACGTTGTGCATGTGGTTGCAGTGTACAGGTGGTACTGTGTACATGTGGTACATATGGTGCTAGTGTAGATGCATGTATTTCATGGTGTTGTATGACGTGTGTAGTTGTATGTGTGTGATGCACACTATGTTTATGTGTACATGGTTGAGGAGAAGGAACTGGGTGTTTTTCTAGTGTTGCAACCAATCTGGAGTGTGTACGGAATAAAGACAAAGGTAGAAGCTAAGGATTGATGAAAGGATAAGTATCAACATTTTATTTCAGTTTTATTATGCATGTGATTTATGACTATGGTATATGATGATTATATGTGATCTATGATTCTGGTTTATGATGGTTACATGTGATTTATGACATTGATCTATGATGGTTGTGTTTTGAGCTAACCATATGTGATATGTTTATACATGATGTTTTGATCAAACAATTAGTTTGACTTGTTGTGATAGGAAGCGAATAGGATTGCAAGTGCACCTTACTGACGAACTACCGATGAGGTATGATTTGAGGTTATTTCAATTTATTTGAATCTAATGGAAATTATGTGCTTGGAATAGGAATGCGTAAACATGCCCAGTTGAGTGGTTGAAATCAGCTGTAAGAATTGGCAGCAACAACAAAAGAATTGGAACATGAAGTAGTATGCCGGTAAATCACTTTAGGATCAAGGCCATTGAGAGACAGTGGTACCCAATAGTGCTCACTGATTTCCATGAGCATGATATGACTAGTATGATGGTTTTGAGGTAGGTATATGCCTTGATTTTGTATATTCCAATGTGAGGAAGGCTTGCAGAGGGATGGATCGTCCAAGATAGGGGATTCTGGGGAACTTGGAAGGTGAGTGACTGCACAGAAGGGGGTGAACGGATTTACTGGCGAACTGTATAGCAAATAAGGGAAGGTTGTGGATATATTTGCTTTGGTCATTAGAATTGCTAGATGGAATCAGATGCACATTGGGAGTGTGCCCAGGAAGAATTATCCAGTAATTGTTTATTGAGAGGACAAGTGGCGCAGGATTGTAGCGCTGGACATTGGATGCAACTTTGAATGTGATAGTGGATTCTGGACCTCCTGGGAAGGAGGTGAATCCTGGTACTACTATTGAGGGTGGAGGTGTGATTCTATGTATTCCCTTGTTGACTGATATGGGCATCGTATCCTTTTATTTGTTGGTTTAGCAAATGTACATATGTGTATATGTGATTATTGTAAATACCGTAATGAGTTGTGTTATAAAGCTCTAGTATGCAGTATGTTGTCATGTTGTCATGATGTTTTTCTTTTGATAAGGTCTTTCACTGTAAACATTGCAGTGAGCTATGTTATAAAGCTCCAAGGGTAGTATGTTTTGTTTTTAGTAGTCTTGTTGGTTATAGGTGTCATTGAACACTAAGGACAGTGTTCCCCCAAGGGGGAGGGTTATGTAACAATCCTTGAAAAAAAAATCATGTAAAAATATATATAAGGCCATGGTCGATGGGACACGTATTCCAAGATGAATGTTGGGTGGGACATCCTACTGTGGGTGTTCATTGGTCTAATGGCTAAGGAAATTGGCAAAGGCAATGGCTAACAATTTGAAAAGGGAAAATGACATTTTTGGCACATTTATTTATGAAAATAATGGAAATTAGGAGAAAAAGGAGGTGAAAGGTCACACGTTGCATGTGAGGAGGAAAATGAAGGGAAATAATGGAAAATGAAGAAAATAGAGGCCTCATTCATAAAAAGGATTCTGAGGATCAGTTGGCAAGCTCTTAGGTAGTGTTAAGCGCTTATTCATTGTAAGCTCTTGGCTCAAGTTTTTCTATTGTTATGCATGGGATAAAGAAAGGCAAAGAAGGCAAGAGGAAGCACATATCAAGCAGGGAAAAGTAGGATCAAGCAGCTACAACAGGATTCTTTGTAATTATTCACTTGCATGTGTATTTTCCTTGCTAGATTTGGCATGCATGGTATTTCATGTGGTTCTTTGGGCTGTTATGGCATGGGTTTTGCCAGGTGTAACAGTGTTTTCAGCCTAGCCTTTCCATTTCCGGATAGCCATGGTGTGATGGGCTTCTCATGTTTTGGTTGAGCTATATTGTTGGATGGATTCGAAGTTGAGTGAGGTGGATCTTCGAATGATAGAGCACATGCTCTAGTGGTCCCTGAACCAAACTGTTGATCATGATAAAGCCACTCACCTTGTGACCCTTCATCCAGACTGTGGGTTACGGTAAAGCTTCGATTGTGTTGCCTCAGTGGGCCTAGGAATCCTTGTCGGTGAATGGCAGGATATATGGTAAATCTAAGAGGGTGTTTTCTCTCTATTGGGCCTAGTATTCCTGATTTTGGGATATGTGGTAAAGCCTGGAGAGTGGGTCCCAGTTTAGGGCCTAGTGATTCATTTTTCGATTGCGGTAAATCCTAAGAGACCAAGAGACAAGAAAATTCCTCACGGTGTAGGTGGATAAATATTGTGGCAACAATGCTTGTTTGGCCTAGTGATTGGGTGGATATCACGGTAAAGCATGTTATGATGTGTTCATTGTGTTGGACTAGTGATCTGGGATGGATTATGGTAAAGACCGGTTTCTATTGATGAGGGTGAAGTGGTTTAGCCTCGGTATGCCATGGTTGGTTCTTTTGGTTTGAGTCCCACATTCATGCTTGGAATATGGCATGGGAGTGAATGGCTGAAGAGAGATTTGGCTCAACCATTCTATGGTCAGGTGGAACGTGGAAATCCCATCCCAGGTTTGGATTTTGCATCATTAATGAAAGAGTATTTCTCCTAGTATTTATATGAGTATTTTGATGGATTTTATCTGGTCTATATGGTTGTACTTTCATGGGTATTTATGTTTTTATTATGCCGATTATATGTATGTTTTATGACAACAACTATTTATGGATCTCTGCATGATTTTACTTGTAAATGAATGGATGATGTATCTGTGGCCTAATAGATGATAATACAACAAATGACATGAGGGAAAAATGTTTCATAGTGATCCTCAGATAATTATGAGATCCCTACACTTAATTTTTTTGTTTACACCTGTAAGTTACATGTTGATGATATGTTTAATGAAATGCTTATCATGGCTAGTAGGGGTCTGATTAAGTTCTTGCTTAAATTATTGCTTCTACATGATTGTTTCCCTATTCTTTGATTGATCTTAAGCTATCATTCCATTCCGGGCAGTGATCTGGCCTCTAGGCCTAAAAACATGGCTCAAATCCTAGGGTTGCTAGCATAACACTGGAAAATTGAGTCTCTATATGCTAGCAGACAAGCCTGTGAGAAATAATTTGGGTTTATGGATGTTTTCATGCCTATAGCATGAGAGTGAATAAGGCTTAAGATATCTAGAACATCACTAGGGCCTAGGAAAATGATGTTTGAGTGGCCATTAGGGGAATTTTGAGGTTTAAAATGGGCCTCCTAAGAAAAATGTACAACCAAAGGAAACTTTATAAGAAACAATAGGATTTAAGATGATGATGTCAACCATGGGGGATGATTCATTATTTTTGGAGTAAAAAATTAAAAATATTAAAAAATAATAAAGTAATAAAACTACTTTTTCAACTCGTATTTTCAACTTATCTCCCTAATGTTTTACTCAAATTTCGAACGGGAGTACTGGTTGGATGCAAAATTTAATTCCTCATCCGAGGAGTATGCATGTTACATACTTTCAATGGACCCTAACACACGGAAATGAGAAATACATGAAAAAAACATGATTGTAATCACATTTTTCATGTATTTCTCATTTGTCGTGTAGCAGGTTCCATCGATATGCAACATGTGTTAGGTCCCTATACTACTAGTGCAACCCCTTGTTGTTACTTTTTTTTTTGTAAGTCAGAAATGTATATTAATTCGCAAAGTTACATAAAATACAGAGGTCTATAAGGCCTGACAAACCATTCCGCTTATCGCTTGGTCGAACAAAAGTTGTATTGAACATTGTAGGAGAACTGGCCTGCAAACTGAGAAGGCAAGCCTGACCCAGATATAGACAAAACAAACTAACAGAACTTTCCATATAGTACAAAAAACTAGAAGGGGCTAGCCACGCAGGGTTGCCAGAACCCAGAGAAAAAACTAAAGGTTGACTAGGATGACGTGAGACCCAGAAACAGGATCAAAATTCAGACAAGAAGACTTCAAAGGCTGGCGGATGTAGAGCATAGTGTATAGACAACTTCTACAGCCCAAGTTCCACATAATCTTTGAAGGTGGCACTAGGGCCAATAGCTGCTTTAACATGTTTCGATTTCGGGGCCTTCTGGGCATTCTAGCGTTGCCCCACAGGAGCATTGGTATCTTCTGCTGGAATATCAATAACAATGTTCATACCTCGTTGGCTAGAGAGTTTGAAGAGCCTGGTGAAGGCCCTCATATCCTCTGCCAACATTTTGATTTCCTCTGTGAGCGACTTCAGGCAGATTTCCAAAGCGTCAAGTTTGGCAGAGTTTTTAGTTGAAGCCAATGTAGTGGTGTAGTATGCTTCTTTCATGGATTCCCCTTGCCTAACAAGAGCTTTGGGCAGTATGGTCTTCATTCTCCAAGCCTCAACCTGTGTCTTAACAAACTATGTGGCTCTAGTGGACAGGGTTCCTAGATATGCAATCCACTCAATTTCCTCCTCTATTGATTGCATATCTGGCTTCTCCTGCTCCTCGTTTACTTCGGCCTCCATCTCACTGATTATCTTCTTTTCTCTCGCCGAGACTTGAGTTTCATAAGCCTCCCTAGCTCTTTTCAACTCTCTGTTCACTGACTCATTGCGACAACCCCCAGTAGACATAGTGCTTTTGTAGATAATAGTGGATGATGGATACACTTCAAAGAAACAGACAAGGAACAAAGTAGAGGGCTCAAGACAAAGAGTTAGGCTAGGAACATAAGATGTGAGAGCTTTTCAGTAAGCCACTATAGTTATAGTGGAGGGATGAGTATAGAGGTTGAGCGAGGTTTTCGTCGATCTTTGGATTCTGGTAGCCTTACTTCTCTTCCTTTTCCGGCGTGCCTTCCCTTGCTTGCGTCCAAATCAACGGATTTGCCATGCTTGAGGTTTCTTGTCGTGGGCCATGTGTCATCCACTGGGCCTAGCATTCTCTGATAATCATTTTTCTACAGGATTTCCTTCATCTTCCACTGCGAGTGATGGTACCTACCCTTCCCAATCCATTTCGGGGTATAATGGTCCAGGAGGAGAACCTTAATGGCTATCTTCATTTGTTATTAATGTGTGTCCCATCGTACTACTGCATCCCTCCTCCCTATACCAAATGTCTTCCTTCAAAATATGTAAACACTTATCTCGAAGTTCTCTACATGTGACATCATTCCAACAGGTGTCTGGGTAAGTAATGTGGTGATCGATCCCGTAGTTAGCCAGACAATCAGCCACCGCATTTGTCATTCTTCTTACTACTTGCAAAATGATTCCATCGAGGCTTGAGAGGTGCTCTAATATGAGCTCTGTGACCTTGGCCAACCTCCAATGCTTCATTACCTTACCCAGTTTCAAACCCATCTGCATTTTCCTTGCGACATTGATAGCCAAAAGAGAATCCCCTTCCACCACTGTAGCTCCAGTTCCCAGGCGACTTAGTATTCGGAGCCCTTACTCTAAAGCCACGAATTCCATCTCATTGTTGGTTCCTTCTCCCATAGATTGACTGAAAATATGTTGAATGTCACCTTTGTAATTTCGGAGAACACCACCTATACCTGCCGGTCTCGGATTGCCTCGAGAGGCACCATCAAAATTCAATTTGTCAAATCTTGTTGGTGGTGGTAGCCAAGCATTTGTGGAAGTGCCTTGCTATTGTCGTGGTTCAGACGAATGGAGATGGTACCTACCTCTATTCCAAATGTCTGGAGAATTTGTAAGTCGGTCACCGATAAATCCTTGTTCTGTTCTGCTTTCCATTTGGTGAGAGCTGTTTCCCTCATGTTTTGCATTATCATGGCTCTGATAAACTCAATGGTTTTAGCTTCATTTTGAAACACTATTCTATTTCGTTCTTTCCATACAGACCATACTATGAACCTAGGGATCAGTTTCCATAATATATTGATTGTTTGGGATTTGGAAAAATTACTTCGACGATTTGCTATGCTTTCTTGTATTGAGTCTCTGTTCCTACCTGTACTCTTGAAGATGTTTTCCATCTAGTTCCAAAGACTTTCTATCCAGTTACAAATATTGAGGAGGTGATTCATTGATTCCTCCTCATTTCCACACAGGGGGCAACATGAGGGGCCTATGAAACCTTTTTTCCAAAGGTTCTCCCAGGTAAGAGTTCTTCGGTGCATCAAAAGCCATAGAAAGGTTTTAATCTTCAGCCATAGTTCAGCATCCCATAATATTTTATACCAATTGACTTTTTCCCCTTGGTCTCTTTCTTCAATACAGGCTCTTGCTTCTTTGAGGGAGAAGGTACCCCCCTCAAGCTTGCCCCAATGCAATTGATCTACATCGTAAGCATTTCTTATTTTCCTTTTAGCCAGCTCTATTTGCAGCACTATCATATTGTTGTCCCTCTCTTCTGGTTGCAGAGTATTGTTGAAGATCCATTGTTTCCATGCTTGATTAGTAGTGTTAGGCTTCCAGTAATGATTCATGGTTATCTTCCCTTGTTCTTGGTATCTTCTCTGCATGGCGAGGAAATCTGGGCTTTCAAGCTTAGTTAATTGTTTCCAAGCATCCTCCCAAAATAGATCAGTCTGTCCATTAAAGACTTCCAAAAAACTGTGTTCCTAAATTATGCCTCGATTAGCTCTTGCTAGGTTCCAGATTGGAGATCCTTCTGGAGGTTCCTGCATCTTGATCAGATTCTGAGGGCTATAATGAGTTGCATACTTGGCTTTCCAATGTTTATCCCAGGGAATGTTCGGTTCTTTAACCCATCTCCACCATAACTTGGCTCCACAAGCTCGGTTGACGGTGTAAGGGTTCTGAAGGTTTAACCCACCCAGGTGCTTGGGCTTGCAAATTTTGTCCCATGCCATTAAGGACCACTTTTGTTTAACTGAGTTTCTTGACCACAAGAAGGCTTTTTGGATGAGTCAGATTCTTTGCAGCACACATTTAGCTGTCGGGAGAATAGAAAGCATGAATTGTAGAATGGCCTGGAGTACGATTTTGGTGAGGACTAGGCGGCCTACAAAATTCAAGGTTCTATGGGTCCAATGGTGACAACGCTTCTCTAGATTGGCTATCATTTTATCCCAATGAATTTTTTGCCAAGGTTTGTTTGTCAGCAGAATGCCTAGGTATCTGGAAGGGAGGTTGCACCTCTTGAACCCGAGGACATTAGATAGATTTTTTTGGACTGCTAGGTTCATGTTAAAAAAGAATATGGAAGATTTAGCGAGATTGAGTTCCATACCTGAAGCCAAGATGAAACGATTGAGAATGCTTTTGAAACCAAGAGCTTCTTTGACTGAAGGTGTTCCATGTAGCATAATATCATCGAAAAACTGTTGATGAGTGGTTGTCAGGCATGAGGGCAAGGGTTGGAGCCCCTGAATCAAAATATCCTCTTTAGCCTTTCTGATAATCCGGCTAAGACCTTCCATTAGTATTACAAACAGAAAGGGGGACAGGGGATCCCCTTGTCGTATACCTCTAGTCGGTGTAAATTGGGCTATGGGAGCTCCGTTAACCAGGATGGAAAATCTGGTGGACTTAATCAAGGCTAGGATCCAAGTTATCCATCTCTTCACAAAGCTAAAGGCATCCAGAATAGCCTCCAAGTAGTTCCAGCTGACTTTATCATAAGCCTTCGAGAGGTCCAGCTGCATTAGCATGCCAGCTTTTTTTTGAGTTTGGAGAGTATGAATCATCACTTGAGCTAGCAATATGTTATCCATAATCTGTCTACCTTCTACATAGCTAGATTGTTCTTCCGAAATGATCCCTGGAAGAATTGGCTTTAATATGTTAGCTATGACTTTTGATATAATCTTGTACAGAACATTGCATAATGCAATCAGCCGAAACTTCGACAGTGTATTTGCTTCCTCCTCCTTTGGTATAAGAGTTATGAAGGTGGAGTTGAGGGATTTTAGGATGGATGAGGAACACCGGGAATCTTCCACCACTTCCCAAACCTTTGTTTTGATTATTTCCTAGCAGGCTTTGTAAAAGTCGATGGTGAAACCATCCGGTCTTGGCGCCTTACCATTGGGCATATCTCTCACTGCTTCTTCCACTTCTTCCAAGGTTACCACTTGATTTAGAGCCTTGTTTTGATCCTCTGTGATGAGATTTGAAATAGAAGTCATTAAATCCCTAATAGCATCCTCTCTGTTAATGCTGCATTCCAAAGCAATTTGGCTAAAATGGTTTATGAGGAGGACTAATATTTCATGATGTCTTTGAAAAGAGGTCCACTGTTCATCCTTTATTCTTAATATTTTATTAGCACTCCTGTGATCAATGGCCAATAGATGAAAGAATTTTGTGTTCTTTTCACCTTCCTTAAGCCACTGAATTCTAGATTTTTGCTTCCATAGAATTTCCTCCTGTTGGCATCTGGCCTGCCAATTCTGCATGAGTGTTTGTTTGGTATTCATTGTTTCTTGATTTATATTCCCCTGTATCCATTCCTTGTGAATCTGTTCCAATTGATCCTCCAACACCTTCTTTTCTTTAAATATGTTGCCGAAGACTTCTTGATTATAGGATTTTAACTTGTTTTTGATATGTTTAAGTTTAGCTTGGAGAATGTACATCCTGGTTCCTCTTATACCTATTGGTTCAATCCACCATTGTTTTATTTTCGATGTGAACTTTGGATGACTAAGCCAAAACTTTTCAAATCTAAAGGGTTTATTCCTTGGGGTGCCAAGGATGGCCACATTCATTATTATGGGCCAGTGGTCCGAACCTCCACTTGGTAGTATGTCTGAATCCACAGTAATCCCTTCCAAAAGGATGGTTTCTGTCACTAAGAACTTGTCTAGTCTAGAGGTGATTTGCCTATCGCCTCCTCTTTTATTGTTCCATGTGAAAGTCCCGCTCTTGGGGAAGATGTCTACAAGCATGGTTGACTTGATAAAATCTTTGAAAGCTTCAGCATCCCAGTTGAGCATTCTGATGCCTCCTTTTTTTTCCGTAAGCAAAGTGATCATATTAAAATCCCCCCCAAAAATTGCTTTTGCTTGGGGATATCTCTACTGTAAGTTGGATAGACTTCTGAGCATTAGAATTTTCGCCTCTAATTTCTGAGGGCCATAGACATTTGTTCAGAGATAGGTATTTGGATTCCATACCATTTGGAATTCTATTGAGATGTGAGATCTGGCAACTTCAGAAGATAAAAGCTGGAGAACCTGAGGATTCCAAAGAATGGCCAGGCCCCCTTCCATTCCATTACTTTCTGTTTCTATGTAGTCCATTCTTTTGCCCAATTTTTTACTGATGTTTTCCATTGTTTTGCTAGAGCATTTAGTTTCTTGCAAAAAAATCATATCTGGTTGTTCCTTTTTGACTTTTGTCTTTAATAATCACCGCTTCTTTAGGCTATTTAGCCCTCTAGCATTCCAAGAAAGTACTTTCATAATTAACAAATTTTTAGGAACTGAGTGTGAACGCCTTAAGGGCTTTCATCTTACCTAAGTTTAGGAGGATTTGACCGAGCTCTTGTAATGCTTCATTGTTTGTTCTTATTCCCCATTTTTTCTGGTGCTTTGGGTTGGTTGTGGTTTGATGCAGTCCTTGAGCTCTCACCCCTAGACCTTTTGTTGTTCCCAAGCTTCTTCTCTGCATGTCCATTTCTGCTTTTTGTCTTGCTATGAATAACGTGTTGATTCTGTTCACCTCCTCTTCAGATATGTGTTCTACGCCTTTATTTTTCCATTGTTCTACCATGTTTGGTATATCCATTCCTTCCTGTTCTAGAATGTCGCTTAGCTCCATATCCTCGAGCCCCATTTCACTAGTCATCATTTTTGAATCTTCTTCTAGTCCTTCTGTTGGGCCATGACCAAGTGGAATGTTGCTTGATGGATTGGAATTGGGCTCTTGTGCCCTTGGTGTGATTGTGGTCTGGTTGTCTTGTAGTGGCTCTTGCTCTTGATTGGTGTCCTCTGGTTTCGTCTCTAATTCCAATACCTCAAATGCATTGCCTGTGCTTCTAATGGATGTACTTTCTTTATTATATTTCCTTTTGTTTTCTCACTATCTAGCATGAGGTCGAATAAAAGCCTCCT
>Ga0068628_1000293_pt1 | contig 16038 bp, 25 predicted proteins | sample InSIn2gowninarea_FD_77431 | JGI IMG/M metagenome (GOLD analysis project Ga0068628, IMG submission 77431) | Clean room microbial communities from NASA Spacecraft Assembly Facility at Jet Propulsion Laboratory, Pasadena, California, USA -... ... | reverse complement strand
GTAGGAAATTAAGGTGAAAACCTCTCTGAGCTACCCTAGTTTTTTAAAAAAAAAAAAAAAAGAGAAAGAAAAAATGAATTTTTATTGCATTGCAAGTTTACAGGAGGACTATAGGGAGTAAAAGAAGGTGCCAAGGGGACCTTGACATTCATACCAGCATCCATCTCATCTTCTCCACACCTTCCTCCATCATTTTTGGCATCTCTTTCACCCCACTATACCTCTTCTTCCAAAACTGTGTTTTATATAGGAGGCTCTGTTTTTTCTATAGGAGGCTCCTGTAGGAATTACAAAGAGCCAAAAGTGTCTACAGGAGGGAGTTTGAGGGACAAGAAAGGCTTCATGAGGAACCTATAATTCCTCTTATCATATTCAACCTCCTTGCCATCATTTCCAAGCCTGCATCACACTCTAAGCATCATTATTATTTTTTTCCTTTCCAAGAAAAAACAAAGAAAAACAGTTTTTCAATTTTGAAAAAAAAAGAAGAGGAAAAGGCACCATTAACTTTACTTGAAGCTTACCTACTATCCCTCCATCATTCATCTCCACATCTGGCATCATTCTCGAGCTCCAAGCATAGGGAAATAAATGAAGTTTCAAGGGGAGAAGTAGCTACAAGAGCTCCTGTAGGAAATCCTATAGCAGCTGATCCCATAGAAGTCCAGCACTAGCAGCAAGGGACAACACATCTGAAGGTTGAAAAGACACATGCAGCTCAACTCTAGCAAAAGAAGAACCTACAAAAACACACAACAACACATCAGCAAGCTGAGACAACATGCATGAGGGAAAATGAAGGCACGCAGCAGAGAAAGCCACAACACCTCACAGTCGATGGGAACAAATACACTTGGATTACAGGTAAGTAGCTAAGTCACTCCTCTATCTACATTTGTGTAATTTGGAATCATACAAAGGAAACAAGATGGTTGAAATTAAAATAGGGAAAGGTGACCAGTTAACTTGGCCACCTTCATTTAGTTGACTCCACTTAACTGAGATATCACCCACACATGCACATAGTCAACTCAAGCAAAAGATGCAAAAGACAAGTAGTGGGAGGAAGAGTTAACTCCGATGCAATAATGAGGGAATGATTACCAAGGGGGTCATGATGACCAAGCAGGTGGGGACCAATGGTACTAATATTGGTAACGTACACCTTGCCAGCTCAACAGTCATAATCGAAAATAGCCATAAAAGGTAATGAGCACTCCTGCCTATGCATTCTCACCACCTTTTCTTCAGTTTCTCCTTGTAACTCAGCCACACATCAGTCTTCTTATGCCCCCAAAACCTCGTATCCACCATCCTCCATTGATTTCCTCCATATTTTTTCTCTCGACATCTTCTACAGGAACACTTACAGGAAATCTATAGGAGCAACAACAGTTTTCTACAGGAGGGGTAGTGAGTCATTTTAAAGGGAGGAAATGTGATTTTTGCCACAAATTTCAGTTCAAAGAGGTAGGGTTCATGAATTCCCTCTATTGAATATCAAAATGTGAAAGAGTTGGTCTCAAATTGAAGATAAAATGAGTCTTTAAGAGGGTAAAAAAAAAGCTGTTTTTAAAAAAAACACAGTCCTCTCCATTTTTCTATTTCACTCAAAATTATTTGTCTCCACCTCCATATCTGACAGAGGGGTTTATGAGAAAAGATCCCACTAACTCCACTAGACTTCATGCACATCCTCAAGTGGTGGAAATATTTACAAGGGCAAACTAGATGCATTTCTTTGAGAAGTGTAGAGGGTTTGATGATGATATTGCCCATGAATTTGCTCTCATTATGGTCCCTCACACAAGAACTCATGCTACTATAACCATTAGAGGTCTCTCCATTGAAATAACCCCTGAATTCATTAGTAGGGTCACTACCCTTCCTCTTGGGCTGCCTTGGAGTAAAGATGAGAAAATAATTGGCCAGGTTGCCAAGAGGAAATTTTTCCAAGATAATGAAACCCCTGTTGAAGACAAAAATGGGATTGGGAGGGCTAGTGTACCATATCCCTGGGATGAGGTTAGCTACCAAGTGATCAAATACATTTATTGTTAGGGGAGCCACAACATTGTTTATGGATATCATTTCAGAATCCTCCAAGAATTTAGATATGGCATGGATACCCCAGCACATCAAAAGCTCAGTATCCCTTACTTTCTCCTTCAGTCCCTCATTGACTCCAGTACCAAGGTACAAGAAGGAAATTCACAATAGCTAGCTCACCATGGTCTAATCAAGATTCTAGTAGAAGAAGCCCTCCAGACCCTTACAAACCCTATAGCATGGGAAGTTTACAAAAATATGACAGTTGAGGATGATATCAAGGAATTAACCTATGATGTCAGTCCCGCTGTCAGTAAGGAGGGAGGACAACAAGGAGGAGAAGATGAAGCCAATGGTGATATAGCAGACCAAGAGAGGAAGGAGGAAAGAAAAGAAATAGAGGAGGGGAGAGTTGAAGAGACAGAACAAGAGGTAGAAAAAGAGATAGAGCAGGAGGAGGAAAAAGAAACAAAAGAGGGAGAAAAGGAGGCAAAGAGGGTAGAGCAAAGAGAAGAGTCCCCTAAAACTTTGGAAAGGGAAGCAACAGCTTCCCTCACTGCCTTTAGTACACCAATCAAGCAGAAGTAGAGGAGGAAAAGAAAAACCTCCATGTATTTTAGGGCAAGGAAGAGTACCAGAATTAAAACAGGGAAACCTCAACCCTCATCAAAGACTCCCCTTAACATTGAAGATTCACCATCTGCCAAGGTTAAAAAATCTCCTTCCAAGACACCCATAACCTATGAAATGAGGACTACAAGATCTTCTACATGGAAGGGAAAGGCAATTCTATAAGACCCCAAATCAAACCTACAGGAGGCTAAAACAGTCCTACAGGAGACACTGTTCAAACTACAGGAGACACAAAAACTTGAGGAAAAGATAGGAGGACAGCTAGAGGTGAAAGAGGAAGCACAAGAGCTACAAGAACCTAACCCCCAAACTATTCTTGACTCCTATTATAGAACACTTGAGGGAGGTAAGATAATCCCATAGAAATTTGCAATTCCACTGTTTTTTGAATTGGAAAAAGAGAGAGTTAGAATGCATAGGTGGATGCAGATAGCCAAGTCCAAAGGAGTTGAGGATATTGGCCACATGGAAGACAAATTCAAGGAAATGGGCAGGGAATTGAGTGCTCTTAGAGACAGAGAAGCCGTTACAAGAAGCCACCTTTAGAATGAGAATGAATTACTAAGGAGGCAATTGCAGAAGAAAGAGACTCATTTGGCATACATGACCAACTTATCCATAGAAGCATTACAATGGAGAACACCAGCCAAATCTTATTGCCTCTATCTAAAGGATCAGTGGCTTTAATTCCAAATAAAAAATTTGGCACAAAGAGGCATAATGCCTTTCCAAGACTACAGGTAGTTCATGGATTTGTGTGACGAAAGCACCTTTGAGGAAAAAGCAAAGATGGCAGAGTTCTATCTACATAGCATGGCCCTCATAGACCTGAATGTGTGGGACCCCAATGCCAAGCTAGGGGATCTGCAATTAATGGCCATGGCGTCATGGATGAACCATGAAGAATTGAGGGCAACAGAAATGAAAAGATTGTTAATAAAAGAGCAGAATGAACCATTGATGATAAGAGCTGAGCCATCATATCCTATGGCACTCATCAACACACACACAACCTGCTTGCTAATGACCCTCAGATTGCCCCTAAATATCTAGCCAATCAGGAACAAGCCATTGCACACTTTGAAGATATGCTTAGGCTACTTGGGGATGACTGTGTGCATGCATGAATGAGAAGATGGAACACCCTACCCCACATCTTGTAGATTAGAGAATACCATTCCCCCATGAGGCTAAAGGAGGCATTGAAAAGAGTGCCAATGTACAAGTACTCCATGCAAAGGCTGAAGGTCAATTGAATTGGCCTCAAACTGAGTCCTCCACTCATATTAGGCATGCTAGAAGGTAGAAGAGAAGAAGAAGAGAAGGAGCAGTGGAAGAACATAGACAGAAAGGCAAGATTTTATGGAGAACATGAACAGACCACATCAAAAGCCTAGAATGCTAGGGAGGCCACCAAGGCCATGAAAGACCAAGAGATTGACTAGGTTGCTTAGAGGATGAGAAACACCTTCAGTAGGGGGGTGATGATGAGCCTCATAGATGGGTAATTATATGGGTTCATTTTACCTCCTAACCTAGTCAAATCAACCATTCTCTTAGCTTATTGTATGATTTTCTGATTATATTTATGCTTATAGGGTGAGTTGAGTTAGTTATTATGCCATGTGGTCTAACATGTATTTAATGCAGATCATTGATGGATTTCGAGGTCAAAGTCAAGGATCTAGTGGTCAAATTGCACCAATAACTTGAATTAAACAGAGCAGAGGACTTATAGGAGGGAATCCCCCTCATTTATTGCTCCTCACTTTGAATTCCCCTTCATTCAGCTCAAAGTACAAGAAGCCGAATCATGCACTAGAAGGCAATCGAGCAAGTGGAAGATGATTGATAGTTATCTTGAATTTTGGGAGCCAAGCCTCAATTATTTTAAGGAAGTTGTTGGTAGCTTTAGATATATAAGTAGAGAGGCCTAGGATCTCACTAGGGTCGTCTTTTTTTGCTTGTGTAAACTCTTCTCAAATTTTGAGCTTCCTATTTTATGACAATTTTATGTAATCTTGCTATTTTTTGATAATGAAGATGGAATCCTTTTTGAGCTAGCACTGAGTTACCTTAGAGGGCTGAAGCTCTTGGGTTAGGGCCCAATCCAAGTAGCCAAGCTTCTCTTTACTTGTATTTGTATTCTTTACTTCAGTTTGTAGATTAGTTTGCTATTAGATGTATTTCTCTTATGCTTAAGAATAGGTTGCTTTTGATGATTTAGTAGCTTGATTCCATTTGTGCTTTCTGTAGCAGGTTAAGAAATGATCAAAGAAGATTCAAAATTTTAGGAATAGTGCCTTGGCCTCTCTTCCTCCATCTAGGACCATGATTTGAGGCAAAGACTCTCTTGCTGCCCCAAAAACATAGATTTTCCTCATTCCCAGGACTTCTAGTGTTTGCAGCTCTCTAGGAGGTTGATAGTCTAGTTTTTATTTGCTTTAGATATTCTTCATCACATTAACTTCCTGATTTGAAATAGTCCTTTTGCATTCTTTCCTTTCTTACAGCATTTCCCAGCATTTCCTTCCATACATCATAGTTTAGCCAATTTTAATGCAAAACTTTGTTTTTCCTAGGATGCACTCATTTCATTGGTTGCTTGATTTTCTTGGTTGACTACTAGTTTCTATGCAGCAGATCTCTTCTAGTAGTAAGCCAGCTTACCAGAAACTACACCCTACATCTAATCCATGCCCAATAGGTCTCCCAAACCTCACCTCAATTATGCCCTAGTTTCCTTCATTTTTCATAGAACTTCTTCCTCTCTCCTTGAGAAAACCCAATCATCTTTCTCTCTCCTGGTGATTTGTGGTAGACCTTAGGCACCATAACACATTATTCCAACCCTCATCCACCTTTTCCACCCACTCTCACGCCCTCAAACTAGCGAGAATTTCTCTCGGCCTCCTCCTGTAGGCCTCCTGTAGTTTCCCTATTTTCCTCTTGTAGTTTTCCTGTGTCCTCCTGTGGTTTTTCTTGTAGGATTTTTTTTGAAGGCCAAGTGTGGAAAAAGCCTCCAAAAGGACACTTAAGACTCCTAGGACTAATCCACACCATCCTACATCCTCCCAAACTCCAAAACCACCATCTAACACCACCTGTTCGCTGCCACACTCACATACAATAAATTAGATGCATGTTAAATTCACATAAAAACACATAAAAATCCAAAAATATGTTTTTTTCTTATTTTCTTCCAGAAATAGCATGGTGAGATGTTGTTTACTTCTTTGAGTAGGTAATGACATTTCTTTCATGGTTTTCATAGTGTTTTTGGCAAAAGTAGAATTAGCTTGTTAATTAGGGTTTACTAGGTTTTTCTTTACATTTCAATCTTGCTCCTTTCTGCGGTTAGAATAGCATCTGTAGAGTAATATTTATTTCCTTTCATCACACATAGAGTTTCTTCTAAAATCTATAGAAGTTGGCTTGAGCTCCTAGTGATCTCGTGCCAACTGACTAGGTGACAACCTACAGTGAGAACTAGTACTTGTGCATATAGCACCGACGCTTCCAAATTTGTTATGAACTATCGGGTTGATAAAAGTAAAGTAGGTAGCCCAGGAGTTGTAACATTCTTGATGCAATCCTGGTGCTCACCAGAACACACAAAGGAGATGTTCATGGAAGCTAAGAAGAGCTTCGCGGAGGCCTCCACTTTAGGTAGTAAGGACCAACCAAAGCCAGGAATGGATACTTCAATGCTTACTACCTTTCTGGAGACATGAATGAAATTGTTGTGCGAAAACAAGGTAGTTAAGGGATTATAGGAGCTGATCACCAAGTGTGTGGGGTCAGGAGAACTACATGTAGTCCAAAAATTGGGAAAGCATGCATTGCACACCGGGAGGGAAATGAGATTGACTGCGCAGATTAGTGAGTATGAAATGGATAAGGTAATCCTAGATCTAGGTTTGGATGTGAATGTGTTACCAAAGAAAAAGCAGGAACACATGGGCATGCCCGCATTACAATGGTCCCTTATTCAATTACGAATGGTGAACCAATAAAATATTTTGCCCATGGGAATTTTTCAAGGGGTAATGGTTGATATTGAAGGCGTGAGTGCACAGACGAATTTTGAAGTGATAGAGATTATCGATGACAACAATCCCTACTTGCGTTGTTAGGAATAGACTGCACCACCGATATGAATGGAGTCATCAACCTGAAGAAGCGGAAGATGATATTTGAGAAAGAGTCACTGTGTGTAGTAGTCCCATTGGACCCAGCCGAAGGAGCTTGCTACATTGAACCAGTATGCGACGATGAGCTGGATTGTATTTACAAGATAACTAGGCAAGACTAGGATTGGGTGAATCTGACTGTAGATGGGAGGATCTCGTGGGAGCATGAAATCTCTTGCACTTCAGATTTAGATGAGGAAGTAGAGCGATGGTAGAATTGGTTGCATGAAGTGACGACGTTGAATTGGAACATGATGGTTAGATCACTGTGTTGCGTGACAACAAAGGCAAGAGAGATGCCAACATATGATGGATTGATAGTGGTGGATGAATTCCTAGGTAAGTTTGAAAGCACAGTGCTAGAAAAACAGTGATTTGATGCGTTGAAGTGGGTGCTGCATGCAACACTTGCATGCTGGTAGGGAACACATCAAGGAAGTTTTGAGGACTGGCACAGATGTAGAAGGATGATGCGTCTGCGGTTTGGAAGCCCCCAACTTTGAACAAGAGTCGGGTAGCTAGGACGAAGCAGCTTGCGCACCCACCTATGTCGATGGGTATAAACGTGTGCTGTGTAGTCCACACAAACACACCCCAAACTAAGGATAAAAAATTAGAACAAGACCCAACAGTAGGAAAAGCGATGCGCACCATAAACATTCCACATAGAAGCATTCAAGAAGGTATGTGAAATCCCGAACAGGGTTCACTAGGTGAGACGAACTGATTGGAACCAGCGTGTGCCAATGTTCGATGGGCCTATAGGGCTATATACAAAAACTTGAGCACAGAGACGATCCCAAAGCTAACGAGCAGAGTCAAGGCCATAGTTTTGGAAGGAAGGAATCCTCACGTGGTAGCTCCCATAATTGGGACAGTACACAAGGACCAGGATGAAGGAATTATGCATCCATGCGAGGACAGACATATGTAGATTCAGAAAGCCATTCGGCAGGGGAAACTTAAGCTTCATGAACTCAAAGATCGGGTATGACTGAGGAAGAAAATTGTGTTAATGGATGTAGAGATCAAAGAAATGGAAAACAAAATCACGAAAGCCTGCCACGTTGATAAACTAAGAATGACAAGACAAGATATGGGCAACCATACTACTACATTAGAATATTTCCGACGAGAATTTGTGGCTCTGCTACCATGGCTGTGACCGTACCTTACTAGACAAAGTAACTACGGGAACACACTACATAAGGAAGAATGCACAGTGTTGAATGTCACGAGGGTAGTTGAAGAGTACCCACGAACTAGGCTGGAAAGTGAATTGAAGCCTCGCACAGGTGGTGTGACCACCTGACTATTTGTAGGGAACACAGTCTCAGTGCTCCAAGCAATTGAAAGAGAGCAGGGGACTATAAAAGAGTCTGTATGGGTGTTGCATGATAAGGAGGTTGTGCGCAGGATCAATATGTCACAGGGGTCACGCCCACACATAGGGGGATACGCTACCACGCGGATACGCTAGGAAGTGACTCTTAGTGTCACCATTCATGACAAGATGTCCAATTTAAGGCAATGAGGAGTGGGTGGCGGGCAATTAAGACACGAATTCAAAACTAGATTTGCGACGATCTGCCACCGATCTTGCATTAATGAGCTGAATGAGGGGGGAACAGTCGAATTTGAATTCAGAAAGGCCAATAAATCACAGGTGGTTATCCACCAAACAACCCTTGGCATTTTGAGAATTCAGTTGTTGTGTTATTAATTAGGTATGGACCTTACGAATTTAGAGGCTTTGAGATCAAGTTCAGTGTTTGAGACATTGCCGAAGGAGACGTAGGACTTCCTAAATAGAATGATTTCGACAACCGAGGGAGCCGTGCAGAGCCCTACGCCACCAGTGGGGGATGCACTAGAAATTCCAAAATCACCCTGAATGCCTAGGCCCAAAAAGGATCCACAGGTAGTAGGACCAGTCTGTATGTCTCTGTGAAATCCACGATTTGGTAAACTATCTATGGAAGACAAGGGCAAGACTGTTAATCTTGAGACAGATGATGAAGAGGATGATCTCCAGGCATTCGTAGAAAAGATCGAGGTGGATAAAGAAATGGAGGAAGACATTCAACCAGTGTGCATTGCAGCAAAACTATTCAAGTATGTCCCTCTACGGAAAGGGAGAGTAAAAGTACCCAAAGATTTGGATGTTGTTAAGAGTGCACTCCAAACCCTGCTCCTCCCAGGTGGAATTTTGTTTGAAGGATAGGTTCTTGGCAGTGTGGCCATGATGAAATTTGAAGATTGGGACCTCGTGGATAGCAAAAAGTTCCCACATTTGGAGGCTAGCCAACTCATGAAACAGAGCAAGGAGGGGTCAGTTATAGCACTAGAGCCGTGGAAATGGCTGCGTGGTGTGGAGGAGGCCAGGCTACTCCACCTATTATGGATTCCACACTTTCACTCGGCACAAATCATGATCTTTGTCATCAGGTAGTTGATTTTCCTTGTGCACGATGGGTATTTGTGGCTGGAGGAGCCTATTCCTATCACGGTAGAGCTTATTCATAGGATTTCTTGGCTTCCCTATACGGGAAGGGACCCCGTGGAAATAGCTGGAAAAAGCAGAGATTTGGCACTAGTAGAGGCCATGAAGAAGAAATACATGTTGGAAAAGAAGCAAAGAGGCTATGTAATTAGTAGCATTGAAGATAAGGGGGTGCGTGTAGCCACCCAGTTGTTGGTCGGGAAGGTGATGAGAAAATGTCATGGCAATGAGGTACTAGCGATGGTCGTCGCACTGGCCGAACACTGCGTGGAGGGGGTCAAATTCAACTGGGCCGAATTCCTTTGTGAGGAATTCCTAACCAATTGCAAAGAAGCTTAGGAGCAGGGCAAGATCTTCCACTATGTATGGTTTCTCTTTTCTATCTTATTGGTGATAGGGGAACTATGTGACGACAGTCAGTTCCCTCCCCTCGAACAGGACTTTCCAAAGGCGGCAAAATACGCGTAGCTCTGGGTGATGAAGGATGCCACAAGGATCTGCGAGACCAAGATTTTCTGGGTGCTCATGGAGGCGAGCGTCTGGATGTGGATAAACAAAAGACCGTGACTATCCCTCACAGTATACAAAGCTTTATAGACTTTAAAGGGGATATTCACAATGTGTATATCATGGCATGAAAGGATCTGGTGTAGAACTGGACCAAAATCCCTTTCATCGCAATTGATGATGCTGTTTTCGCTATGCTTGACTCATGGCCACCCGAGTGGCGCGCCTTAGATATGGTGGTGCACAATGAGACAACAATACAAAAATAGAAGGATTCCACCAAGCTGCTAGCACAGCAGAAGCGCAACGAGTAGTTCGCCAAGGAGGTAACGGCTTCCCGCGAGGTAGTGAAGGCCACTGCAAACCAGACCAAGGCCGCTGAAAAAGTAGCAGTAACATTGGCCATCGAGGCCACCATGACACAGGTGGAAAGAGGCCCAGACTTGACCACAAGATAGGGGATAGACAACACAGTGGAAGGCGCAGACCCAAGCACGACACCTGCACAACTAAAACGAATGTGCGGTATAGAACAAATAGGGCCACGGAAGAAGACCAAGGCTTCCAAATTGGAGGGTGAAACCATTACACTAACAGAAGGTGCTCTATACGACATCAGCGACATAGTTCATGAGGTCACCAGGGAAGCACTCCAGGAAGCAATGACGAAGCAGCATAATATGTTGGGGGCCCTCAGGGCGTAATTGCAGGAACTTCAAGTGCGGACCCCACAAGAGGGAATGGTAGCCGCTTACGGTGCCGTGGATACATCGGAAATAGAGTAGTTGTTGCGGGCCAAAATGGCTAACATCGTCATGTTGTCGGAAGGAGCACTGATAGCGAACAGGATGGAGGATAGAGCCGCGGTGGGCCAGATCAAGGGACTTGGCCTAAACTTGGCTACCCTTCCACGGGATATATTATACCAGGTGTAGGACAGAGCAATAACAGAACTCCGCACTAGGGAAGGACGTGCAGTGCAAATGCTCAGTGAACAGTGAATCAACATCAAGAAGCTTAGCCTACAATGCGATGAAGCACTGGCGCAGAATCAACAGTTGGAGCAGATAGTATAGGAAGCATGTCGCTGCGCCCCAGAGTTAGAAATTGCGACAGACCTACCAATCAGAGTGCGAATTCGCAAATTGGCCAGTGGATTTTGTGAGGCAAAGGAGGAAGCAACAAGGATCCAACTGGACCTCAACCTTCAGATTGTTGAACTATGATTAAAGGCGCAGTCATCCACATCACCAAAAGTTTGGGAACAACGCACTGGCGCTATCCAAAAGGGGCTAGGGGAAATAAGACAAGCAGTGCAGACCTGTACAAATATGTTGGAAGAATCCTTTGCAGTACTCACTTCCTTACAGGAGGATCCCACCATACAACGCTTGGAAACATAGGTGCGGGAGCTTCAAATGTAATATGATAGTGTGCGCGAGAGATTCAAATGGAATATGATAGTGTGCGCAGGACAGCGCAAATAGTGGTCCTGACCCAGCAGCTCGCGAAGCTACAACAGGCGAAGGCATTGAAGGAAAAAGTGGATGCCGTGTGCTAAAAAGAGGCAGTACTTAAATCACGCATCCAGCCTTGGATTGATGAGGCCTTCCTCATCGCTGTCGACATTGAAGGAAAACTTGCACAGATGAAAGCGATGCATGCTTTAAGATAGGGATTTTCCCCCGACAGTGAGCATTCAATCGAGTGAGTAGAGGAGATCTAGTAGACGGTAGAACGATGCATTATGGACCTTCGCACAGCACAGGCACAGTTGGAAGGAATTCGCGCAAAGATCGCCGCACCAACAGAGTGGCTCGGGATGAGTCATGATGATTGTGTTGGGGGCCTGTTGGGCAACAAATCCCCCCACAACAAGTTTTTGTGGGTTAAATCTTAAGTTTTGGTCAATGTAATGTAAAGACTCCGTGAAGTACGGACGTGAAATGTGAAAGTATAGGATGAGTCATAGGGTTTTCCACTGTAAGAATTGTAAAATAATGTAAAGTTGTGTCGGCCTACCCATGGTCCGCGGGCCATGGGATTGTATAAATAGAGCAAGGCTCTAAGTGTAAAGATAGTTTTTTGGAAAAAGGCAGTAAGTAATTGATGCAAAGGCATGGTTAGAGGGTAGAAGTGGATCTGAAGTGTATTGGGTCGTAGTAGTAGGAAGAGTCTCTGCAGCTGAGTGCGTAGAGGCCCAGTAGAGTTCGCAGCTGAGTGCATAGTGTGGAGTCAGGTCTGTAATTGAACTAAACTTGAAAAGGATTATTAATAAAGATAAGTTTGATTTGGAATATTTTGCATCTATGATTCTATTTATCTTTATGAATGTATATCCATTTTGATTATGCGCACTTACTTGAAAGTTGAATAAGTAATAAGAATACTGGGCCTGCACAAATTAAGTCAAAGCACTAATATAATAGCGTAGTAAGGATTGAGATCATGATATTACTGTATTCATGCCCCTTACAAAGGTGCGCACAGGCTGTTGTGTGGAGTAGCGCAAGTGCGCAGGTTCGGACTGCGAACCTCCAGAACCTTCATCAAGACATCCCTAGGGTGCAGAAACTTAGTTCCAACACCCTCCCATACTACTTTGGGTGAGATCTCAGTCCGCGCTCCATAGGCTATTGTTGAAAGGGCTAGTAGTACCGGGATTTGCTTGGCTAAATCACTTCTGAAATTGGGTCAGGCCCCACATAGCCAACAATACATGATCAAGTTGTCTCTTAGCTTATCCATGTTTTCACTCAACTCCACTACCTTATTCATTCTTCTTATCAGAGCATTGGGCTCTTATTTTGCCTCCTAAATCATTACAATCACAGGCTTCACAAGTTGGCTTGGGAACAGGGCTTGAGTTCCATACACTAACTCAAAATGTGATTTTCCTGTGGACCTTCTTGTAGTCACCCTAGCAGCTTATAGAGAAAACTTTAACTTAGAATCCCATTCTTTCTGGTTCTCTGCAATAGTTTTCTTAAAGATCTTCATCAAAGTTTTTGTAGTGGATCCAACTAATCCATTTCCTTGTGGATGATAAGCTGTTGAATGAGACAAAATAACATTATACTTTTGACAAAAAACAATAAACTTACTTGAATTGAAGACTCGAGCACTGTCTATTATGATTTTGACAGGGCATCCAAATCTACTGAAAATATTCTCCTTTGAGAACTTCATCACCACCTGGTCATTTACCCTCTTAGTGGGTATAGCTTCTACCCACTTGTTAAAGTAATCAGTAGTTGTGAGAACCCACTTGTGCTATCCACTTGAAGGTGGGTTAATCTCTCCAACAAAATCTAGTCCCCGTTTTTTGAATGGTTCTTCTATGAATACTGGGATTAGAGGCATTGGAGCTAACCTCTTCTTCTCAGCAAAAAGCTGACACTTCTGACAGTTTCTGACAAACTTATATGTACCACCAAATAGAGTAGGCCAATAAAACCCCACTTGGAGGATTTTATGTGAAGTAGCCTTCCAATTATAATGTCCTCCACATAACTTCTCATGATAATCCTTAATGGTATCTGTAAATTCATCCTTTGTTAAAAATAGCAACAAAATTCCTATGGGATCCTTCCATTACAATCTACCCTCAACTATCACATATCGATGGGCTTTGATCTTTAATGCTCTATACTTTGTTCTATCCAAAGATTGAGGACATGAGAGGAAACAAAAATAATGGACTATGTGCTTGTACCATTCTGAACATAAAAACTTATACATGATCTTCATACCTGAGTCTGATCTTTCTTCACCTTCTTCAATTGCCTCCTCACTCACAGGTGTCAACAAGTTGATTCCCAATGCCTAAAAACTTGACTCTGTCAACATCTTCACCAATCCTTACCCTTTGAATAGCTTTGTGGGCTTTATGTCCAAGTCGTACTCTTGGATCTTGGCTATCCATTTTCCCCTTTTGCTTTCTACATTGCTTTAGACTAAGACATCCTTTACCGCAACATTTGGCACATAAGCAATGATCTATGGCTGTAGTACATAAGTCTTGAAGGCCTTTAGGGCTTTTACCAAAGCATATACCTATTTTTCAAGAATATTATACCTTAGTTCAACATCTCTGAGAATGTTGCTAAAAAAAGCAACTGGTTGCTCCTTTTCTTCATTATTTTTCTGCAACAAAACAACAACTATTGAATTAGGTGATGCAAGTGAAAAAAATTGGAAAGTTTTTTGATAATTAGGGCTTATTAGGATTGGAGAATCTTGCAATGCTTCTTTAATCTTGGAGAATGACTCTCTAGATTCCTTGGTCCAATGCACTTCATTCTATTTCTTCAACATATTAGTAATTTCTTTTACAATCTCTGCATAATTGGACATAAACCTCCTTAAAAAGTTTATCTTTCCCAGAAACTTCTGAATATCCTTCTTACTCCTGGGCAGGGGTATTTTTTGTACAACTTGCACTCTTGCTAGATATATCTTCACTCCATCTCTAGAAACAATGTGCCCCAGCAGTTTTCCCTCTTCTAGAGAAAAAATGGACTTCTTAGGATTCAAGGAAAGTCAAAATCTTCTACATTTCTCAAAAGTATTTTTTAGATGGTCCAAATGCTCCTCATCGGGCTTAAAGAATAGTTATCTCATCCAAATATATCATCTACAAACTTATCTCGTACAAACGCAATGTCCATAGCCTTATGAAATGTAGCACCTGCGTTCATCAACCCAAAAGGAATTCTAGCATACATAAAGGTTACCCAAGGAGTTGTGAATGCAGTCTTATTCTAATCTTCTTTAGCCACAGCCACCTGGTTATACCAAGAAAACCCATCCAGTATTGACATCCTAAATGATCCTGTTACCTTCTGTCGAACATGATCCATTTTAGGTAATGGATAGTTATCTTTCAAGGAAGCCCTGTTGAGATTTCTAAAGTCTACACATAGCCTTATCTCTGCATTATTCCTCCTTACATGCACTAAATTTGCCACCCAGTCAGAGTACCTGAGTGGAAATATAAACTTGGCATCAAGAAACTTTTTGACTTCTTTCTCGATCAATGGTAAAAGTAGAGGGTTTGTCTATCTAAGCTTTTGCTTAAATGGTTTAATCCCCTCTTTCAAGGGAATCTTGTGCTGAATAATACTTAGATCATATGTTTTAAGATCCTCATAGGAGCAAGCAAAAACATCAACATAGTCCTTGCAAATTTTAATATATCTCTCCTTATAATTAGATGGAAATCCATTGAATAATTTGGCTAACTTGGGCTCCAACTGAGTTCCAATATTGTGATCTTGAATCTGCTCATCCCGTGGAATTTTCTCTGAACCAACAGCTACATCATTAGAGTTAAAAAGCCTTTCAAGAGGGACAAGTCCCCTTGGCAACGTATTATCTTTCAATTGAATAATCTTTTGATCAACTATGGAATTTTTCAAACCAATTACCTCAACAACTTCTGTTGCTTCATATTCATCCTGATCAATATCTGTGCCCTGAAAATCTTCAACCATACTAAAAAATTCTTTAATTTGTTGATCATATTCAAAAATTTTCCAGTGCTTTATATTATTAGGAAAAGAAGGCCCGTGTCTCATTTCAACCTCATATCTCAGCTTTGGATTAATAGGAGGCCTAAAAGTACTAGCAACCACAACGAAAGAGTCTGCCAATTTGTTTCCATCCCTTGGAATGAACTAAATATTGAAAGCTTCAAAAAAATTCTCAAGTAAATCCCACACTTCGTTTCTGTATGCCCTAAGCATAGGGTGTTTTGTCTGATAGTGGTTCTTTATTTTCTTTATAATTAGTTCTGAATCTCCACAGACAAAAATTGACTTGACTCCCATTTGTTTTGCTGTTTGCAAAGCAATGATCAAGGACTCATATTCTGCCACATTGTTTGTTGCTTCAAACTCCAATTTAAAAGAAAAAGGGAACATATTACCTCTAGGTGCAATTAGAAGGAAACCAACACCTATCCCTTCCTTAGAATAAGCTCCATCAAAAAATCACTTCCACACCCCTTCTAATTGCAGCTCTATATTTACACTGGTTGAAGTAAGCTACCTCTGGTTATCTTCAACCAACTCTACATTGTCATGCAGCATGAAGCAAGAAAAATCATCTTTCTCTTGACTATATATAGGTGAATTACATGCTTCATTTTTT
>Ga0068628_1000292_pt1 | contig 16052 bp, 12 predicted proteins | sample InSIn2gowninarea_FD_77431 | JGI IMG/M metagenome (GOLD analysis project Ga0068628, IMG submission 77431) | Clean room microbial communities from NASA Spacecraft Assembly Facility at Jet Propulsion Laboratory, Pasadena, California, USA -... ... | reverse complement strand
CTATATATAGAAAGGAGGTCTTTTCATTTGAATCATCCAAGAATTGTTCATTTATGTAATGTAAAGGAGGTTGCCCCCTCGAAGAGGCTGAATTCTAAGGCGTTGATCTATCTTTTCTATATTTTCTTGAGCTGGTTTCATAACACAAGCCAACATGGAGGGTTTTTCGTAGGCTGACTTGCTGAGCAAACTTCACATGTTTTCTATGGTGGTGTAACATGCTTGAAGGAGCTTCTTGAAGATGTCATTACATAGGATAAAACTTGAATTTTCTTGGAGGTTTCCCTTTGACTTTAATATATATTTATACATAGTGTAACATACCCTTAAGACCTTCAATATTTTCTCTTGACTATTTGACTCACCTATATCACTTTGACATGTGCTAGACCTATTTCAATGAGCAAGAAACTCATTGTCATATATTATAAGAATAATATTTCTTTTCTTGAATAAGCACAAACATCAAAAGTACATTTATGAAGGCCAAACCTAGTTACACTTCCTTCAACACTCCCTCTTAACTAGGGAGGTATTCATACAACATTACAAGGTGTTGATGGGTTGAAAAACCACAGCCCCTTGGTGTCATAAAGTGTCGGACATGCCAAAGGGAGAGGATGGATTGCTTGCATCTGCCTCGAACCTGCATAGAGGCAATTAGGTTTTTCCTCCTAACTCACTCTTCACACTATTTGTCCTAGTCACGCTCCCTAACCTACATACTGACACCTCTGACTTACCCTTCGTAGTCTCTCTGGAGCATACCTGCATCATTGACTGACCTGGTAGCTGGCGCGGATATCTCTCAGTTTGTCAGTTAACGGAAGCATGGAGATGGATCAGGTGGACTATTTGGAAGATCGCTTCACATCGGTCCCCATTTGGATGACCACACTTCCCCCTAATAACAGATGTGTCTTTGTCCTCACTTCCTTCTTCCCATGATGATTTCCCCTTGGTGGTTTCTTTGTCATTGCTATCAGATCTCAATCCATCATGTCTGGTCGATCAACTACCCAATGTCTCCCTCCCTTGGCCATATTCTGTTACCCCTCCTCCCTCTCTGGCATCCCTACACTTCTTTGCCTCCTACATAGACCCCTCTCCTCCATATTACCCATCGGGTTATTCTATTTCTCCCCCTATCCGTGTTTCGACCTACCCCTCTTCCTTTGTGTCAGAATCAAACCCTTCGGTTATACCCTATAGACCTTGCTTTACCTATCTTAATACCTTTGTTTCTGGCCCACCCTCATCGAGTTATTTCGAAGGGACTCTAACTTGCCTGGCGCAAGGTGATATTGAACAGAGGGCGGAAGAGCAGGATCTTCCACCTAAACCCTCCTTGAGTGATCGGCATGGCAAGCAAGCAAAGCAAGGAAAGAAATCAAAGTGTGTCAAGGCTAAGAATCAGGACGTATCGCTTTGCTTTGGGGAAGGTATACAAATGGGGGAGTTGTCGATAATGCAAACCGAGTCCTGGTAGAGCATGTTTGGGGGTGCACCTACTCATCGGCTAGCCTTCAATAGTGGATCTCAGAGATTTGGGGGCACATACTATCTGAGCTTCTGATTATTACCACCTTGGCACGAGATTGGTTCACTCTACACTTCCAAAGAGCTAATTACACATCATGGGTACTCTCTAAGTATTGGCACATCGATCTCACCCTGGTCCTGCTTAAGGAATGGAGCCCTTTGTTTGATATAGAGCGGGAACAATTGGGAGTCAGACCCCTTTGGGTAAGACTCCCTGGCCTGCCCTTGCATTTTTGGTCTGATGACATTTTCAAGCGCATTGGCAATGCTTTGGGCACTTCTCTAGACCATGATAAATCCTACATTTCATCTGGTAACATGTCCCTAGCTTGAATGCTGGTTCATTTGGACATTCGGGAAAGATTAGAGGAACATATCACTCTCTATTGGAAGAATTTCACTCGCATTCAGATCCTAGACTATGAAGGGGTACCCTTCTGATGCCCGCACTACCACAAAGTCTTGCATCTTTATAAGGAATGCCCCTTGGTAAAGAATACCACTACAAAGGAAAATCATTCTATGGATCAGGATATCACCCCAGATGCTCAAGTTTGTCTCGCTCCTTTGGGCACTGTACTAGTGTTTACTACAAAGGCTCACGAGAGTAAGCGTGACACAACTCAAATTCGGCCTCCTTCGCCACCTCTCACTAGGGCTCGGGCAGCAACTGCTACTGTGCTTTATTCGGGTAATTCCAATGTCTATTCCTTTATCAATTCTCTTACATCTTCTACATCTGTGATATTCTCCATTGCATCTCATTGTAGCTCTGCATTTGTATTTGCTCCCCTCTCCTTGAATTGCCCCTTGAATCAACCCCCCCCCCGCCACATTTTCTTGTACCCCTCCCTCCTTCCCAGAGCACAACATGATGGTTACTCCCTTGGAAACATCTGATTCCTCTATCTGCTCCCACTCCTACATTCTCTAGTCCCTGAATCGCCCTCCGATACAAGATTCTTGTGGTATTGGAATTATCTCCCCTCCCCTACCTCCTAAACCACCTTGGGGTCATCCCTCCTCTATTTCGAAAGCTATTTTAGAAGTTGGTATAGATGTGGTTGCTTGTCATCAACTAGCTATTGATCAGGTTCCTAGAGCATAGAATATCCTGGTGTCTTCCCCCCAATGAAGTGGCTCCCTTTCAACTTCCGAGGGTTAGCTAGTCCTGCCAAAAAACTAGCCTTTCACAAACTCTTTAATACAGAGAGGGTGGATGTCAATTTTTTACCAGGGACACTCGGGCTTATTGATCACATTATTCCATCCATTGAATCACTGATTCCCGGTTGCCAATTTCATGCTTTGGATGTGTGTGGGAGATCTGGAGGCATCGCCTTGGGGTTCAATCCTTGAATGGTTAAATTATCCAATATCTAGGGAGGGTTTGGATACATTGGGGCGGAAATTTATTCATTTGATCTTTATTTAGATATTCGGTTGATCAATTTATATGGCCCCTACCACAATCAGGTCACCTTCTAGGAACATCTCCTCAGGTCAGGTCCCCTTCAAGCTGATAATATCATTTTGGGTGGTGATCTTAAATTTACAATTGGACATGTTGAACATGGGGACACAATTACATTTGAATCCATCCTTGAGGAGCATGGGTTAATTGATATACCCATGGCTTGACTTCAACCGACTTGGAGGAACAGGAGGACTAGGGATGCTATGTTGGCCCGAAGATTGGATCGCTTCCTTATTAAGGAAAGATTATTAGGGAATTTCCATAATTACAGAGAGTGGGTTGGATTGGGGGGTTTGTCACATCACTCCCCCATATATCTTGAAATCAGTGGCCATGATCATAAGCCCAAAGAACCTTTAAAATTCAATGCAACATGGTTGAAGGATCCTGAGTATCTCTGTCTTGTATCTGACTATTGAAAGGCAAATCCTCCCAGTTCGGGTCGAACCATATCAGAGGGGTTCTCACATAATCTCATCAACCTTAAGTGTATTTCCATGAAATGGGACCATAATAAACGATTGCATGATGATGACTCCCTTCGCACAATTGAGTCTGATATTGCAAGCTTAAAGGATGAGCATGGAAGAGGCTGTATGTCTGATGATTTTAAGTCACATCTCACTTCTCTAGTAGCTGAATGGGATAAAATTTTGAAGGACAGGGAAGAATCATGGAGACTCTGAAGCAGAGAAATTTGGTTGAAAGAGGGGAATGATAATACCAAATTCTATCATAAATTCTCCAATGGCCTCCACATTATCAATACTATTTGGCAGATGACAAATGATTAGGGACAGTGGGTAAAATCATTCAACAACTGGCCTCCCTAGGCTCATCACACTTCTAAAACCTATATAGGGCTCCTCGCAATGCATCGTTGGCCAAAGTCATAAGAATGGCTAGTTATTTCCCCGCTATGTGGAACAAGAGGATGTTGAGGATTTGCTTAATCCTGCCTTGATGGGGTAACTAAAGTGCACACTTAAATGGTTTAAGAAGGATAAGAGGCACAGACCAAATGGATGGCCTGTTGAGTTCTATACTGCTTTTTTTTACATAATTGGGGAGTACCTTCTAAGAATTATTGAGGAATGTTGTACTTCGGGTCACATGTATGAAGCCTTCAACTCCACCTTTATTTCTCTCATACCGAAGACAGACTGTCCTGAATCCTTCAATAATTTTCAACCAATCGCTGTCTACAATTGTATTTACAAAATAATCGCCAAAATCATTGCCAATCGACTCCGACCCATCCTCTCAGCACATATCTCACCAAAGAAATTTGCATTCCTCAACAACTGCCAAATACATGATGTTATTGGTACAACACAAGGGGTTCTCCACTCCATCAAGGTGAAGAGATTGAAAGGTATGATTCTTAAGGTTGATCTTTCTAAATATTTTGATCATGCAAGCTGGCTATATCTTATAATGTTATTAACACATTTGGGATTTCCTGTAGAGTTCATAAATTGGATAATGTGTTGTATCACAAAGGTATCCTTCATTGTACTTATAAATGGCTCTGCATCTCCATTATTTCATGCGGAAAGGAGACTCATACAAGGATTTCCTCTCTCTCCTCTACTATTTCTTCTTATTATGGAAGGTCTTAGTAGACTCATATCTGAAGAGTGTCGCTTGGGGCGCATACAGGGCATCAAGATCACCAACGCTTACACATTAACACACTTATTATTTGTAGATGATGTCCTGCTTTTCCTTAATGGGAGTATTGGGGATATGATAGATATATACTCTATTATGTTGATATTCAGCACTGCTACAGGCATGGAGAGCAATGACAGTAAATCTACCATTTCAACATCTGGTTTCTCTCCCCATGAGATTCATTTCACACTTCACATATTCCCCTTTACTTTAAAATCTATGGATGATGGCCTCAAGTACCTTGGGTTTCATCTTAAGCCTTTGCATTATAGAATTGTAGATTGGATATGGCTGGTGGAAAAGATTGAATGCAAAATCAATATCTGGCATCATAAATCCCTCTCGAGGGTCAGTTGCCTTGTACTCATCAAATTTGTTTTAGAAGCAACTCCTGTCTACTGGATGTCCTTGGCTTGGATCCCAAGGGGCATCCTTATGAGAATACAAAAACTATGTTGCGGATTTCCATGGAAGGGAAGACATGATGGACGAATATATGCATGGGTCCATTGGGAACTGATAGCCCTTCCTAATAAATGGGGAGGGTGGGGATTAAAAATCCTGACTCATTTCTCCACCACCCTAGCAGCCAAATTGGGGTGGAAGGTTCTCACTGCACATAGTCTATGGACTGAGGTTGTACTTCATAAATATATTTACCCCCTTCGTATTCTGGATTGGATTAGATTACCCTCTTGGAATAGGACAGACATCTCGGTAATCTGGAAAGATGTTCTTAATTCTATTTCATATATATATGATGGTCTAACCTGGTAGATTAGGTCAGGTACCTATGTTAGATTAGGATTGGACTCCTAGACAGGAAGTGGCAATGCATATAGTCTATCACAGGAATTGATCACATTCTTATCCAACACGGGTATCTCACATCTTGATAAAATTATAGACCCTGGGAACTCCAATATTTTCTCCCAAGCTTGGAAATCGTCTATCCAACTGAGCATATCGGACATATGGCATCAAGATTGGCTTAACTATATTAATACTCTCACAGAATCTCATGTTAGGATCATTGATGGGGATGATGAATTGATATGGGCAAAGGCAAAGCACAGTAAATATACCCCCAAGGATGGATATTGTTACACAAAATTTTGTCACTGTCCTTGTACTCCTCGTTCCTTGATCCTAGAGGACCTCTACAGTAAACCCGCATGCTTTGCCTTCATGAAGAAACTCCCATTGTGTCCCTCTTCATGAGAAAATCAATTCCCTTTTGCACCATTTCCCCTGAAACTTCTATTTTGCCTAGTTTACAAGACCGGCGCTAATGACCTTTGTCTTCCCCACACCGATGTACAGAGATTATCACTATCCCTCGCACCGACCAGTGCGACTGATCTGTGTTCTAGTCGCATCGGTCATGTTTTGGAAAAAAATTTAAATTTGGAGCCGAAGCTTCCAGCTCTAGAAGCTTCGTACTGGAAATCTGGTAAATGGTTTGGCCGGATGAGGTCGAGGCTATCAGTTTGGGCTCCTTCCCCTTATAATGATGGAACTACCTCAAGGGATAAGTCATTTTCCCATGAGAGGAGGATCCATCTCCCATCCATTTTTCCTATATAAACCTCCCTTCTTCCCAAGCACAAGCTATTTTTTGTTGAGTGTTGATATTGGTGTGCTAATGCCATTTTTTTTGGAGTAGACAACAAGTTATTACTAGTTGTAGCTATCTAGTTGTGTGAGGGAGAAGTTTGATTTGGTTTAGAGGGAAGCATAAAGGGAAGAGCCTTAAAACTATTGTTGCTTGAGGCCATCATGGAATACTAGCAGAAGTGTGTGGGAGCCTGGTCTTGTCAGAGGAGGACTGCAATGTCAAGATAAATGGTTGTAATCTCTCTTTGATATTAATATATGCAGCTATTGATTGATTCCCTACATGTTTTGTCATATTATACATTCATGGCTTAATTTTTCTTGACTTGTTAAGTAGGTTGAATTACAATTTGTCTATTATCACGTTTGTTGTTTGTTGTTGTTTACTTGTTTCAGGTGCTTGAAGAAGGAAGTGAGAGATAGTTGGAGCGAGCAAGCAAGGACATCATCAAATAGGATAACTAGACTAAGAGGTAGGCCCTCTTATTTGGTTCTAACTGAAGGAAATCTTCCATAGAATGTATATGTTGTGGCTAGACCCATCATCGGGCTAGAGGAATTTGTTCCTGTCCGCACTTATAATTTTACTTCGCCACAAATTGGCGACTCCGTTGGGGATCCCAATCCTTTTGTTTGTCTTTGATTTCATGAGAACTTTTCTAGTTCCACTTTTCCCTTTGATTTTGTTTCTTTTCTCTTGCTTATTGGCCTGAGTCTAAAATTCATAGTAGCAGATCTAGTCCCTGTTTCAAAAAAAAATATTTTTTTCTTGGCTCCCTCGATCAGCGCGCTAAATCCGCTAACAGGCGCGTCGATCAGTGTGATATGCTGAGAAACAATCGCGCCGAGTAGCCTCTAGCGGTTGTTGTCAGTTAGGCAGTCACACCAACCAGCGTTTGGTGCTCGTTGTTAGTTAGGCAATCGCACCGATACCTGTAAGTGAAGATTAGGGCGTAACCCCAATCTTGACCAGTGTGTTCTATTCTTGTGATTTTGACCCCGTAAGCCTTTTGGACCGTTTTCTCCCTGACTAGAAAGCTTCATTTAGCTTGTTTTGTGTGCTTGCTTGGTTTAGCCCACCCTCTGATGTGTTAAGTCTGGCCCTGTGTGAAGTTATTTTTTATTTTTTCTTTGAATCCCTCGATCAGAGCCATTGTTGGCCAAAAAGTCACGTTGATTAGCCATCAATGCTGGTTGTAGTACTAGTCAGTCGTGCTGATCGGCGCTACTTTTGGCCCAAAAGTTGCTTCGGTCTCTGAGTTAAGAAAAATTAGAATTTCTTCCATTCCAATGCCAGTGTGTCTTGACCCTCAAACTCTCTTCTTCTGCCCAGAAGTGACTAGGATGCTTTGTTTCAATTGAATGAGTAACAAAGTCTCATTTGTTCTCTTATTTTGAGTGTCTCTTTTCTCTTTCCAAGCATAGATTACATTGCTTGGTTTGTCAACTGAAACATTTATGTGTTTTGTTTGTCCGATTCAGGGAAGAAGTTGCTTTTAGTTTCATTTATTATGCTTTGGATTTGATTGATGCTTGTTTGTTCGGGATTGTGAAAAAATTCTTAAAAAGTGCTTTATGTGAAAGATTCATTTTGCATTTTATGAAAAGGAGAACATCATTCTAGTTTACTTAAGCGAAAATATTGCCTTAGTAGCGTTACTGAGAAGCTATAATTGCATCATCATAAGCATTGGAAATGAAATGAAACTTATTTTGTTGATATAGGAAGATTAAGTGCATTTAAGGTATTTATTAGTGAAAGATTTCATTCTTCAATTGTTGCATTAATTTTGTGTTCTCTATCTCTCAATTAGTGACAACTTTCATCAAAGACAAAGATCTCTTTTCTCATATAGCTGCATATAGGAATTTTCAGATGACAACAGTAGGGCCTTGTAACTGAAACCTAATTCAAGATCAACTAATAAAATTTATTGAATTAACCTAAGGAAGCATTGAAACTTAACAATCACATTTAGCGGTCTAGGCTAGAGACGTGTTCTGGTGTCTTAAAACCTAGCAGCTGTCGTTCGCTTCGGCACTAGACAGCGCTAGTACGGACTTGTGCTCCTCGTACCATTGTGTATATAAAGGGAGACCCCACTAGGTTTGCAATCCTTTATCCATTGGAAGTCGAGTTTACCACCTTGTAAATGTGATACACCGAACACAACATTCGGGGAGATTTCCTGCCCATACTTCTCAGTTCATCGGGAGGTATTCTGCAGTTCACGGTTACCTGGTAATCCCTTTTGCCTAGATTATCCTAAGCAGACATTTTGGTCTTTTTAACTCTTTAAATTAAAAATATCATTGAGCACTTGTCCTTTAAAGCTTGTTAATTCCGAAAGAGACTAGAGTCACCTTTCGTCCTTTTCTCGACTCTTAAAATATGAAAAGGCAAAGTTTTGTTTCAGTGTCTTTAAATTAAGTACCCACGAAATATCCCTAGGTAAAGTTATCTTCCCTAGTGATTCTTTAGGGTCGATTCCAATGGAAACATTCCCAGAGTCTACCAGTCAAGGGTTCCCCTCAGATGGGAATCCTGGTCCTTTTCCTTATTTTGGAAATGTTGTTTCTCCTTATATCGCAACATTGTCCCTCCCTGGGTTAACCATTGGTTTACCTGTCTGGTTATTTTCAACCTCCGTGGTCTTGAGTGTCCCAACTCCTTCCCCACCATCTCTTTCATTTGAATCACATCACGTTGATTCTAAGGTTGACCTCTCCCCTTCTTCCCCTGTTTCTTCCTCTTCCTCTTCTACTTCACCTGATCAAAGTTTAAAATCCAGTAACCAGGAGGCTAAGAAGAAGAAGAAGAAGAAGAAGTGAGTTAAGCGAGAGGCCAATCATGTGGCTGATACTCCAAATGCACCTCTTGTAGACAAACCTTCTGATCCTCCACGGAAGTTCAAATTCCCTTGCAAGCTATGAAAGGATGACCATCTCCTTCAATATTGTCCTGGCATTCCCAAAGTCTTAGAGGTATGGTCTCAAGACCTAAACCTACCATTGCCATCGACCTCTGGAGATCATTTTGATGTTACATGCTCGGCTAATGATGGTAAGAAGAAGGGAAAGATTAGATTCCCCTGTAGGTTATATGAAGGAGATCATCTTCTTCACCTTTGTCCTCTTATGGGTAAAGCTTCCAAAGTTTTGGAAAACATTGCAGCTCCTCAACCCCAAATTCCTATTGGTTATCAAAGGCTTTCTTCTGACCCTCTCCTAGTTGGTAAAGAGATTGACTTGGATTCATCTCTTTCCCATCCTGCTCTTCCTGAGCGTGACTCTCTTGTGTCTGTTCCTAACCAATCATTGGTTGAAAAGAGTATCAACTTGGTTCTGCCACCAGTTGCTCACTCTGTTCTGAGAGAGAGTGGTGATCACACTGCTCATGTTCTTCTTGTCTCCTCAGATTCTCATGAATCAAAGAGTGACCCTCCTGTCCCGGTTGTTCAAGAGAGTCCTTCTTCTATTCCTGCAGAGCATTGGGGCAATCATATGATACCCCCACCAAGTAGTTTTGTTGTCTATTTCGATTTGGGTCCATTGACTACTTTCTGTCATCCATCTTATGTGCCTTTCTAGATACAGTACAAGCCTATAATATGGTAATACCTACCACTATATTAGATGAAGGCTCGTCTGTTAGCATCATGTCTTTTACTACTTGGCAAGCTTTGGGCTCCCCATAGCTTGTGCCTGTCACTCAAAATCTGTTGGCTTTCAATAGAGGAACTAGTCAAACCTTAGGGGTACTTTCGAAGTTCCCTATTACTTTGGCAAGGGAGACCATCTATATAGACCTGATGGTAGTCCAAGGTCTATTATATTTCAATCTTCTCCTTGGACGCGACTATGTTTATGTCATGGAAGCTCTTGTTTCTTCAATTTTTTGTGTCGTTTCTTTTTTGCACGACGAGATAATAATCACCATTGATCAACTATCATTCATTGGTCACCAAGTGCCTCCTTTACAACCATCGTCCCTTATTAGCTCTTTTTTGCAAGCAGTACCTTCCCCGCCACAGGTCAATTATGTGGCTACCCATTCCATCTCTGCATCTTCTGATGATCACATAGATGGTATAGCACATTATGTACTAGGGGCATTGGAACCCAATCTGTCTTTAGTACCAAATGACATGTATTCCTCCCAGAGCATGGTTCTTCCGTCTAGTGAAGACCTCTTGGGAGCCATGTTCTCATATGGTTTATGAACAGATGCATGAGGATAGTTATTTTTCTGTGTCAACCTCGTTAAAAAATGAAACAGCATCCAAGCATAGTTCTTTGTCTTGTGTCAAGCTCGTTAAAAAAATGAAACAAGGGTCTCAAGGATAGTTCTTTTGCTGCGTCAACCTCATTAAAAAATAAAGCAACTCCCTTCTCCAAATCGAGTCTTTGATTATGATCTCGTAAAATCCCAGTCGAGTCTTTCCAAGATCTCAAAAGTGAACCTTCATTCCATCCACCTAGCTAAATGAAATGAAGCTTGGGGGGCATGTACCTCATTTGAGTCATTATGTTGGGGGCATGTAAACTTATATCAAGCATAGATTTTCGTTTCAAGCTTGTGTAAACATGAAACCGAATCCAAGCAGAGTTCTCCATGGTTCAAGCTTGTGTGAAAATGAACCCATGCCCAATTTACATCTCATGATTACTCTTTTTATCAGGTAATTTCTGCTAGATGAGCCTTGGTTGTTTCATTCCATCGCCACCATCCCTTTGGCTGATCACATGCTTTCACTTAGTTGTTTTTTCTTTCCTGAGGAACCACACCAATGAGTGGTTTTGTTAGCCAGCCTCTTGACCATTACATGTTTTCAGCAGTTCCACCATTGCTGAAACCAATTGCTACCCTTTATACCACTCGTTCCTCTAGGACGAGTCATGCTTCAACTCTTTTCTCGACTTGTTAAACTCATATGAAAAGATTGTCGAGTGTTTTTCCCTTTTGACTAGTAAAAGAAAATAAAATGGGGGGTCTGCTTTCAGCTCTTTTCTGACCCTTTAAAAATGAAAATATGGTTGAGCCCTTGTTGTTTCGAACTCATTAACAAATGTGAAACATCGTGCACCCAATATAAGTTTACCACTTTTTTGGACTGGGAGGCATTATTTATGAAAAAAGTACTCCTTGACTGAAATGGTCAAGCAGTTCTCTCAAGTATCATTTTCTACCTTTTCAGGCTCGAGAGACACAAATGTACAAAAAGGGACAATGTGGAGTTTTCTTTTACGTGTCTTTTTCAAACTCTCTAAACATGAAAAAGATACCGAGTTACATCTTTGTCGGACTCATTAAACTATTAAACGACATCGGATTCATCATCATGATGAACATGAGCTTCTCCTTCCTAGGGCTCGTTAAACTTACTAGGTCAGATTCGTCCAAAGGATGAACTTACAGAGCAAGCATATGTTATCCCCTTCAAGCTTGCAATTAAAAAATAATTGGGGTACCTGCCAGAAATGGTGGGGGGAAATTTGGAAATCTACATGAAACTTTTTGCTTCGTGTCAAGTTGGGACATCCTCCTTTGTATTTTTGACCTTCCTGGGTTGGGTTATTAATTTTTGCCTTCTATTTATCTCTGCCACGTCATCATGACCACTGATCCTATGGGTCCAAAAGCTACCAAACTTCCAGTTGTGTCGTTGATATGCTCAAGAGTTGTCCTTCTGCAGTTACACTTACCTCTGGTTCTCTGTATCATCCAAAATCATTTTGCATCCTCTTATCTTGCATCGGTGATGTGGGATTCATTATGGCCCTCCTTCGACAAGGTCACTTTCCGTCGACTTCAACTCATTATCCAGGAACTTGACTAAGAGACTCCCTTCTAGTACCTTAGAGCTTGCATGCCCTAATGGCAAGTTTTTTGCACTCGATGACAAGTTCACATCATTGGCATTCGATCGAGTGATTTCACGGATGTTCGACTTCAGTTCCTCTATTCACATTCCATGAATTGTTTTGATAGTACCTTGAGGACCATTTTCATTATTGGTGGTTTCTCTCGTGCTTGTTAACAATTTACATCATTGACTGGTAATCAAGCGACTTTCTAGCATGTTCGACGTCAACACATATATTCACATGTTATAATCTATACTTAAATTGGGTAGTGTTTGAGCGCAAGACCCTAGACTCAAATCACACAAATCCAGGTTGTGAAATGGTGTGACATGGTTATGATGATATGCATGTCTCTTTCAGATTGATGGTTGCAACCAGACCATGAGATCCTATGTGATCCTTCTCATTATTGGATGGCTACAACTATACTATGGTTTCGTAATGATCCTCTTTGACAGATGGTTGTGCCCATACCTAGATCCATTTACATGATCATTCTCTGGATGGCTCCGTCCATGCCATGATTCATGTATCATTTGATAGAGATATCAGTTTATGTATATGTATTTGTACTTGCTTGCAGGTTTTTCGATGACAAATTGGTTCCCCGCACTGGTTTATAAAGCATTTCATCCCTCACTCTAGCTCGGCCTTCATGCTTTAAGGGGCATGTGTTACACAACATGTTGTCAATGTCCCTGTACTCCCCGTTCCTTGATCCTGGAGGACCTCTACAATGAACCCCGCATGCTTTGCCTTCATGAAGAAACTCCCATTATGTTCCTCTTCATGAGCAGATCAATTCCCTTTTACACCATTTCCCCTGAAGCTTCTGTTTTGCCTAGTTTACAAGACCAATGCTAATGACCTTTGTCTTCCCCACACCATTGTGCAGAGATTAGCATTATCCCTCACATCGACCGGTGCGGCTGAGCTGTGTTCCAATCACGCCGGTCCTGTTTTGGAAAGTTTTTTAAATTTGGAGCTGAAGCTTCTAGCTCTAGAAGCTTCATAACGGAAGAATGGTAAATGGTTTGGCCAGATGGGATCGAGGCTGCCAGTTTGGGCTCCTTTCCCCTATAATGATGGAACCACCTCAAGGGATAAGTCCTTTTCCCATGAGAGGAGGATCCATCTCCCATCCATTTCTCTTATATAAACCTCCCTTCTTCCCAAACACAAGCCAGTTTTTGCTGAGTGTTGATATTGGTGTGCTAATGCTATTTTTTTTTGGAGTAGACAGTGAGCTATTACTAGTTGTAGCTATCTAGTTGTGTGAGGGAGAAGTGTGATTTTGTTTGGAGTGAAGCCTAAAGGGAAGAGCCTTAAAACTATTGTTGATTGAGGCCATCATAGAATGCTAGCAGAAGTGTGTGGGATCCTGGTCTTGTCAGAGGAGGACTGCAACATCAAGACAAATGGTTGTAATATCTCTTTGATATTAATATATGCAACTATCTGTTGATTTCCTACATCTTTTGTCATATTATACATTCATGGCTAATGTTTCTTGACTTGTTAAGTAGGTTGAATTACAATTTTTCTATTATCATGTTTGTTGTTTGTTGTTGTTTACTTGTTTCAGGTGCTTGAGAAGGAAGCGAGAGATAGCTAGAGTGAGCAAGCAAGGACATCATCAAATAGGATAAGCGAACTAAGAGGTAGGCCCTCTTATTTGGTTCTAACCTAAGGAAATATTCCATAGAAGAGGTAGGCCCTCTTATTTGGTTCTAACCTAAGGAAATATTCCATAGAATATATCTGTTGTGGCTAGACCCATCATAGGGCTAGAGGACTTCGTTCGTGTCCGCACTTAAATTTTACTTCACCAAAGATACCCTATCATATTTTCTACTTATCAACCACCAATTTTTGAGAGGTGGTGGAGCATACTATGGAAGATGAAAGCCCCCCCCGCTCTAGACTATTCAAGTGGATTGTTCTCCAGAACAAAGCGCCCACTAGGGATAACCTCATGAAACGCTCCTTTAATGGACCTACATGGTGTTGTTTATGCCGTCAAAACTCTAAAACGATTGATCATCTTTTTCTACACTCTCCTGTTACAATCGAATTCTGGGTACTAATCCTCTCTTCTCTTCCCTTACCCACCTGATGGCAAGGCAATTCTATTAAGGAGGCTTGGCATACTTGGTGGTCATTGTTTATGCTACTAAAGGCTCGGAATATTCCTATCCTTATGTGTTAGGCCATTTGGCTTGCTAAGAACAAGCTTACATTCAACAACATAACACCTCTCTGGAATCTTGTCTCTACCTGGGTACTGTCCATCTATTCCTTAATACCTGATGATGATCAACCTACCTCCCAGGGCACTTTTATCCCTAAAGTAATTGATAAAAATATCCCATCGGCCTATTTTGATGGATATGCACAAGAGGAATATGGCTAGGGGGAGCCATATTATATCTATATGACACTCACTTTTTCAAAATCCAGATGGGGTTGGGCAATGGGACAAACAATTTTGTTGAACTAATTACCCTCAGACATCTTCTACAATTTTCAACAGAAAAATAGTGTAGACATCTGCAAATATATGGGGACTCCAAGATCATTATTAATTGATTCAATAATATATTTATCTGTCATGCTTTTTCTCTTAGGCATAGGTTGGATGATGCACTTCGTTTAAGGGCCCAATTTGATTCCATTGTTCATCACTATAATAGATCGACCTGAAAATATATAAAATAGAAGTATACCTAGAATAATAAGAGGGAATTAGATAAACTTCAGATCTTTATTAATTTCAAAACCCTTGAGGTAGGGAAACACCATACAACTACTCCTTAAGGAAGGAGAACACTCCACAAGCCATATGCTTGCCAATACAATAATCCTTCACCTCTATCAATGCGGAGTCTATAGCCTCTATATATGATTCATACATACAATACCATGGGTCATTACCATGGTTCTCTCAATACCATATATCTAATACCATAGGATTACCTTATAACTATGGCCCATCCCATTATTACATTATTCCCGTGGGTACCTCCCTCTGTACCCCCTACTATCCCCCCTAGGTATACTACATTCCACCCCACTTAAACATGTTTTGTCCCTTAAACATAAGAAGAACAGAAATAATAATATCTACTCAAAAGAGTAGTCCACTCATACCATGCACGTGCATCTAGCCAGCTGTTGAAACCCCAAAAATCGGGTCTACAACAATGGGGATACCCACCCAGTCCGAACGTTGGTTAGCAGCTCCTCTTCTGTTTGGTATAGTGGGTCCGACTAGGGATATGGGGCCAGTTTCCCAATTTATGTGTTTGTGTGTGAAGAATTGATATTTCCTTTCTAAAAGTTCCTAAGTGATATGCTCTAATTCTAACTCTAATCTAACAATATGCAAATTGTATTCTAATAAGTAGAAATATCTAAGTCTACACTAACCCGGGGTGTAATCCTTCTGTTATGTGATCTAAAATGATTTCAGATAACAATTGATAATAAAGATCATTCAACTGTTATGAGAAAAGAATTCAATACAAATAAACCACTTTGTATAAAAAGTTAGATGCAATAGTTGTGAAAAACATATCGCATAATAAGCTACTCATACATTAAGCATAAATAAATAGCTATCACCGTACAAAAGTGCCAAGTGATAACTCAGACATTCACTCATCAACATATAAACAGCTAAACATGAATATCACTTTTAACACAAAGGTAGAAATAGTTAAGAGATAGAAGTACCATTTATAACTAGTTCTACTCATGAGCTTCAAGCGATAATGATTTATCTCTTCTTAATCCAACATCCACTAAGAGTACAAAAGTGCAAGATTAGTAGTAGATATTAAATGCAAATATCAATAAATCTTGTTCCATT
>Ga0068628_1000291_pt1 | contig 16061 bp, 9 predicted proteins | sample InSIn2gowninarea_FD_77431 | JGI IMG/M metagenome (GOLD analysis project Ga0068628, IMG submission 77431) | Clean room microbial communities from NASA Spacecraft Assembly Facility at Jet Propulsion Laboratory, Pasadena, California, USA -... ... | reverse complement strand
TTGAAGATTTTTGATTGCTTTAAGAACCCATTTGGGTGCTGCCAAGACCGAGAAGAGGTAGAGCGCCATAGATTGTAGCATTGCTTTGACTAACACTAGGCGACTCGCCATATTGAGAACTTTGAAGATCCATGAAGAGATACATGCTTCCAATTTTTCTAGGAGGATTTTTCAGGATGAGTGCTTTAAGGCAGAGGCTGTCATTGGAGCTCCCAAGTATTTGGAGGGCAGAGACGCAATCGAGAAGCCTAGAATTTGGGCTATGGAGGATTGAGTGATGGGAGGTGTGTGAAAGAAGAAGACTTGAGACTTTGATTTGTTAATGCAGGTGCCAGAGGCATTCGAAAAGTCAGATAAAATTGATTTCAGTTTATGGGCTTTTTGGACCGAAGGATGACCAAATAACATATTGTCATCCACAAACTACTGGTGGGTGAAAGCAGGGGTATTCTGGAAAGAAATGCCACGTAATTGCTGGTTTTGGAGGGCATCTTTGATATAACGACCCAAACCTTCCGCCATAATAATGAATATAAAGGGTGAGAGAGGGTCCCCTTGTTGGATACCTCTCGACGGGTGAAAGGGGGTGGAGGGGGTCCCATTGACAAGAATTGAGAAGAAGGTAGGAGTGATGAGACTCATAATCCATCTTACACAAGGGGGGGCAAAGCCAAAGGCTAACAACATTTTTTGAATATATTTCCAGCTTAAAGTATCGAAAGCTTTTGAGAGGTCGATTTTAAGAAGCATACCTGCCTTTTTGGTTTGCTTTATGGAATGAATGATTTCATAAGTGAGAATTATTCCATCGGTGATCTTCCTTCCTTCCACGTATCCTGATTGCTCTGGTGATATAAGCAGGGGAAGCAAGGGCTTGAGGCGTGTGGCGATCACTTTGGAGACAATTTTGTATATAACATTACAAAGTGCAATAGGTCAGAATTTGTCTAGAGTTTGGCTGTTCTCCTCCTTAGGGATGAGGGCGATGAAGGTGGCATTCAAGGACGAAAGCATCCATCTGTTAACTTTGGACTCGACTACTTGCCAGACTTCCTCCTTGATTAGGTCCCAGAAGTTGTGAAAGAAGTCCGAAGTGAAGCTGTCTGGTCTAGGTGCTTTCCCAACTTTGAGCTGTCGCATAGCTGTCTCCACTTCCTGTAGAGATATAGGCCTGAGGAGTATTTGATTATGTTCCTTACTTATGATCGTGGGAATAATCTTGATGATCTTCTCTATAGCTGGCTGCCGATCAGCCTCCGTTTCCTGATGCACCCTCCGAAAGTGGGTGAGGAGTTCCTCTTCTATATCTTCATGCTTCTCTATATGATCCCCTTGTCGATTTTGGAGGAGAGTAATGCTGTTATGCATTCTTCGCTGGATCGTGGTATGGTGGAAGAATTTTGTATTGCGCTCGCCCTCCTTGAGCCAATGAATCCTCGATTTTTGTCTCTAAAGAATCTATGCCTGTATTACTCTTTCTGAGATCTGCATTTGTAGTTGACGTTCTTGTTCTGCTATGGTTTCAGATCTGCCTTCAGCTATGATTCTTTGCTGTAATTTTTGCATTGCTTGTTCAAGAGAGTGTTGCACCTGAAAGATGTTACTGAAGGTAGAGCGATTCCATTGTTTTATTTTTTCCTTGAGATTTTTTAGCTTTTGTTGGAACTTGTACATTTTTGCACCTTCTAATGGTGTGAAATTTTTCCATGTCTATGTTATCAGGTTATTAAAATCTGGGTGATTTAGCCAAAAGGCTTCAAAGTGAAAGGGCCTACGAACATTGTCTCCCGGTCTTTGCCAGTGAAGCCTAATAGGCCAGTGGTCCGAGCCAGAGAATGGCAGTATAGAGGCCAAGAGATCCCCGCCAAGATGAATTGCATTATCAGAGAGCAGAAATTTGTCTAACCGAGATGCAATTTGATGGGCATCTGTACGCATGTTGTTCCAAGTATAAATGCCATTGCTGAATTCCATATCTATAAGCCTGTTATTATGAATGTAGTTTTTGAAGTGAGTACTTTTGTAGTCCAGCTTGATCCTTCCTCCTCTTTTTTCCTCCAATCTTGTAATCATGTTGAAGTCCCCTCCGGTGATCCAAAGTGGGTGGGATCTTTCTGAGTTGATCTGAGTTAAGGTGTCCAATGTGTCTACTTTGTTTGTTGCCTCTTGGGGAAAATAGACATTGGTTAAATGTCCATGAAAATTTGTCCTTGTTATATGAAACATGGCTTGAATAAAGTGCTTACTGGCATGTATGTTGGTAAGTGTTATAGCTCTATCATCCTAAACGATGGCTAGCCCTCCTGAGGCTCCTATGGTGTCCACCACCACTTCTTTACTTCCTGGCCACGCTTTGGCTAGGATCCGATCCAACGTTGTGGAATTACACTTGGTCTCTTGCAAGAAGAGAATTTGAGGCTTTTCCTGTTGTAGCATGTTCTTTATTAGTCAACCCTTTCCCGGACTGTTGAGCCCTCTAATGTTCCATGAGATGAGCTTCATGGTTCACGATTAGGAAGGGGATTATAATATTTGGTAAGCTTGGAGTATCTTCTAGATTCGACCAGCATTTCCCCTATGTGGATGGTTCTTTGAAGATCTGTTTTCCTTCCTTGTTTCTTGTTGTCTTTGAAGATGTTTCTTCCATCCCACTGACTACCAGTTTGGACACCTAATGATCTTTGCTTTTGTTCTCTTGAGAGAATTACTTCTAAGTTCTCTAACTGTCGCTCAGGAATTTTGTCATATTCCTTTTTCTTACATGCTTGTTCAAGTCCCAGTATATCTAGATCTCTGATGTCAAAGCTCTCCGGTTCCTCTTCCATGTGTTGTACTGTTTCCTGCTCTGGCTCTGTATCATCTACTATCGTGAGTTGCATCTGAATGCTATCTATCTCCATTCCCTAAGCAGTCTTTTTCTACGAGTTGCAGGGAGAGGGCGATTTGGTGTCCGCAGGTTGCTTAAGAGTGGGGCTTTCTTTGAGTTGGATGGAGTAAAATGGGCGAAAGTCTTAGGAATGGCTACAGGTTGTTCCTGATTATCTAAAATAAGAACCTCCAGCTGGAGGAGGGTTTCAAAGCAATTGCTTGTTGAAGGCAAGGAGGTGCCAGTGACAGGTTTTTTGGCTGAGGTAGAGGGATTTTTATGGGTCTTTTTGGGATTGGGGACTTTTGTGAACCCGTCCGAGTTGGATTTTTCCATTGAAGGGGTGTTTGTGGATTTTATATTGGAGGGACGGTCTAGGAATAAATGGCCCAGGGCATGGCATTTTCGACAACGGAATGGTACATGCTCGTAATCTATTATTTGTAACCATTCATAATCATCATGGTAGAGGCTTACCGCATCCAGGAGAGCTTTGTTGAGGTGCATGTATACACAGATCCGTGCATAGGAGGTGTATCGCTTTAGCTTTGTCTCCTCTACCACTTTGATGAATTCGCCTAAACCATTCCCAATGTCTCGCAAAGAGTCTTCGTCCTAATACTCCAGGGGGAGAGAGTAAAGGCACAACCACACCGGGGCCCAGCTCAGATCTTCTTTGTCTGGGTTAAAGCGCTCGATCCATCCTCTTAGGTATAACCCTGTTGCATTGAAGAAATATGGTCCTCCATCCAATACCCTGTTTCAGTGCTCCAGACAGTTGAAAATGGCAGTAAAGAAGCACTTGGGCCCTAACTGCAGAGTTATATCCCCCTTTGGCTTCCATTTGGCTGCGATCCAGCCGTGCAGCGCTTTCTCCGATGGCCAAAGGCCTATGAACTTTCCTATCAAAGCATGATCCCTCATAAACTGGATCTGAGTGTTGATTCTCTGACTTGGGAGCTCGATTTTGGGTCTGTCAACAGCTACCGGCTTGCAGGTGGTTGACGTCACTCGTGGTTCTTCATTTGTGTTGTTATTCGTCAGCACATTTTCATTCTCTATTGTTGTGTCTTCTGGAGGGTCCTTCTTGCCATTTTCAGTCTCTCGTAGGGTGTTTTCCATATCGGGGGGGGGGAGGCACCATGTCCTCCCCCTAAGGGTATTCCATTTCACGGAAGCTGTGCCTAAGTGTGCTGTAGAAGCCTTATAGCTGGAGGTAAAAGGCTGAACGATGCAGTCTGTGAAGGCCTGCCAGTTGCAGAGCCACGTCAAACCCTAAGCGCTCTTAGAAGCTCCCGTTCATCTAATATGATGTTAGTAAAGTAGTAATCTCAATTTTTAAAACTGTCAAACTGTTTATTTGGCAATCCAATTTATAAATAAAAAAGGTTTATAACATGAGTTTGATAAAAATTTATTAATATATCCTTTTAGTTCATTATATATTATAATGTATATGGAGTTTTATACTTTATAGTTTCTTATTACAACTATGAACCATGTGAGATAGATCTATAATCCATCGTTCTAGTCTTAATTTTACAAAATACTACAAATAATTATACTTCTACCTATCATTTAAGGAGATGATCAATAACTATACTTCTACCTATCACGAAGGAGATGATCAGATGAATGCACATTATTCACGAAATAGCCACAGCCACATGGACTTGGATTGGCTTCGCAAAGCCCTCCTACACATGCTTTTCACTCATTGAAGGGTTGAAAATAATTGAATAGTCATGTTTCAAATCTTATACCCATGGTTTGAGGCCAAAAATATCGATGACAGAGTGAGGTTTGGTGCAACTTACAAGATCTAATGGAGAAGACAATGCTTCATGTCAATTCAGACATATAATACACTAAGGAAACACCTTGTAACAATTATTTGGACATGTTGTGCCTTATCCATGGATTTTCTCAAATTCGTTGTTCATTTATTTTGATCCGAAAAGGAAGGTACTAATAGAAATAAAGTTGAGAATAATGATATGGTTATTATCATTAATTAATTTTAGTTCATAAAAACCTTAAAGAAAAAAATATAAAAAATTTAATTAATTAATTTTAAAATTTCATCTTTATATTTTAAAATATTGGAGAGAATCTTTTTATTATTATTATTATTATTATTATATCAAAAAATAAACTTGTTTTTATTAAAAGATGGAATATTGTAATGAAATTTTAATATTACATAATAATCCCACATTTCATTTTGAAAAATAGTACTCAATTTGCTCTTTTTATATTTCTTTCTTTTAACTGCTACCACCTCCAAAGAAAGTTTCATGGTGAATAATAATAATTTAGAAGTTGAATGATCCCGATTAACCTTAAAAAAAGAGTAAGTGGATATTTAAGAGTTAAACGGTGCGACAAGTCATTATTAGCGATAATAGATTTATGCATTCTTGCCATTTTCTTTGATACGGTCTTATTTGCATAATAGACTTATGCATTCTTGCCATTTTCTTTGATACGGTCTTATTTGCAGCTACCGCTCTCAACTCAAGGTATTTTTTTCTTTTTCTTTGCAACTACCATTCTCAAGGTATTTTTTTCTCAATCCACCTTACAGAGTATTGTTTATGAGTAGTCTTCAATTTTTTTTTTTACTTTTTTCCTCTTCATCATTTAACAATTATTGGTGAATTGATTGACATCATTTGGGTTTGGGTATACAACATTTTTATTATTAGATAGGTTCATGTATGTTGCAAATGTCTTGCTTATTGACAAAGTTGACCATTAAATCTTATATTGTTATAATCTAATTTTTCAATTAATTTGAACCATTTTTTTTGAAGTATAAATATTTTCAATAATCACTTCAATATCTACTTATATAGGCATACATAAAAAAATCAAGTTTAATCTAACTTAAACCACACTTCTCTCTCATTATATTAACAAAACAATTTATGAATAAAATTTAAGTATTTAATGACATAGCTCAATACTAATGCGCCAAATAATATAAATTACATCACTAATCATTTAACAACTAAAACCATTGAAAAATAAAAATAAAAAATAAAATTATTGTATCATATCAAATTATACCATAAGTAATATCATACATATCCAACAATATAATTATAACAAAATATAACCTAACATATAAAAATTGATTTATTAAAAATAAGTCACAAGCTTATGAAATATAAATCATAGTTTGTAAAAATAAGTCACAAAATTAGTTAATAGAAACAAAATCATTAATCCATATTATCATCAATATCATTTAATTTGTATTCCCCATGTGGCATGATCACATATGCTAGTGAAGACAATCACCAAGCACATGTTATGTTGTCTCTCTGGAAGTCATTGAATATGTAACATATGGAGGATAGTAGGTTAAATATAGGTTTAATCAACACATGATTTGTTTGTCACTTCACTCAACACCAACTCTTTGCTTTGATCAATCGTGCAATGATAATTCAATGCATAATGGTAATGTACTAACAGACATTAAATCTTCTTGAGTACCATAATCATTAACAAAAATGGTGTATGGAGTCATTAAATTAGTCATCCCTCCAACACAAATTTTCAGGAAAATTGTACTTCTAATTGTAGCATAAACAATTTTATGGCTTCTTGTTTCCTATTTATGGAATCTAGTTTTTTCCTCTACACCCCTAGTCTTTTCATCCCCCTTCCACTCCTTCTGTAATTTGAGTCATTGAAGCCCAAATTTCCTCTAGCAATGGGAAACCATTCTACATTTCTCCTCCCCGTGGTTTGGAATTACACAGATACCAATGTTAGGATATTTCTTTCTACAATATTTTATTTGTTATCTCTTTCATTAGGTTGATCTCTTCTCCTACAATCTGTTTCTTGTCTCCCTTAGCCAAGGAAAATTTTAGGGGATAATTCATAGGTGAGCCAATTTTCCATACTTTTTCCAAAAAAATATTTGAAAATTTTCATTCTTTTATAAAAATGATATTGTCCAAATTTTATAATATACAATTATTTAACCTTAAAAATCACCAAAATTTTAGAGAAGCCATACATAATCATTAAAAGATTTCATATTTTTCTAAAAATATCATCAGGTAGTTAACATTTTGGATATTAGGTACTAGTAAGATTCATGGAGGTTTCTAAATTTTAAGATATTTTTCCATCCTTCAAAATTTTCCCTACGCTTGGCTCATTTTCCTATCCTTAAATCTCATCCCTTCCTCCAATTTCCACCCCCTTCCTTGGTCCTAAACTCATCCTTTCTCCTATCCTTATCCTTACTACTCCATTCCCCTATCCTAACCCCCCCTCATCAACCAAGTAATCATGTCTCACAAAGATTCTACTATATTTGGACCAATTTCTAGGAAACATGATCCCCTTCTATTGACTCATGCCCAAATGAGTGTTGAGGCTACAACTCATAGGGACTGAGAGCTCACGCCTCACTCAATATAAGAAGAATTAGAGGTAGTGAAACATGGAACATGAATGGAGAGAAGGTTTTCGTTAGATATATAGGTGAAGGGAGATGTGGGGTAGTAGGTCCTTGACACAAGCAACACCTACACCAAGCAAACAAACTATATAAAAAAGTGAACATATAGTGGCAATTAAAAGCATCATGGGAAAGGTGTTGGTTGATAGGAATGAATCCCATGAAGAAATCCTCCTCTTGTAACAACAAGTCAATAAAATAGGCAACAAGGTTATAGTGTTTCCCAAGAAACTAGAAAATATGGACTTTCACAACAATGAAGAAGATAACCAAGGCCTAACTCCCATATAGATGGACTCCCCTAATAGTCAATAATGTTTTTGGTCTTTATAACTTTGATTTGAGACCATGGGCATAATCTATATAGAATTGTACATGGTTGCTATAAGTTTTTGTTTACTAAAGCTATTATAAATCTTATATTTTCTTATCTAGTTAAATATTACTTTATTTTAGCACCAATTTCTAAAGCCTTATATATATTATTATAATTCTGATATGGTTTCTTAGTGGTAGACTAAAAATATGAACTATGTAATTATTTTTTATCAATAATATAAGACAATATAACCTAATTTATAAAAAAGAAAAATAAAAACAACATTTAACTAGTATTGAATATTGTTCAAAATCTTAAATAATATTGGTCAAAGATTAAATTTAAGTATATTTTTTTGTAGTGATATATTTTTAGGTGATATTGTTATTTTTAGTTATTGGAATTGCATTTTTAAATGTATAAATAGATTTACAATTCTAAAAATTTATACGAATAGTTAGTTTGTATAGATTTAACAATTCAAATTTGATATTTCAATATTGTTTTACTATATTTTAAGTAAAATTCATAAGAAAAAACATACTAAAAAGATAAACATAAAAAATTTAAACTATGCTATATTATTATTACCGAGAAATATATTATTACTATTTTTTGATATATATTAATAAGATTTTAAAGTTTATGTTGAGGATGTGTACAAGGATTCTATGGTAAAGAGGTATATATTCCTATGGTAAAGAGGTTAGAAATATATGTGACAATTAAACAAAATAAAAGAAAAAAGTTTTGAAAATGATATAATTTGAGAATGTTGATAATTCCATTACATAAATTTTGAGATGTAAAATGGGTCTTCTAAGGAACATTATGAAATAATAGTGAAAATAATAAAACAAGACTAGATTATATCATTTAATTTTATTGGAAAAAAAACTACTTTTTCGATTGGTATTTTAAAGTTATCTCCCGACTGTTCTACTTGAATTTCAAGCGAGAGCACTCATTGGATGCAAATTTTAATTCTACATCCAAGGAATACCCACGTTGCATACCTTAGATGGACCATGCTACATGAAAAATGTGAAATACATGAAATACTACATGAAAAATGTGAAATACATGAAAAAACTAAGGAGTACCCACGTTGCATACCTTAGATGGACCATGCTACATGAAAAATGTGAAATACATGAAAAAATGTGATTGCAACCACATTTTTTTATGTATTTCCTATTTTCCCTATAGCACGGTCCATTGAAAGTACACAACATGGGTACCCTTAGATAAGGAATTAAATTCTATATCCAATGAGTGTTCCCACTCAAAATTTCAGTAAAACAGTATGGAGATAAATTGAAAATACGAGTTGAAAAAATGGTTTTATATTTTTTAATATTTTTTACTTTTTTACTCCAAAAACGGTGAATCAATCCCTATGGTCAACATCATCGTCATAAATCCTATTATTTTTAAAAAGTTGATTTTGATTATATATTTTCATTTTAAAACCATTTTTTACTTAAAAAATTCTCTAATAACTTTAATATCAATATCCCCTTATTCTATCTTTATATTTTTATTTTGTTTATGTTATGTTAATAAACTGACAAAAAATGATATAAAAACTCAAACAAAAATATTGTAACTATATATACATTTATATCATTTATTTGTTTATGTCATTCAAAAATTTCTTAAAATACAACCAGCTATGCTATTATTATTTAACAAAATATTTTTATATAATATTAATAAATAATTATATTACAAAATATATTATGCAATATTATATTTATATATAACATATTTAATATATAAATGATAAATATTATATAATTTTAATAAATAAAATTAAATGTAAAATAATTATATATAACATATTTTATAAAATATAATATATATTATTAAACATATTATATAAATTATATATATTATATAATGTTAATAAATAAAATTGAATGCAAAATAATTATATTAATAAAAGAAAATATATAAATTTAACCAAAATAATAATAATTTTATTAGGGCTTTGAATTGACATGAATGGGTGCATCTTTCCTAGGTGTTTATCTACCAAAAAATAATAATTTTTTTTTTAATATATATTTATATAATAAACTATTTTGAAAATAAAATAAGTACTATGGGAGAGTAAATTCCGTATAAATATTAAATTTAATTTAAAATAATATTAATATATTTATTATTATTTAATAATAATGTTTAAATATACATATCTGTGTGGCTGCAACTCTTTTTTATGCTAAATTATAACAATAATATTCCATCTTTGCAACATGAGTGCAACTCTTTTTTAGGGTAAATTATAGAAATAATATTCTATGTTTGCAACTTTAAAGGATGGAGCCAATAATTTCTCAAACTTTAAAAGTTACGAAAATAAGTGGTGTAGGTTGGCGTTCATAAAGTCGATACAAAGTGGAAAGATGGCCACCACTTCACAGAAAAACTAATAATGAAAAATGGAATCCCTTACCTTACTGATAAACAGGTCAAAACCAATAAATCACAGCTCCATAAAAACACAGAGCATATAATATACACTGCCAGTGAAAACTAAATGATAACTTTTAAATTTGTATATTTGTAGTTGGTCCCACGTCATGGTAATGAAACTATATTCTTTTCCCAACTAAGTAGTTTGTAAGGACAAAGGTAGAATAACGTGGGATTCCTCCGACTGGTTGGAGTGAAATTAAATTTTTCACATCACGTGGTTTGTTCAATTCTTGAACAATATTATTATAATTGCAGTTTACTTAATAATGAAGAGTTGCAATTACGATTACTTATATATTATGAACAGTTACATTGTTCATACAATGATAATTGCAGTTTACTTAATATGTATAATTAATTTGTTTGTATTTTTATATTTAATTTATATTTATTAATATTAATATTGTACACATAATTATATGAATAATTAATTTGTTTGAATGTTTATATTTAATTTATATTCATTAATATTGTGCTAATTATGTATTAATTTTTTCAATTTACCATGTGCATTCAACTTTTTAAACACCCATTTACTACCCACATGTTTTTTAGTCATCAATTTAAGTAGATCTCAAAGCATCTATTTCTTCAACCATGGCTTTCCTCCAAATTTTACTATCGTCTAATCCATTACCTCCCTAACAATTCAAACATCATCAACCATAATAAAAGAAAGAAAATATATATTTGAAATTAAAAAGTTAATATTTTTCTAAATCCCTGCTTGCCCAAACTAATCTTGTCATGCCCCTACACCTGTGGTAGTCTTCCAACCGCTTGTAACAAGGTGCGGCACCACCGAATGCTTTCTTTTCACCAATACTAACATTCATGGACTACACCTACTTTCACTTTAACATTACTTAGCTTGTGTTTCGTAACCAAGTAAACATGCAATTATCCTTTATACTTAATGAAGCCCATACTCATTCATTATCCATAGCAATTATAACAAGAACATCAACAATTGCAACAGTATAAAGGGGAGGGACAACTCCCTGTAATGTGAGTCTGCCCGACAATATATTAAGAATATCAGTTTACAATATACAAGTGTGTCTTGGCCAAACCAAGTCTCACACTTAGTCAAATTTACAAAGAGAGGCAACCCTGCCTTTTTACAACATTGTGCACTCTTGCACGAAGGGAGGTGCTCACCCGAGCCACCTAAATCCCCTTACCCAGTCCTACACAAATTCTGCACATCCGCACTAACCCGGGCACACCTTGCCCAACCCACAACCGGCTCGAAGAGATACCTCAAGTGCACCTTTAAGACTTGCGCATGAGGTATGCGCACTACCTCTTATTTCTGTGCACCTTTTACCCCTCTTCCTTGTGTGAGCTTCAAGTGCGAAGTCGTTGGTTGATGAATGAGCTCCAACGCTCATGTATATATATGCTCCCTTGCGCATTGTTGGTGTGGGCGGTGGCTCTCCAGCCGACCCCCAAACAGTCATAATACGCCCCCATAAGTGTCTTCTTCCAAGTCGGCTTGCCCTCACCGCAAGCTCCTTCCAACTCATCGTATAAAGGTTTCCATCGTTCCATCGTTTTCCAAGTGTCGCAAGTCGCCACTTCTTTCATCGCATGGAACTCGCAGAAACGTCGCATTCATTGTTCAGCGCGCGCCCGTGTGCCCGTCGCCTGCCCGCGCCCTCGTGCACGGTGACTTTGCCCTGCGCCCGTCGCGTCCATGCTCAGAGGCCTTACAAATCTGGTCGAGATTGAAGTTGAAGGTTCACCCTGTTCATTATCATATTCTTCTAATGAATTGGACCATTCTCCAATTGAGACTATGTTGCATTTCATTCTTATTCCCTTAGTTACACTTTTTTTTTGGGATTAATTTTACCATCTCTAAATACTATATGATGACTTAATCAATCTTGTGTGTTAGTGGGTTTCGAAATTAGGTTTCTATACCGTCATAATAGTCAATAAATATACTTTTAATTTTATTATCTAATTTGTTTATAATAGTCTTCCAAACATACATATAAATATCATAACCAAAAACAAAAACTTAAGATGTTTAAGAGACATTTTTTTTAGTATTTTATTTTCTAAATTTATTTTGATTTTATATTAAAAAATTAAATATAATTTTAATAATTAAGCCAAAAAGAAATATTCTGCAACCCAATATAAAGTAGCTAAAAAAAATAAGTGAAATTAATAAATTTTATTTTATTTATAAAAAGAAATATCACATGTTACCGATAGTGGTTAAAAAGCTTATTAACAAATTTAATGAAAATTTTAATATTATGAAAACTCATTAACAAATTTAATGAAAATTTTAATATTCTGAAAACTCAGAAGACTCGAGCAATGCCTCTTGGTACGGTGACAACTTTCTCAACATAAAGTTTCCCAGCGTAATATATAATTAGTTTAAAACCCATTCGCTTGACGGAGATCTTGGTTCAATCGGGGTAAGAAACCCTCATTTATTCCATGAAATTATTTGTATTTTTGTTATAAGCGGATTTTTGATTGACATGGAAAAGTTTTTTACCTTCTCCATATATTCCTGCTTATGTCTGCCTCTGTTAGGAGGGGCATAAGCTATGCACAGCGAATAGTGAATGAATATTATAATGAAGAGTCAGTCACACGGTTTTGAAGTTTGAACTTCAAAATTAAATAGTATGTTAAATTTTATGTTTAATAGTTTTCGTAAATTTATTTATCGTTATAGCTTTAATGAAAAATATTAATAATAAGGTTGCATAGTTAGCATTATTTGTTAGTTTAATTATTATACTAATTAGTAAATTTGAACAAAAGTTAAATTCATTGATTTGTTGAAGTATGATTAAATTGGAGTCAAAAACACTGAAAAAAGTGAGCCAGTGACTGTTATGATTAGAGCATTTGATTATTTTACAAAAAAATATGACTAAGCATTATACAGAGTGCATATTAGAGACTAATATATTTTTCTAGGGTTCTTAACTTTTAAGATAAATTTAAACCTTATATATATATATATATATATATATATATATATGAGAGAAAATGAAAAATAATGTTTCACTGCAATATTAATGTTGATTTTCTTATCTTTAATTTAATATTTTATTTAAAATTATAAAAAATATAGAAAATGAAATTATGAAGATAGAAATATTATTATTCATAAGAAGCTTAAATCCATTACAATTTCATATTTCTTAAACACTTATAAAAATTAAAATTATATAGATTTTCTGATTTAAAAACAAAATGTAAAATACTTATTTTTATTAGACATACACACTAGATAAAAGTAAAATATAAACCTACTTTTTAAGTTAAACATAATTCTTAAAAGTAAAATATAAACCTACTTTTTAAAGTTAAACATAATTCTTTTGTTAGTTAAATGATGTATTCTTAATTTATATTAACTTTTTAATTAATATCATTTATTTTAATTGTAGTTTATTGATAATGTTTCAATTACACAGGTTATTATATTTTGTGATATTTTTTTAATAAAAAAACACAATAATAAAAAAGCAAATAATCAAGCAAATTGCAGAGAGAGACTAAATTTCATTTATCTGATAAAGCAAGAAAAGTAAACGTATGCATGGAGTACATTAAAATATTTGATTAAACAAAAATGTGGGTTGTATGCAAATTCTATCAACAAATTCAAAAATTTTGGATAATAGAAGAACATGGGCCGCTTACAAATCATACCAACAAATTGAACATCCTTCTGCATGCATGGAATACATTGAAATATTTGATTAAACAAAAACGTGTGTTGTATGCAAATTCTATCAACAAATTCAATAATTCCTGATAATAAAGGAACATGGGCCGCTTGCAAATAGTACCAACAAATTGATCATCCCTTCTTAGCAAGGAGATAACTTATTTAAGGTAACTATTATTGGATAACTATTATCTAGGGTAACTTTTATTGGCATTGTATCAAATCCATGGAAAAAAGTATAGCCAACCAGGTGGTTCCATTGCAAAGCTTGAAAACGTTAACATGTAGAACATATGAAGTGGGGTCCAAGAAAGACGTTTTGAAGAAAAAATTAGAGATTTTGCTAAAACAGTAAAGAATTTCAATTCTCAAAATTTGAAAGAGCAGTGCATGAAATTTTATTTTACACTAAGTAAACTTTCCATGGTATATGTTATCTATGGAATTAACCAAAGCCACCCAGAAGACCTCTATTTCATCACAGACTGAGCAGAGAACCATAAAGAAAGGTAGGTACGCGTAGACTACAAGACAGAGTATTGCGCAAAAGAAATAAACATTAAAAACACAGAATGAAGTGTGCAAGGAAATATACTTGAATAACATTTACAAAATAAATGGAGGCTTCAGCTCTTTTCAACCATAGTAAATGCTTAAAACATAAAATGAAGTGTGCAAGGAAATATACTTAAATTACATTTACAAAATAAACTGAGGCTTCAGCCCTTTTCACCCATAGTAAATTAAGCATTTACAAATTTCTTTTTGTTTTAAATGGTTTTTTTCATCAGAGTAAAGTGCATGTTTCTAGCTTCGAATGTTTGGCTTCAATGGCCTCTTTCATGTTATTATAGATGTATAATTGACATGCACTAGAAAGAGTTTGACTCTCAGAAATTCATCCATAACATTCAATTCATAGGGTCAGTAGATTCCAAATATGATTTAGATGTGTTAGTTTCCTAGAATCCAGTTCAGATTTAATCTCCAATAAATTTTCTTAGAACAAAAATAAAATGATTTCTTAACATCATACATATCTATCTAATTTATTTATCTTTCGGTTAACATTACTAGATTTCAAAAATTGCATCAAAAATATAACAAGCATTTGTGGAAAGAAATGAAACAAAGCAAGGGCTAGAAGTGTAGAAGCAGTAGGTTGTAGTTCAATAGCAGCATTAAAAATGAAAATGAGAGTATAGGCACCATGTTTTTTTTAGTTTATAGAACATAACAGAAAATAGGAAAATGCACATAACTATTATCTATAGACACCAAATTGAAACTGTAATGTTTCAAAACATATATGTAATGAAGAAGTTATAAATGTTCTTGTAGTAATATCAGTGTAAAAAAAAAGTAAATATTTTGGAATCACTTTGTGTCGGTAAAAGCATATGTATTGTTTTATCAAATTTGGAAAAAAAGTTGAAATTGTTCACTATCATGCTCATTTTCCTTTCAAGATTGGTCTCTTAAGTTCTGTGATATCACAGAGTCTTCTTTTTGAACAATGGCCAACCCTGCAATGAGAGAGGCAATACAAAATGCTTATTATGGTTGTATAAAAAAAAACTAAAGAATTTTGTTATATGATTAAAGATTGAAAGTCAAAGAATGGAGTTGTTACATAGGGAGAGAAGACAAACTTGCCAGTTGAGATTTTCTTTTGCTTGTTGCTGTGGTCGGTATCTAAAATCTCATTGTCGCCATTTAGAGTGAAGATACCTTGAACTTGGAGATTGCACAGCATATAAATTGTTGTTGTTTTTTCTGCAAATATTCTTGGTAAGACATTTGGGCTAATGTTGGCAACAACTACTTTAAAACTAGTATGTTTCTAAGGCAACATCGTAATGTGTTGTTATCAGGAGTTCTTATAATGCAGTTGACACAATGTAGAAAGAGAAGCGGAGTATTTTGTTTGCATTTAGTGCAAAATGTTGACATGTCTTCTATCATTACCGCTGATGAGATTGGGCAACTGCAAAGTGCACATACAGGTTCAAATGGTGTGGAATATGCATTTGCAACCAGCAGTGTTCCTTGCACATGCTAGAAAAGAAAACTAGTGAGTAAATGTATAATGGAAAATAAGTAATTGTGTAATTAACAATAAATGAATTATTGTATATGTAGTTACCTGGTTTTGTATGTCAATTAGTTTTATGGTAAGTTGCTCTCCCTT
>Ga0068628_1000290_pt1 | contig 16073 bp, 16 predicted proteins | sample InSIn2gowninarea_FD_77431 | JGI IMG/M metagenome (GOLD analysis project Ga0068628, IMG submission 77431) | Clean room microbial communities from NASA Spacecraft Assembly Facility at Jet Propulsion Laboratory, Pasadena, California, USA -... ... | reverse complement strand
TTGCTACTCATTTTTCTCATTGTCCTCCTTTTCCAGTTCTAATGAGGGTCTCTCCATGTGATGATAATAAAGTTGTGAAACCCACACATGAAATTCCTAATCAATATTCTCATCCTCCTTCTACTTTTCATGATTCAAATTCAATAGATGAAAACATGGAATTTCTCATGAATCCTATGGTAAAAACCAAGTTTTCCATTCCTCAAGATGGTATTGACACTCATAACTCTAGTCTTGAATCTTATTTGGATTATTTTGTCCTCTACCATCTATGTTCCATGACTCTTATACCATGATCCACTTGATCAATCTACTCCACCAACTAGTTTTTCACACTCTCTTGATTTTCATGTTATTGGTGCAAATTGAAATCATGGTCAAGTTCGTCACATTACATAGGTAGCGGAGCAAGAAGGTGAATATTGTTTCAATATTTCTTCTCTTTTTCAAAATCCTCCATGTGAATATGGCGTTTCCTCATTCTTGGTTGATATTGAATCTAGTGATGTTGGTAGTTAATCAAATGTGATCAATTTGTATAATCAATCTCAAGTCTTGGGAAACAATCATTCTGATGACTAAGGCTCCATCCATATATGTTGATGGATGCCCAAGTGTACCAATTGATCTTCTGATTCCTCAAGAAGATTTTAATTTGGAATATTTAGATTTGGAATCTACTCTAGTCAAAGGAGATGTTATTACCAAAACCTCCTCTTCATCTCACCATCCCTTGTGCCCTATTGTTTGCAATGCATCTATCTGCGATGGAGACATTCTATTCTCTTCAAGTTCTTCATCTAATGAGTTAACTTCTTAATTGGAACAAGGTGGTAAGGATATCCATGATGAAATAGAAAATAATGAAATCGTCTAGTATCCTTTCCATCCCTCATCATCTCTTGTTTTCGTAAAGAAAATTATTCAAATCATATTTTTCAGGAAATTTCCCCCATTCATTCATCTTCATATTTGTGATCAGAAGAATATTTCGACTTGAGAAATCTAGTTTTTGAAGTTGTTAAATCTAATCAAATTAGTGACAGAGATGGCCACCATCTAGTTAGTAATGGTATTATTGAAATCATTGGTAGTAGCTATCCTCACATTATGCACAATCTCGTCCATTCTTCAAAATACGATTTTAAAATCCTTCAAAGTTTCGAGACTTTTTTCGGAGTCAATGCACTTCAATTTCGATTGATGGTTATGGTAGAATATCGTGACTCTAGTAAGGTCCTCGAACTAAGTCAGATCTGGTTTTTCTCACAAAATAGATCTCTTTGCATGGTTTAATTGGACGTAAATTCCTTCTTGAAAGATGTTTGGTATTATGGATGTAGCCTTTCGAGCTTTCAATATTTTATTTCTGATAGGATTCATGAATATTCTTCATTTGATTCATATTCATGATAAAATTTGAGTTTGGAATGTGTATCTATCATAGAATCATGGAACTATGAAGTTAATAATTTCAAAAATCATATTTTGTCGAAGCAATCATGTCTATAAAATTCATTTGAGAATAGTCAGCTCTTGGTTTTTCTTTCGAATGTTATATGGTTAATTTGTTTCTTCATCACACCTTAAATCCTCTTGAGTGCTAGTGAAAGCATCAATTATTGTGCAAATAAAATTCTTCTTCATTCACTAAGTCTTAACTAGTATCATGTGTTTTTTGTGCTAGCATTCCTTTTAAATTCTTTTGATGATTACGATTCTTGTACAATTTGTTACTACTTACCAGAAAATGGTTTTTCACATTCGACATGAGAGAAAGTTGGTTCTATTATTCAGAGAATTCACAAAGCTATTAAAATTGATTTATCTCTGTTAACTACTAACTAGGAATCTAATGCTTTAATCAACTCATATGGTCACGATGACTGTCATTCAATTTACAATTTTCCCATCAACAAATCTGATGAAAATTGTCGTTCATTCTTTGATCCTTATGGTTTAACATCTCACTATTCGGGTACTTGTCAAGTATTTGAGGCACTTCAACCTTTGCTGATGGCTAAATTAGGTCCTCACTATTTTTATAATCCCTCTAAATATGACCAAATTCATTTCCCCTCACAAGATTCTCATCTTGATAATGTGCCTTGAAAATTTACCTCTTCAAGTATTTCAAGGTTTTCAATAGGACTATTTCAAAGTTTATGATCCAATTTCTGGATGGCTGGAGCAATCCTACTTTGCAAGCTTCATAAAAAATAACAAGTTTCAATCTTTATTCACGCTTTCTAATAAGTGCATTACAGATAAAGATACATTTGCAAGAAGTTTCCAAGCTTTGTGTAGTTATGGTTTTCATTGAAAATGTAAGAATAAAAGATGGTTAGAGGTAGTGGCTATGACATATCTTTACATGTAATATCTTCAATTTCTTGTGAAAATTATTTAAGCTCTTGTGTTTTTTTTCACATAAATTTATATCAGTTTTAATTGATCGTATCTTTGTGATTGCCCGTCGAGAACAACTACAATGGATTCATTGGAAATTTCATTATACTTGACCTTGACCTCCTAGTTTCTTAGGTTAGGAGTAGGTTTAACTACATGTTAGTTTCCTTTGCACATTTATCTTGCACTATTTTTTTGTACTTTCCCTTGTGTTTTCTAGCTTTTGTCTTGCGTCCTCTTTTCGGTTAGCCTCTTGTTTTTATCCTCTTAGATTTTTTTACTTGTTATTTTTTCTTTTATGTTTTGTTTAATGAGACTTTTCATGAATGGTATTCAATTTGGGCTCGAAATACAATGTGGAAAAATAGAAAAGGACTTTGTGACACTACAACATTTGGCTAACTCTCTTTCCTTTTTTCTTGTCTTGGTTGCACCTTTTGGTTGATGATATCGTGACAAAAATGCGATCCTTGCATAAGGAAATCCTTATGTCGAACAATGATCTCCATGTCTATTCTAGAAACCTCATGCCTACCCTTGGGTCTTTATGTTTCAATGTTTTTAGGTTGATCCAATCAACTAGAGAAGGACAAGGGGAAAATCTGAACGAGCAAAACAATATCAGAAGTCTTATATATGCTTCTTTGAAGGGAGAACCTATTCTTCTCTCAATAAGTCAAGATCCCTCTTCTTCCCATGAAATAAATAAGTTCCAATGCACAATCCTATATAAAATAAATAAATAAAGGTGAGATAAGAGAAATTGTTCTTGCGCAAAGATGTGAAGCAAGCAACTCCATCAGGGTGTTGGCATTATGACATAGATTTGGCACTATGACACAGGTGTTGTCCTTGATGGCAACTCACGTAGATGACAGATCACAGTTCAAGCCGACAAATTGAAGAAAGAGAGGTATACACAGGTTCCCCATTGACCAAGCTGCATGTACACACAGGTTAGTAGACCAAAAGGTGCGTATAGCATACACATGAACTTTCACAAAAGGAAAGGTGTGTACATGTTGAAAAACTAAGTTTTGGTCCATGGTATTTGGTCTGTGGTATTTTGACCCATAGTATTGGTCCAAGGTATCTGATCCAAAGTGTTGACCCTAGGTATTTGGTCCAAGGTATTGGTCCTAAGTAGTTTTGGTCCATGGTATTGAGTAAGGCCTAATATTATAAAAAGAGGAGAAGATCATTAAGCAAAGGCACTCAAGTATTGAATATCTGATAAAGAGCAAGATCTAGAATATACGTTATTGGCTTATGGTGCATAGCTAGATTTGAATCAAGGATGAACCTTAGTGCTTGATGAAGGATAAGATTTATTGATGGGTCAAGATCTTAAGGCTTGAAGTGAGGTATATTTGTGTGGTTTTGACCTTTTATCTGAATAACTCGTGCATGTTGTAGTCTGTAAATATGATGATCTAGGTATAGTTGAAGTCTGGAATTGTTGTAAAGATTAAATCATCATTTACAGGTCTGTATGTAGGTTCACTTTAGCAACGGTGCGTATACACGTTGGTTCTGCATATCAAAATAGCGTATACATCTTAAATTTGATTTACAGATCTGTATGTAGGTTCGCCTTGACAAAAGCGCATATGCACGCAGGTTCAACACATTGAAGTAGCATATACCTCATAAAACATGCTTTAGCTAATTCTGTTTGATGTTGCAGTGTTCTAGTTACTGTGTTCTAGTTACTGTGTTCTGGTTATTGTGTTCTAGTTACTGTATTCTTGTTACAACATTCTAGAAAGTGATTGATTGATTTAGTTGTGGTTGGTGTAAAGGAGATTGTTTGATGCAGATATATTTGATGTTTGAATGATGTTATTGATGGATCTTGTCTAAAAATTTATGAAATGTGGTCCCTGGAAGGAAAGAGAATGTTGCAGCCTTTTGTAGGCCGACACCTATGTACTAGTAAACATATCAGTTAGTACAAGAGCTAGGGGGTTGTAGATCCCTTCCAGGAGAAGCTGGAGAACGAGAGAAGGTTGTAGCCTTCTACAGGTAGAAGCCTTTGTACTAGTATAAGACTGCATGAGTACAAAAATTGTAAAAAGAAGTTTCTTATTAAAAAGAAGATAGAGACCATTGCAGCAAGTGGTTTTCACCCACATTGGGTTTCCACCTTATATCTTGTGTTCATGTGTGTGATTGTCTATTTTGGTTTTACTACACCTGGTTACTATTTATATGGTTCTGATGCACTGATTAAAGATCAACATATGATGAATTAACTGAATCATAAGTTTGCATGATATACGCTAGTTGCCTTAAATACGGTTGCATATACATGCAAGTTCCATTTACTGAAGTAGTGTATATGAATCTAATTATGGAAATGAAATATTATTGACTTGCTAATACTAATTCACCCCCCCCCCCCTCGTAGTATTATTTCCAACAATTGGTATTAGAGCAGGTCCTTTAGAAGAAGCTTGATCGCTAGAAGGAAGATCTATCATCATGAGTAACTACAAAAGAGAGGGATCCATTACACCACCAATCTTTGATGGGAGCAACTTCGTTGATTGGAAGGTAAGGACCACAACCTATCTTCAATCTCTTCGAACAGATGTCTAGGAAATCGTGGAAGGAGGATATACATTTCCATCAACAATTCCTACAGATACGGCAAGTAAAAAGCAATATGAAACCAATGCCAAGGATGTCAATACATTATTGGGAAGTTTGTCACAATCAGAATTTTTCAAAGTTACGCAACTCAAAACTACCAAAGAAATATGGGACAAGATTGTTCTAATCTATGAAGGAGACAATCAAGTAAAACGTGCAAAACTGCAAACTCTCAAAATTCAATATGAAACTCTCAGAATGAATAATGATGAAAGTATAGCTAGTTACTTCTTATGTATAGATGAGATTGTTAATTGCATGAAGAACTTGGGTGAAGAGATAAAAGAAGTTACTTTAGTTGAAAAGGTTTTAAGATCCTTGTCTATTAAGTTTGAATCAAAAGTATTTGCCATAGAAGAAAACCTGGATCTTCAAACTATTACTATGACATAGCTGCACAGAATCTTAACTGCTTTCGAAATGAGAAAAGGAGGTCCATTAGATATGAGAGAAATTTCATTCAAAGCTTCAGGAAGAGAAGAACTCAATTAATCAGGACATATTTCAGAAGGAGAGGAAGAAGCAAACTTTGTCAAGAACCTTCAATGGGGTTCCAGAAGATTCATAGGTAAACTACCTTTCAAATATTTTTCTTGTGGAAGAGTCGATCATTATGCTGCCAAAGGTCCTCATAAAGATAAACTTAATAAAGGCAAGGAATCAGAAAAATGGAATAGAAAACAAAGTGTAAGTAAGAAGAGCTACTATACGCATGAAGATAAAGATGGTTTATCAAATAGTGATGAAGATGAAAATAGTAATGACTATAGACTTTTGATGGCTTTTGAAGATGATGATTTCTTGGATGCTTTAGATGAAGATGACCTCTATGAAGAAATCTCTAAACTCAAAATCTATATAGAAGAAAAGAATATGATTACAGACATTCCAACTTGCTGAAAGAGAAAAACACAATGAAAAACTAGAATGTGAAATTGTGGGTCCAAGAAAGGATATTGAGAAAACAAAAGCTCTCAATCTTAGATTTTCTAAAGGATCAGAAACCTTAAATTAAATTATCAAAGTACAACATTCTCCTCTAATAAAGACAGGTCTTGGATATACTCAAGAAGCATCCCAAGCACAGAAGTTGTCAAGCTCCACTAAAATCCATCTTGATGCAACAAAGAGCAGTGAATAGTTTGACAATCAACAACAAAAGCATAAAGCAAATCACTAGGTAAATCAGGCTCAATTTACTTCAAGGATGAATAGAAGCTATAACCAACCTCAGGTAAATCATACTCAATTTGTTTCAATAATAAATATCAATAGCAACTACAATCACCAGGTCAATCGCAAGAACTTATTTAATGGCCAATGTTTTTCATGTCATAACTTTGGACACAAAGCTACTCAATGTGTTTCTTACAAGACCATCATGATTAGAGAAGCACGAAATCAAAGGAATGTGATGGGGATCATGAAACAGACCTAAAATAACTTTTCTCCTCTTGAAAATGAAATAGAATTCTGTATCTGCAACAACTTCGGTCATGAAGAATCTGAATGTGGAGTAAATTTCAGCAAACATCTTAGAAGGAGCAAACTTCATTAAATCCCAAAATATGGAGAAAGAAATAACTACAAACAGAAAGATGTGGTGTAACCTTGTATGCAGAAGGACAAGAAAATCAGTGGTACATTGACAGTGGATGCTCGAAACACATGACAGGTGATAAAGAAAAACTTCTATCATATAATTCCTTAGAAAAAGAAAAGAAGGTCTCATTTGGAAATGACACTCCTGCTGTCATAAAAGGTAAAGGTTCTATTCTCTTAAAAGAAAAAGTTAAAACTAGGAATGTTATGTATGTTGATGGTCTAAAGCATAACTTGTTGAGTGTCAGTCAAATGTGTGATCAAGGAAATGAAGTAGTATTTTGATCAAATGGATGTGTTGTTCGTGAGCTTGAAACAAGAGAAACCATGATCAGAGGTATAAGAACTTCAAAAAACTTATACATACTCAAGGGAGGATAACAACAGTGCTATCTAAGAAAACATGATGAACACTGACGATGGCATAGAATATTGGGGCATCTAAGCTTCTCCCAAATAAGAAAAGCATGCAGATTCTAGGTTGTTCGTTATCTTCCTGATATCAACATCCCAGAAAATACAATATGCAAATCATGTCAATTTGGTAAGAAAACCAGAGCACACTTCCCTGAAAAGGAAGGATCAACTAGTAAGCCTCTTGAGCTTGTTCATACTAATTTATGTGGATCATCAAGGAAAAAATCACCTCGTGGAGAGGAATGCTTTATATTGTTCATTGATGAGTTTTCCAAAATGTGTTGGATAGGGCTTCTAAAGCATAAAGATGAAGCATTTGAAAAATTCAAAGCTTTCAAAGCCTTGGTTAAAAATGAATCAAATCGCAAAATCAAATGCCTCATATCTGATCGAGGAGGGGAATCTACCATGGATGAATTCTTTGACTTTTGTGAACAACATGGAATAAAAAGGAAATTCTCCACTACAAGGACTCCTCAGCAAAATGGAGTGGTAGAAAGGATGAATAGAACTATTCAATAAATGGCTCATGCCATGCTAGATGAGCCTAGAACTCATGTAACCTTCTGGGGTGAAGCTGCATTCGCTACCATCTATTCTCAACCAAGCAAATGTTTGGGTAAATAGCACTCAAACTCCACATGAACTTTGGTATGGTAAGACTCCTCCTGTAAAATACTTCAAAGTTTTTGGAAGCAAACATTACATCAAAAGGACTAATGAAAAACTTGGCAAGTTTGAACCTAGAGCAGATGAAGGCATTCTCCTTGGTTACTCTTCCTGAACTAAAGGATATAAGTGTTATAATAAAAGTCTTGGGAAAATTATTGAAAGTATTGATGTTGTGGTTGATGAAGCATGCAAAAATCAAGAGCAGGTAAAAAAACCGAAGATTGTGGAGAAGATGAGGATTATCCTCCCAAATAAAATCAGGCTAATTCTTAAGAAGAAACCAATGAAGCACTAGAAGAACAGATAACGACAGAAGAAAAGACTCCATCTAGGTGTGCTTAGAAAAATCATCCAGAGACTCAAATTTTGGGATAGAAAGAGGCAGGTATGGAGACAAGAAGAACTATTACAGAAGCTTCAAGCTATCTAGCATTGCCTTCCTCCATCAAAATGTAAATGAAGCATTCAAAGATGAATGTTGGGTCAAGGCTATGAATGAAGAACCTTAGCAAATTGAAAAGAATAATACTTGGGAATTAGTTCCTAGACCTCATGATAAGAATATCATAGGAACCAAATGGATATTCAAAAACAAGCTGAATGAAAATGGAGAAGTTATTAGAAACAAGGCCAGACTTTTTTGTAAAGGATATGCTCAACAAGAAGGTATAGATTTTGAAGAAACTGTTTCACCTGTTGCTAGACTTGAAGCCATAAGAATGTTTCTTGCTCTTTATAGTTTTAAAAAATTAAAAGTATACCAAATGGATGTAAAATTTGCCTTTCTTAATGGAGACTTAGAAGAAGAAGTCTATATTGAGCAACCAGAAGGATTCATTCTTGGAAATGATGCAAAACTTGTATGCAGACTCATAAAGGCTCTCTATGGTCTAAAACAAGCTCCAAGGGCCTGGTATTACCATCTTGACAAATATATGCACCAACAAGGTTGTTAAAAGGAATCAACTGATAGAAATCTATATACAAAGATTGACAATAGTAAATTGCTAATAATTATTGTTTATGTTGATGATATAATTTTTGGTAGCAATGAAGAATCCATGAGTCGGAATTTTGTGTTAGTAATGCAGCAAGAATTTGAAATGTCCCTTCTTGGTGAGCTTACATATTCTCTTGGTCTACTAGTTAAACAAAATAAAGATGGTATTTTTCTATCACAAATCAAATATCTCAAACAGATCTTGAAAAGGCACGGCATGGAATATTCTAAACCGATATGTACCCCAATGGTAGCAGGATGCAGTCTCAGCACAAATGATGAATCAGTAGTAGTACATCAACCAACTTACAGATCCATGATTTGCAGTCTGCTTTATCTAACAGGTACCCGACTGGACATCATGCATGCAATAGGAATAGTTGGAAGATTCCAAGCAAATCCAAAGGAATCACACCTTCAGGCAGTCAAAAGGATTTTCAAATATCTTCAAGGAACACATAAGTTTGGTTTATGGTATCCTAGAGATACAGATCTTACACTTCATGCATATACAGATGTAGATTGGGCAGAAATCGTTGATGACAGAAAAAGCAAGTGGTGGTGCATTCTAAATGGGTTCCAGGTTAGTGTCTTGGTTCAGTAAGAAACAAAGCTCAATTCCATTATCTACAACTGAAGCAGAATATGTGGCTGTTGCATCTTGCTGCACACAACTACTTTGGATGATGAAAACCTTGCAAGACATTCAGATCACATGTACTACCCATCACCATTATATGTGATAATACAAGTGCCATCAGTATTTCAAATAATCCAGTCATGCACTCCAAGACCAAGCACATACCCATCAAATATCATTTTCTACATGAACAAGTTCTTGAACAAAAGGTCAAATTGGAGTATGTTCCCTCCAAAGAATAGGTTGCTGATATATTCACCAAACCACTGCCCAAAGAGACATTTGAATATCTCAGACAGAAGCTAGTAGTAGTTGTTGCATCATCCTACTATTAAAACTTATATGTATCAAAGAAGAGCAGTTATACACGAGTTTCATGAAGCACATCCATGTGCATATGCTAGTTTCTGTGGATACAATGGCGTATACATTGGTTTGAAGAAAACAAGTGGGCCAGACTTTGGATAAAAGGAGTCTGATATGGGTCTGACAGTGGTCATCTGGCACAGGTTCAGGGGGAGCATATACTTATCATAATGCATTCTTGGCATTACCTTAGATGATCTTGGTACAAATTCGCAATTGTTTTTTATTCAGGTGGAATAGGTTCAGGGGGAGATCATGATTGCTGGTCTGGATGCATATTAATAGATGTTGTTGATGGTAGTTGTTGATCACTATCATGGTCTTGTTTCAAATATTTGGTCTCTATGTCATGTATATCTTTTAATATCAAGGTCATGAAATGACCTATTTTGTTACCCCACTATGCATGGGATGGATGCTGTAATGTTCTTGTTTTAACATGTATAAACAATTGGTATATCCCCACTTGGTTGGGTCAATGATTAAAACTTGGTATATCCCCACTTGGTTAGGAGATGGATGTATGTATGAGTCATTGGTGATAGGAAGGTCATTTATTATGTATGTATAGAGTCATGTTCTTCCTTTACAACATCTTTTTGCAAATCTTGCTTATATTTAGGGGGAGCATGGACCTCAATCAACACACTTCAGCATATCAGAGAAATCTAAATGAACTCAGGGGAAGCATAACCCTTTTCCCTTGATGACAAAGGGGGAGAGTGACTTGGGGTTGCCATCAAGTCCAAAAGGGGAGATTGTTGGCATTATGACATAGATTTGGCACTATGACACAGGTGTTGTCCTTGATGGCAACTCACTCAGATGATAGATCATAGTTCAGACTCACAGATTGAAGAAAGAGAGGTATACGCAGGTTCCTCATTGACCAAGTCGCATTTACATGCAGGTTAGCGGACCAAAATGTACGTATAGCGTACACATGCACTTTGACAGAAGGAAAGGCGCATACATGTTGGAAAACTAAGTTTTGGTCCATGGTATTTGGTCCGTGGTATTTTGATCCATGGTATTGGTCCATGGTATCTAATCCAAAGTGTTGAACCCAGGTATTTGGTCCAAGGTATTGGTCCTAAGTGGTTTTGGTCCATGGTATTGAGTAAGGCCTATGCTTATAAAAGGAGGAGAAGATCATTAGGCAAAGGCACTCAAGTATTGAAACATTGATGAAGAGCAAGATCTAGAATACAGGTTATTGGGTTATGGTGCATAGCTGGATCTGAATCAAGGATGAACCTTAGCACTTGATAAAGGATAAGATCTATTGATGGGTCAAGATATTAAGGCTTGAAGTGAAGTATCTTTGTGTGGTTTTCATCTTTTATCTGAATAACTCGCGCATGTTGTAGTTTGTAAATATGATGATCTAGGTAAAGCTGAAGTTTGGAATTGTTGTAAAGATTAAATCATCATTTACAGATCTATACGCATGTTCACTTTAGCAAAGGCTTCTATGCATGCTGGTTCTGCATATCAAAACAACGTATACATATTAAATTTGATTCACAGATCTATACGCAGGTTCGCCTTGACAAAAGTGCGTATGCATGTAGGTTCAACAAATTGAAGTAGCGTATACCTCATAAAACATGCTTTAGCTACTTCTATTTGTTGTTGTAGTGTTTTGGTTATTGTGTTCTAGTTACTGCATTCTAGTTACTATATTCTGGTTACAACATTCTAAAAAGTGATTGGTTGATTCAGCTGTGGTTCATGTAAAGGAGATTGGTTGATGCAAATATATTTGATGAATGATGTTCTTGATGGGTCCAATCTAAAAATTTATGAGACGTGGTCCCTAGAAGAAAAAAGAATGTTGTAGCCTTCTGTAGGGTGACACCTACGTACTAGTAAACATATCAGCTAGTACAAGAGCTAGGGGATTGTAGCTCCCTTCCAGGAGAAGCTAGAGAATGAGAGAAGGTTGTAGCCTTCTGTAGGTAGAAGCCTGCATACTGGTATAAGACTGCACTAGCACAAAAATTGTAAAAATAAGTTTCTTATTAAAAAGAATATAGAGACCATTGCAGTAGGTGGTTTTCACCCATATTGGGTTTCCACCTTATATCTTGTGTTCATGTGTGTGATTGTCTGTTCTGTTTTTACGACACCTGGTTACTGTTTATATGGTTTTGATGCATTGATTAAAGATCAACATATGATGAATTAATTGAATCATAAGTTTGCAAGATATATGCTAGTTGCCTTAAATACAGTTGTGTATACATGAAAGTTCCATTAATTGAAGTAGCGTATATGAATCTAATTATGGAAATTAAATATTATTGACTTGCTAATACTAATTCACCCCCCCAGTATTATTTCCAACACGGGGTACTATCCAGGCCTGCTTGCAACAGAGCAACACCATACATGAATATCTATACTCTGAAAATATAAAGGTCATGAACTTCATTACTATAGTGTTGTTTCAATCAATCCTAATTGACCAAGAGTGCAACCATTTAATTGTCAACCCAGGTTAGATCTGTTATTTCAATCGAGTTTTCACTATTTGTGCTGATGCACTACAAGCAAGAGTGAAAATAGAAAACATTAAAGAATGTCATTGAATCAATTGAAGAAAATAAATCATTCATGCAGCTATTAAAACACTCTACAGAAATGACATCACACTTCACAATTACTAGAGAAAAGGTGCTACACACTTTACTGATAACTACACCAGCTAGTCAACTACCATACTGCTAATCAAATATGTGTAACAACACAACATAATACTGGAACTGAAGCAAATATATTCTACAAATTATATAGAAACAACAGAAAACCATACAAATAATAAAAGAGAGAAACAATGATATACAACTACTCTACCCTTACAGTCCTTGCTAAAGAGGAGGGCCCTTCCTCCCTAGCAGGTGCACAGGAATGAACATGAGATTAGTTATAGAGTCAACATGGAAACAACAATAGCATCACCCATAGTGTCTTTGATATTAAGAAAAATTGTAAGTTACAACATCAAAATAACAATACTCTCTATGTCATCCCCTATGCTTGAGGGATTAAGTTTGTCTTATAGAAATTACATAACCAAAAATTAGGAATAGATCAGTCATGAGAATCTCATGATTCTCATGTTGATCATAAAATAGAAATTGTTATAACAATTCCTAAATATGAATCATATTTAAATGCATTGGTTAAAATCATAACTGCTTAGATTTGTCACTTTCTAAGTAGAGAATTCATAACTCCCAATAGCTGTTGTGGGAATAGTACCCATGGCTTGAAAACTACGATGTAACAACATCCCTGGTCAAGTGACGGTTTTGGACGTAACAACAGCACTAGATAACAACAACTTGTAACGGCACCCGGGGTGTAACAAAAGTAATTTGTAACAGCAATACGATGCAACAACAATGTTTGTAACATCATCGTGGTATAACAGTAAGGTATGTAACAACACATAGAGTGTAACAACAATCAGTTTCATCTTGCTCTTAGACCGATCAACGTGGAGGTTCATTCCATAGCCTTGTCCTTGCGAGCAACACCTGAAAAATAAGAGAGGATCCAAAAGACTTCTACAATGCTTACCCCAGTTAGCCATAAAAAGGAATATTGCATTGTTATATCTAGGAAAAATGCAAAAAATAACATGATAGAAAAATACGTTGTTCACAATAAGGAAAAATGTTGTTAACATGTAAAGTTTTGTTGGTCTGGAGGGGAAAAGGGTTAAAAATCGAGAAAGAAAGTATAGGAAATAGGTACAAAAGCTACACCAAACATCTCCACCAATTGATGCAATTGCATGTCCTCATGCAAAACCTCAGTTTCTCCTATTATACCTTCGATGCAATTTTGTAAAATTATAAGCACCAACAGTGTCTTCACCAGCAAACCCATATCCCTAAGTAGCCATCAACTGTTGCAGCCAAGATTCTTCTTCATAATCACACAAGTGGTAATATGACTGGTATTCCTCCTCTAGTAACCAAATCAGATGATATTTGAATCTAAGTTCAATCTAGAAAGCTCCCACTGTTTGCAACACCAGACATATTCCGATACTTGTGTTACATTAAGCACAAAATTCTTGAACCCGAAAGGATCTCCTTATTGTAATCTAGCACTACAGGCTTCAATGTGCTTCAGGCACCCTGTTAGTGTTCGACTTTTCATTTGTGCATAAATATTAAGGAAAAACCTCACAATGCTTTTTTTATAAGTGGTTGTATGTTCCCTGATTTCTGGGGTACTCGAGAACAACTTGAACTCATGCCTTAACTTAGAAACCATTCTTGGTTCTTCTCTGATCCAAAATGTTGCTCTTTCTTCATTAGTCTCAGCTGACTTCATGGCCAAATGCCATTCGATTTGATTCCTCATAAAAGAAATGAAGGCTCACAACTGCAAATCCCCTATATAAGAGAAAACACTTACCACCATATTTGTACTGACATATTCACACATCATATTATGCAAAAAAATATCACAATGTAAGCTTTGTTCAAAAGTCACAAGAATGAAAAATTTCAAGGAAAGTGGGAGTAGAAGAACCCAAATAAGGTTTGTTTTCAAAAATTTATCTTAATTGAAATAAATAATATCATTACCATAGGAACAAAGGATATGATGGGGAAGGCCTCCTGTAGCCTAACAGGTTCAAGGCAAGCTCTTGAAGCTTTGTCTTCTTGTTTGTTAGGTCCAGAACCTACTGTTGTAACAACTGTAGTTGTTCATCTTTCTTCTTTATAGCTTCTTTATTTCTCTGCTCTTCCCATTGTCTTTCCTATTCTTCCTTTAACCATTTCTCCTCAAGTGAATTCATCATTTTCTTATGTTCCTTGATCGATATTATTCCCTATTGCAGAGAGAGAACCTGCTGCTTCCATTTTTGTAATTTTGGTATCAACAACATTCTTTCAGAACACCATCCTTCATCAAGACCCGATGTTATCCTACATGCACTAATAATTGAAGGTGTAACAACCTCTCGAGGATGAAACTGCTCCATTTCAGCTGCTAGTTCTTATGTAACAATTGCGTCATCAATGGTTTCATGTGTACTTCTTTTTCTCCTTGGTTAGCTTTCGCTTCCTCTGTTGGTTCTTGTGTAAAAGCAGTGTCATACACAGGTTATTATGTATCATTTTCCCCTTGGTTAGATTATGTTTCCACCATTGGTTCTTGTGTAACAGTAGTTTCAACCACAAGTTCATGTATATCAGCTTCTTCTTTTTCCCCTTGGTTAGCTTCTTCTTCCACTGTTGGTTCTTGTGTAACAACAGTGTCATCCAAGTGTTCCTGTGTATCAGCTACCAAATTACTCTCTGTGGAGTTCCCCATTTCAATTGTTGTGTCTTGTGTAACAACAACTCTAGCCCCACTTCCACTAGCTCCTTAGTGTAGGTCATGCACACAGAATCCAGAACATTTTCCTCCCTAGCCCTATCTACAGCCTCAGCCAAAATATCTAGCCCCGAGGCCCTTGCTTCTACCTCATCCTATGCTAACTTCTTTCTTAAATTTTCATTTTATCTTTCTAAACTTTCAATTTTAAGCATCAAAGATTGGGTCTCATTCTTACCTGGTGAGGGAGTTTCCTCCAGCCAAGCCTGCTCTTCATCTTCCTGCCTCATTATCTCCTTGTTCTTCTCAAACATGGGTGGGGACTCTAGGTGCCCGCTAACGCTTACTCTCTCCTTTGGCCACTTATCACCTATTGGCTTGTCACCTAGTCTCTTTGCAACCCTTACTTTTGAGGGCTAGGGCTGCTCCTTGCTTTCCATTGCTGCTTCCTCTAGAGTCCTAGCTCACTTCCTACAGGTAGTCCTAGCCTTCTTCCTCATGAATTCATCCCAGCTCTTGCCCTGGTGACTTAGGGTGTCTAACACAATTAGCTTGATGAGGTCATGGTTTGTGATGTAGTTCTCTGGGTGCGCAATTTTCTTCATGGCTGTAACCATATGCCTGATATTCTCTAGCAAAAAGTATGGGAGGTTCATCATCTATCGATGTTAGAGGTGATTTAACAATGGTAAGTGGTAATTGAATACAATTGTTTCCATTCCCTCATAAGTGATATACTTAATGAGGTAAAGGGTGACATCTGCCCGTGGATGGGGAAGCGAAAATCCTCCTTCAAAGAGGGGTCATCGATTTTTCTATTAAACCACATTTTTCCCTCTATTGGAAATTTTGTCACACGAAAAATCACCTCCTCTGTAACTTCCAGCTACAATCTGCTAACCTCCATTTGATTCCTCTTTAAATTCTTAGTGAATTCCATAGAAATTGCTCCATCTGACCCCTCCA
>Ga0068628_1000288_pt1 | contig 16118 bp, 19 predicted proteins | sample InSIn2gowninarea_FD_77431 | JGI IMG/M metagenome (GOLD analysis project Ga0068628, IMG submission 77431) | Clean room microbial communities from NASA Spacecraft Assembly Facility at Jet Propulsion Laboratory, Pasadena, California, USA -... ... | reverse complement strand
TACTGTAGCCCGTCAAGTTCATAGATTCGGCCTCGACGCGCCACGGGTGATTGGCGACACGGTCCAGCTCATCAGGGATACTGGAGAGGTTGTAGAAGAAGTCGTTGATGGCGTCTCGCCAGACGATCGAATGGCCGGCTTGGTACGTCAGGCGGTACATGACTTCGTTGTAGCGCTTGGGGTCGATCAAGCCTTTAATTGATTGCCACAGGCCGGGGTAGGTGTTTGCGGTTTCCGCGCCGGCGTAGTGGGCGTTGTAGAAGTGCTGGATGACGGTCTCTCCGCTGTTGAGCATCTGAGTATATGGCACGTGGTGGAACCACAGGAGGAGGTTGTCGGGCGTGGTGTCGATGTTTTCGTACATCTGGTAGATTTCTTCTGGGTACTGCCCGGAGTATCCAGTACCGTTACCGGTGCCATTAAATACTGTACGATCCATGCCTATCATTGTAGGTGTGCCGCGGAACCATTGACCGTAACCGTTGTACTCCTGGCTGATGGGGTTGGGGCCGAAATGTGTGTAGAGAATGTCGGTCAACGTTTGGACGCCGAGGTTACCGCTGTAGTTCTCGTATGCGGGCCAGGAGCTCATGGAGATTTGATTGATGACATTGATGACGCTGGAGTCGAGACTGAATGTGAGGCGGGTCCACTCTTCAAGGATATCTTCAGAGTCCAAGGTGGGATCCCAGGCCAGTTTGCCATAGGCGTACAAGTTTGACATGGCCATGTTGCTGCCTAGCCAAGTGAGGTTCGTCCCCACATTTACCACGGCGGCAGACCCGCCCAAGGACTTGTTGAAGAAATGTCCCGTGTACATGTCACGAACATATGAAGTTGACCCGTTGTAGCGGAGATCAAAGCCAAGGATTGTTTGCCACAACGGCGGCAGGTAGACCACGTGGGTTTGCTGTCCGAGATACTCCTGGGCGACTTCTAGCTCTATCGCCATGTTGGTTTGGGGAATGTTGGCGAACAACGGGTGGACTGGCTCGCGGACTTGGAAATCGATTGCACCTGTAGTTGTTTCATTAGCATCGGAATCCCTACCAGGTATTTGGAATACGGGTTGCATATCTAACTTACCATACTTGATCTGAATCACAACGTTATCCATGAATTGACCGTCCAAGGGCTTGAAGAAATCGACAGCTTCAGTAGCACGGTCGTCAGTCCAGATCGAATAGTCAACCAAGTTGTACACGAACGCCCTGAACATGACGATACCGCCGTAAGGCTCGATTGCCTTCGCGAAGAGGTTGGCGCCCTGGGCAAGAGTCCTATTATATTCCGCCGGACCAGGCTGGCCTTCGGAGTTTGCTTTCACTAGGTAGCCGATGAAATCGGGCACATGATCGTAGATCTGTTCTGTGGTAGTTGTCCAGAAATCTATGACACCTGGGTCGAGAGGATCGAACGTAGTGAGGTTTCCAAGAAGCATGGGAGAGGCGAAGTTCAAGGAGATACCAATGTGGACACCGTAAGGCCTCATTTGATTCGCGATACGTTTCAAGCCCTGGAGTTGTTCAGGTAGCAATAGAGTGGCGTCCGCGTTGACGTTGTTCACAATGATACCGTTGAGACGTAGGGAAGCCATAAGGCGAGCATATTTGGCAACACGACCCAAGTTGGCCTTGATTGTGCCATTCTCGAAGAAAATAGATGCACCACCAAAGCCACGCGTGATACTGCCATCCATGTTGTCCCACTGGTTGATCCAACGGATTGGAGCTGTTGGATTGGTTGCATATGCTACTGAAGAGAGATTGCCTTGCGCGAGCATTGACAGGTACTCGAAAGCGCCATAGAGCGCACCGCGATCATTCTGACCAATGATTTGGATGACTGATCCAGTGGTGTCAAGCCAAAAGCCATCCTCTTCGAGCGTGGGAATGCTTGGTGTGGAGCCACAGGCTGTGGTGTAATCCTCGACGGTGCCAACGATGACCGCGGACGAGGTCGGGCAGCCTGAGCTCTTGGCGGTGACTGTTTTGTTGAAAATACCTAGCAGACCTGCCTCTAGCTCCGTACCTGCGACATACACGGGGCTTGTCTTTGTGGAGTTCAGGGCAACAATGCTGGAAGGGACACTGCTGTATTGGCTGGCAGCCCCAGGGTATGGAGCATAACGAAGCCAAGCAGCAAGTCCGTCCTCTGCTGCTGCGAGGCCGAGCGTGGCCAGGAACAAAAAGGATCTCATCATGGTTGTGGTGGACAAGGCGAGTTGATTTCGAGCTCCTCCTGCCAAGTCCTCGGGAAGCAGCGAGCATGGGCGTCCATTTATACATCCTTGCTGTTCCGCTGCTTGCCCGCAGCCGGGTATATTGCCATCTGCCAGGATGTGGTCATGTGGGGATGGGGAAAGAGTGGCACAAATTTGAGCACTTTTGTTGTGGGGGAATTTAGCCTGAATCCGAAGTGCGGGGTGGAAATGACGAAATATCAACTTCGGCCGTTTGCCCTTTACCGTTGCGGGGTAGCAATTGACTTTCACTATTCTGCTTCGGGCAGGTCCCCTGGTCGCGGCTGGGGAACTGTTGTTTGAGCTGCTCGAATGGGTAAGGTTTGGTGGAAGCAAAATAAGCCTGCCAAACTCTGCGCGTACCTGTCAAAGCCGAGCCGAGCCGATCACTTGGTCGTTGGGTACGTTTCCGTCTGGGATGAACACCACAGCTCCAAGGTCTACTATGTACAGCAGGACTTGGGAAGATCACCGGAAGGCAAATCAGTAACCGTTCAGCAAGGCTATGTAAACCACCACGTTCTTTATGTCCCTAATCAAACCAGCATTAGAATGCTTGGTATTTCCTAATGGTCGTCACTTTCCGTGGCAGTAATTTTCACGTGGTCCATATCGCCTGCCCACTAGAATTAAGCACACTCAACAGCGGTTTTTGATCCGCCAGAACCAGCTTGTAACCTCCTGGGTTGGTGCCAGCGTCCCAGTATGAGGTTCCATTGAAGTACAATACCAGATTTCCGTCACCTTGAAAACTCATGTAGCACAGGTTTTCGTCCCCGGGCCAACAATTACCGCCCGGGGCGCCTCCACTCGACCACAGCACACTCCAACCGGCCGTTGCGCTCGTGAGGGTAGTGTTGTAAATGACCAGATTCCCGTCGCTGCCCTGGTACTGCAACGACACTCCATTGTGGATATCCACCACCGTACCTTGAGCTGATATGCCGAGCTTGTTGAGACCCCAAGTCATAGAAGCAGGCAGCAGCGGCTCCGTACAGAGGAAGTAGGTTGGACTGCCCGCGGTCGAGTTGACGAAGCCGGATTGCAAGGCCAAAGAGCCCGTGATGCCAGGAGAGAAGTATGACAGAGCCGCTGACTTTGCCCATAGCTCTTGAGTCGGCCAGCTGCATCCATCGTGGTCTGAAAACTTGGCCGGCTTTGTGACGCCTGTAACGCTGTTCCCGGTCACACTGAGCCCGCCTGTCCAGCCGTTGATCGCGATGGGAAAGGAGATGTTGCCGGACAGAGTATTGCCGTATACAGTCGCGGGTCCTGTAAGTGGAGAATCATTTTCAACACCCCAAACCGAAGAGCCGATGGCTATTCCGACGGCGAAGAAGTGGGTGCCGGTGATCTTGTTTCCTGTCACGAGGACTTTGCTGTAGTTGCCGTCGTACGTCCAATCGACCATGTTGATTCCGCCGAAGCCGACATTTGTCGCGGAGGACGTTATGGTGTTCTTAGAAACCGTCGTACCAGGAGCGCCGAAGAGGACAATGCCGGCGTCGGTACTGCCAGTAACAGTATTGGCAGAGACAAGAGATTTTGTGCAAGCGAAAGAGATACCCTGTGACATGCGTTAACGGATTACTACAAGCAAAGCATTCTGGCCGACTTACATCAGCCCACAAAGTATTGCCATTCGCATCAATACCTTGTTCGCCGCAGGGTCCGATGTCATTGTTCGTGACAGTGGCATTAGTGCAAGGGTTGCTGTTGTCACCACTCTCAATCACATGCATGCAGCTCCATCCACGAGGATTTCTTGACGACACATATGAAATAATCTGCCCGTTGCTGCCGCCACCAAACTCAATGTTCGCGCCGCCTCCTGAAGTACCGTTGAGTATATGTGGCATTGTGGTGTCATTGATGCTCAGACTGACCATTAAGAACGCCGTTGTGAGCGCGTTGCCCATCAACAATCACATTCTTCAGCCGCAAACCATTGAGCCATCCGCCTGCAACTAATGTTGTAACGTCGTTACCAGCGGCGAGATGAATCTGTGCACGTGTAGAGCTAGTAGGGTATCCTTTCGTGGAGAGCTCTTGATTTGCAGCTGTAAAATAAATCGTGCCATTGATAGTGTAGTTTGTGTTTGGACACAGGCTAACAACAGTGCCGGCGCCGCCTTTGCTAAGGAGATTATTGATCGTAACTTCGGTCGCCGAGGAGGCCAGGCACGTTGCTGCAAATGACAAGGTGGTATACGAGACGAATAACAATGCAATTTGAAGCAGAGACATCTGGCCCCGGGCGCGTACCCGATTTGATTTCTCCCCGATGGAATATCCACGAGCATACAGGAACGTAGGCACATTTAAGTATCAAGCACAACAATCACATGAGAATGGCAATTCAGCTTCGGGGTTAGAACGAACACACAGTCACACACGAATATGGAACTGCTAACCACCTCCTACCCAGTGGTTTGCACGACAAATGGTGCAAGTTTATTGGAACATGCTTTGGCCGAACCATCATGGAGGCCTAGACGGGATCGTATTGATGGAAGTAGGGTTTATTGCAAGCCAGCGTACTAACGCCATTAGAGGTTAATAAGCCTGGAGCACGAATGTAAACAAGGCTAACGATACGGAGTGGAGGATTGACGGGTGGGGTTTCAGATACTCGGAGCGGAAGAGGAGTTTCACCGAGACAGCGTATGGCGTGCGATGACATGACGCAATTCATGAGTTGAGTTTCCTACCCCGCATTTGAAAGTAAACGAAACAGCAGATGCTGACAAGCATGGAGTCGCAGTTTCATAGTCCATCTCGCTTTGTGTGTTCCCATCCATTCCATGCCAGCACAGCATCGATACGATGGAGGAGACGAAGGAGCGGAACAGAGAGGGGCAAGGGCATGTCTTTGACCAATGAGGCGTCGGGCAATGGCAATGGCAAATGCAAATGGCAATGGCATGGGTGTACGAGGACATAGCTGGTAGGGAGTAGGGACTTACCTCTAGTGCAACAGCTGTTCACTTGCTCTTTCTGTAATTAATGACGTGCCACATCTACCATACCTACCTACTTAGAACACACCTCCCTTACCTACCTTGAAGCACCTCCTCGTCTCAGACAGACAGATCCAATTTTCAACGACCTCCTTCACCTCCTCACAATATCACCACCTTGTCTTTTGAACTCTTCAACAAGCTTAACCTGATACAACAGACTATCATAGACGGGCACCAGAAACCAATCATGTCTTCCGAAATTCAATACTACATGGATACCTCAGGGAAGGACCAGCCAGTCTGGATCCACACCAACCCCTACTCCAACCGTCCTGAATTCCCCTCCCTCACAAAAAGCATAGAGACCGACGTGTGCATCGTCGGCGCTGGTATTGCTGGCATTCAAACTGCCTATGAGCTTGTCACCAGAGGCGTGGAGGTTGTTTTGGTTGAAGCCAGGGAAGTCCTTTCTGGGGAGACTGGTAGGACCAGTGGCCATTTGTCTACCGACCTCGATAGTATGTACAGTGATATCGCCAAGAAGCACGGTGCGGACGGGGCGAGGAACGCTGCAGACAGTCAGCAATGGGCTTCCGTTCGCGTCGGGCAAATTTCAAAGGAGTTGGGCATTCAGTGTGAATACAGGTCTGTTACTTCAACATTGCGAGGTTCCGAGGCAAACAGGTGCTAATCCTTGGTCGCGGAACTAGACAACTCAAAGGCTATACCATCTCTCAATATCCAGTAACGGATCCCCACCACAAGGAAGATGTACAAGAGCTCAAAGAAGAGGCGGAGGCAGCGTCCAAAGCTGGTTTGAAGGTTCATTACGACGATTCGGTCAGAGTCCAAGGCTGGGATGGCGCGATCGATCAGACTGGCGGCCTAGTCTACAGTGATCAAGCAACGTTTCATCCTACCAAGTACCTCGTCGGACTTCTCAAATGGTTAAAAGATCAACCGAACTTCACCTGCTACACCAACACCCGTGTCATGGATATCAGCGAGAAAGGTGTCAAGCTACTCGGGCTTGGTTCGAAACATGTCGAAGTCACCACCGAAAACGGCCACCAAATCTCCTGCAAGAACGCCGTTGAAGCGACATGTGTGCCTCTTCAAAAGCTCAGCGTCATCGCACAGGAGGAATACTATCGCACTTACTGCATCGCTGTGCGCGTACCCAGAGGTTACATTGAAGACTGCCTACTCTACGACTCCGCCGACCCGTACATGTACGTCAGAATGACCGAATGTGACAAGGAGCACGACTACGCAGTCGTCGGTGGATGCGACCACAAAGTCGGGCAGGAAGACCCTCGCGGCCGCTACGAGAAGCTGGAGAAATGGACGCGCGAACGATTTACAAAAGCCGGTCCCGTCGACTACAAATGGAGCGGTCAAGTCTTCGAACCAGTCGATTTTGTGGCATATATCGGCAAGAACCAAGGCAACGACAACATCTATATCATCACCGGCGACAGTGGCAACGGTCTTACCCACGGCGTTCTCGCTGGCAAACTGATTGCGGACGAGATCCAAGGCGTACCGAACACGTGGGGATCATTGTACAACCCCAAGCGTGTCGGCTCGATTCTCAAGTCACTGCCAGATATGCTTTCGCACGACCTCCAGATCAACGCCCAGTACAAGCGTTTCTTGGACACTGATATCAAAGACATTGAAGACCTCCTCCCCGGCAGCGGTGGCGTGTTGAACAAACCCGGAAAGATCGGCACGGTACCCGTCGCTGTATACAAGGATGAAGGTGGACAGATTCACACCAGGAGCGCGGTGTGCCCGCATTTGCACGCCGTTGTGTGCTGGAATCCTGTGGAGAAGAGTTGGGATTGCCCGGTGCATGGTAGTAGGTTCAGTCCGCAGGGTGTGTGCGTCATGGGTCCTGCGAAGGGTAATTTGAGCGCTGTCGAGCCGGAGAAAGTGGGTGCGTGATGACGAGCAAGCATATGGTGTTTATCGTCGTTGCCTCGGTTAGGGAAGGAATGGGGGGTATTTTCGTTCAGTGCTGAATACCATTGACGAGGCTAGGGGTGGAATAAAGGAGATTGACGAGACATTTTAATTTCGAAGCCGCCTGCAAAGGCCACCACCACGAGAGAGTTCATCATAAACAGCGTTACAAGAACAAGCTTTCAAACTTATCAAGACCATTGGTTCTCTTCGGACTCCGATAGTAGAGACCGATAAGACGGCATTAGAAGCATAAGCTCTCAAATGTGTCGACAGCATTAATTCTCGAAGTAATCCGCTAGTAGAGACCGACAAAACAGTATTCAGGCTTTTCATGTAACAGCCTTTCAGGTGGCGGCCTCCCAGTACAAATTCATGCCGAATCCCTACCACCCTTGCACCCACGACAACACCAAACATAGCCCCATCCACCACCCCCACAACCGACCCCCGGAATTGGCCCCAACCACTCTTTAGACCTAACTCTAGCCTACAGCTTATGCCTCTTCTCCCCGCTCGCAAGCCTCGCAAACTCCCTCTGCGGCACCCCGCTCGCAAACTTATCCAACCCACCCATGACCTCCTCGACAGCCGCACGGTCAAGCTCATCCACCCCGCCCGCGAACCCACCTTTCTGCACCAGCTTCTTGATGCCCAACAGGCTCTCCGGGACCAGATGTCCACCTGTCAGTCGGTCTTCTACTTCATCCAGCACTTTCTCCATGAATTTCGCCGAATCGAAGGATTTGCCGCTGCCGTCACCGCTGGCGCTGCCTTGCTCAAAGATACTATTAACGTATCCGCACGCGAGTAGTTCTTGTGAGGAGAGGCGTTTACTCATCACCAACGCCTCATTGGCTTTGCTGATGCCCAACCTGCGCACGAAGGCGACGCTGGAGCTGCCTTCTGTCACTAGGCCGAGGGAGCTGAAGGGGGTTAGGAGGTAGGCGTGGGGCGAGGCGTAGATGAAGTCGGAGTGCGCGGTTAGGGCGGCGGAGAGGCCTACGGCGGGCCCGTTGAGGGCTGTTATGAGGATTTTGGGGTGCGTGTACCAGGAGGGTGTGTTGTGGAGGTTGTTCTGTGGTGTTGTTAGTTGGTGGGGGGGAGGGGAGTGAGTGGGAAGGGGGAGTGGGTGGGAAGAAAGTGGGTGACTGGTTGTGGCGGTGGGGGATGAAGAGGAAAGCTGGAAGACGTCGATAGGGTAGGGGATGGGGGGATGGGATTGAGGGAGCTAGACTTACGGCGAGGAAGTTTTGCATCCAGTGCTTCCTTGGCTCATCCATGGCTGCTGGCTCTGGGCGTGCGATCGAGACGTCTGCTCCACTGTTGTATCCAGTCAAAAGTATCAGCATTATACGTTCCCTCTTACAGAATCCCGTAACCTCAGCCAACCCAACCCCTCGACATCCATCTCATCCAATCCATTCCACTCCAAGCATCCCTCGAAAAAATTCGACTTACGCGCTGAAAAACCGTCCCTTCCCAGTGACGACCGTAACTATGACCTCGTCCATCTTGGCGACCTGGTCCAACAGCTCCGCGATGCGGAAGTAGTGGTTCTGCGTCACGGCGTTGAGCTTCTTTTGGCGGTCGATGGTGATGACTGCGATTTTTGGGGTGCGTGGGAAGGTGAGTGTTACTTCGGAGTTGACTGTGGAGGTGGACATGGTTGCGTGATGCGTATTGGGTTGGTGGGTGTGGTTTGGTGTGGTTCGGTGTGGTTTGGTGTTGTGTTGTGTGGTGTGGTGTGGTGTGCTGTGGTGACAGAGTATCGTAAGGAAGGCAAGTTTTAGTCTATAGCACTAGTTCTGCGGTGATGTTCGTAGCCTGCGTTTGCGTCTTTGAAGGAAGTGAGGTTTTCGAGTACCAAGCAAAGGTAAGAGTGATGTTAGATCTGAACGTGGTCCTCGAGAGAAATCGGAGGCCTGAACCTCAATTACCGACGCGATAAAACGGTCGATGGGTCTGCTCTGCTGTTTCCTGATCTTTGTCTCTGGTGATCTAGTTCAAGGTTACGAGGCGGAGGAGTGTTGATTGGTGGTGATGTTAAGAGTAGGACAAGAGGCTTCAATCAATGAAATAGATCGACTCGTTCGGACGGCTCAAAGCGCGGGGTGGTTCAACGTACGAGCCTCTTGCCGAGGTAAATAAATATCCTGACGTGATATGTATTTTCCCGTATGCTCAAGTGTAGCTGTCCGGAGTTTTGGACACCCTGTTGACCTTATGTGAAAGCCAAAGCAGAGCCCGCTGACAAGACGTTGTATGATTCAATCATGTCATTATTTTGTTCTACATAAGGTACCTATCCAGACAGAAACCCCTTTAAACATGCAGTGGTATCTATACGCTCGAATTTCCCGACCAAAAGAAGTGACCCCCGGAATATACCCAAATCTACTCCCAACGATCCGAATAATAAAGAAAGACTAGTCATAAGCAGAAAAACAAAGAAGCCGCCTGGAGGGATCTGGACTCTCCCAAGCTCCCTGACGTATGATACGAGTTTGCTCGGTAAGAGACGGACCATATTTCGTTGGTAATGTCCTTTGAGGTCTGGAAAATTCATATCACGTAACGGTGACAACATGTGAAACCGGAATGGCGTGGAGTGTTCCCGGCCATGGAAAGTTCAGACAAGCCAATCCACCCAGCCTGATTAGTTCACCTTTGTGAGATTGCCAGTATCCACTCGAGGGTCTCGAGATGCAAACTGCATGTCTGGTCCTCCGTGCGTGGGCAGTCCATCGCCCATTGTACTGGGCAAAGAGCTACTGCAAGGACTGTGTGAGCCGTCTGTGGTCAATGGAGGCGTTGACGTTGCTGATTTGTCCGTGCTGAAGGAGAGCATGTTCTGGCGCATTCGTGGATCGTAGGGGAGTAATGCTTCGAATCCATGCATATGCTTTGCCACCTACAGTAAATGTTAGACTGTTCGTTTGTGAGAACGTTGGTAACGAAACGTACGTTATTGGCCTGTTTGAAATTGATCGAGGTCTGGCAGGCTCTCGAAACTTCTGGCTCTAGTGCCTCGTGGAATTTTTGGCGGTCCGCTGGGCTTAATGTTTGCAAAAGTTTCTCTGTGTCCCCGTCAGTACAGTTCGTCATCGCCAGGTCTGGTGCGACTCACGGATGACATAGTTGCCGAACGAATCCCTGATCAATGTGGGAAGCACGGTGTCCCCTTGGGCGTTCCTGGCTATGAGCAGATGCATGATGGTCCGACGTTGTTCCTCCGTCCCATAGGTGAGGCACTTTTCAACCACATTGCTTGCGAACTTTTGGCGCGAAAAAGGAACGAGATTCGCTTTGACGACGACAAATATTCTGTCCCGATTTTGTGCGTCACCTTGCTCGACGACGTTCTGGATGACATAGTTTCCATATTGATCGGCCATGAGGGTGGAAGAATGCGAGTGAAGTTCCTGCAAAATATTCGATTTGGCAGGCTCTTCGCTGAACTCCAGCAACCTTTGAACCACGCGGCACCCATATGGATGCATCGCGAGCTGTGGTACCTGACCAGTGAAGGCATCGACGATGAAACGGATGTACTCGAATGGGACCAGTTCGATAACCTTCTGGATGACGTGGTTGCCATGTTGATCCCGGACACATCTCAGCACATGGCGTTCTAGCTCGCCGACCATACTGATCTGCTGGTCGACTAAGACATGTTGTAGAGCCTTATCATTCATTAGCACGAAACGACAAGAAAGACAGCAACGCCGAATACCTTTTGAACAACCCTGCAGCCGTAAACTTGAGTGGTTAGTTCCAGCACTTGGCCTTTCATCTTGTTGACAAGGATTTTTTTCTGATTCTGGTCTCCGTGCTCAAACATTTTCTGGATCACATAATTTCCGAATACATCCTTCATCAATGCAAGGGCATCGCGGATCAGTTCTCTGAATACTCTCTCTTTCTCTTCACTACTCGCCGTTTCGAGCTTTGTCTGTATAAACCTTGAGCCATGCTGATCGCCAGCAAATTCGACGATATATCCGTAGATTTCCTGAGTCTAATCAGCTGGCCACTCAAGACTCTTGACAAAAAGGGATACTGACTCTGAGCTCATAGCGCCGGGTTCCTTTGACGTCATTACGGAACTCATGTAGCAACGGGCTTCTCACACCACGGTCCAAGTCTGCATCCGGAAGGTGCGGTGGCAGTATACTAGGCGGCAGTTGATGGTAGGGTTGATATGGATTCATCGGAATCCCCTGAGGGCCAACGCCAGACTGTAGTAAGTAGGGATTTCGCATCTGGCTCACCGGTGTTTGGTCACAACGCTGCCGTGTATATTGGACTACATCGTGGCCTGGCAACGGGAATACTCGATCAGTATACTGTTTCTGCCAGTACTCCTGTTGAGCCTGGAAGTAAAGATGACGGAGCATAAGATCACTGGAATGGCATGGCCCCCGCATCACGTCGGTCTGATAACCGTTGCCGGTTTTGTGATACACTTCAAGAGATCTTGGTACCTCTGGCTTCTGGTTGTACGAACGCGAATCCAGGGGTTGTTCCCCTGGACTCATATTACGATTCTGGTAGCTCTCGAACGTATACGAAGTGTTGTTCCAACCCATGTTTGGTAACACGCCGAAACTTTGCGGTGGGGGAAAGCGAACAGCAGCTGATTCAAATTGCGAAAATTGCGGCTGTGACCCCGGTATGGGATATTCTTTGTATGTATATTCCTGCTCGGGCACAGAATCGAAATCGGCCCTTTCGAGTTCTGGTGGGTCGAATGTCCTGGAAAGGTCGATCCAGCCTTGAGTCTTGTGACCTGTCGACGGATACGGTCGTGTGTCCCAGGGAGATATCGAGGGACTATCGTGCACCGGGTCCAACCATCGTTGCGGCATGGTAGCGTCCGCCTGATGGGCACTCGGAAAACCATTGGTTGATTGCTGTACTTGCCGAGGCTTGAACGGAGCATCCTTATTTGTCGAGGAGCGATCTGTAGGAGTACTCTGGAAGTAGCGGTGAGAGCCCTCTGAATAGCGTCCGTCCATTGAAGATTGCGGGTCAGCTGTATTGGCCCAAGGATTCGTCTCGACAGCAGAAGTATCTGGTGCTTGGTTTTTGCTGCCCAAAAAGGTCCAATCAACACGTTGCGTATATGGTTCATTTGATACATTTGGCAGTTGAGGTTTGGAGGAGGGTCTCGAGATGTCTAGAGCTCGCCTAGTGAGAGTGGTATCAACACAAAGAGGTTTCTTCACCGCCAAATTTGCAGTTCGATTGAACGATAATGTATGCTCTGAGTTGGAAGCATCAAAAGGGGGCTGTCTGACTGCGGACGACCATGTATCTGAGAGAGCAGTCGCCGGGACAAATGAAGTGGTTGGAGCTTGAACTTTCGTGGGGTGCCACGGATCGTAGCTCTTGGCCCATATTTCCAAGCTTGGTGAGGTAGTTGTTGCTTTTTCTGTGGAACGACTGCCGTCTCTTGCAATGCTAGCGCCCCAGGTTGTCTTTGCGGACCGCGCTAACGATGTGTCGCGACTGAATGAGTCTGTTGCTGGGTTGAGCGAACTATTACTCCAGATGTTTCTAGCCAGGTCGAAGCCTCTTCCTGAGACCGACTGGTTGGAAAGACTAGATGGGAATGTGGCAGTCCCCAGGTGTTTGCTGGTCCTTGACTCATATGCGTCGAAGCCACCAAAGCGGGTATTATGTGCCTGTTGTACGCATTAGTCCTTGATCTCTCCATGTCTGAAGGGTGAAATACTCACCACGCTTGTCATCGCGGTCGCAAACTCTATTGAAGGGGACGCGGTGCAACAAAGTGCGGCGCCGAAGAAAGAGTACTGCTCGACAGCAGATGGCGATCAGCTGGATACCTTAGGTAGCGCAGCAGGTCCTTGGCGTAACAGCTGGGGCGGAGATTATAACCAAACTCTTGTCTTGGAAGCAAGATTAGCCAACATATCTGTGTAGAGGGTAAAGATAGAGACCCAACAAATCAACATACAAGCACAACAGGATTCAGGATTCGAAGACCTAAGACAAGCCTAGGAATGACAAGCAAAGTGGACATGGGAGGTGCAATGTCGCAGTGTGCGACTTTAGCGAGTGAGCAAGCAATGTGTTTTAGGATATGTGAATGGCAAGGGTGAGGTTCAGCGAAGCAAGGGAGCGGGACAAGGTTAGGGGAATGCAGTGGAAATACAATGCATATTGGTCTGCGGTATGTAGGATATTTGTGGCATGCGCGCCAGGCGAGAAGGTGAACAAGCGTCGGCAAACAAATCTACTGCGGGTACGAGTGTGAATGCGGGGGCATTTCCCGAACGATGACGGGATGCTCTCGTCTCGTCTATCCTGATAGTTACTCGCTTCTCTATCGGTAGGTAAGGTAGCTTGCGCTGGAAGATAGCAGAGCAACGAGCAAAGAGGAAAGAAGAGGGAAGAGAACGTCAGGATGCGAGGGCGCAGGCCCAAAAGTGTCAGTGTAGGCGTAAGCGTAGGCGGAGAAGAAGTTCCGCGGGAAATAGGATCATGATCACGATAACGATAATAACACTTCTACTGGATAGAAATAAGAATAGTACCAGGTGGTGGCAAGAGCTGGCAAGGCTGACAGGGTTACCCAAGTCCTGAACGATACTGCAGGTGGCCGTTGTTTTCTCTCCAACCGATTGAAAGTTGAATCCAACCCTGTGTGCCTTCCTTTTTAATAAGGTACCTTTCCTTTCATTCCCACTTGACTGCCAGCCCAGGATAATAATGAGGTAAGGTAGGTGAGAAGTGATGTCCCGTGGTGGACTGATGCTACCATGTTTCGACTCTGGTCATCATCGCCGTTGTGTCCCCTTCGGCTCTTTGACGCAGGGGACAGGGACCCCTGCCTTACTGCACCTCAGGTCTAACTCCAACAAGTGGCGACACTTCCCCGCTATCCTGTTCTATTCTGCCATCCGTTCGTCCCGCGGGTAAGTCCACAGTATCTCTGTCTGCAGTATGACATGCGGACACACGGAAGATGAAGGAAGGGGACGAAAGCTTCGATGTGACGCTGATGTGGCTGCGGATCTAGCGGAATAATGAAGAGAGGTGAGTTTCAGGCACCCGAGCTTAGCGGCAAGTGGCGTTCAAGGCGCCAACGGCGGTAAGGCTGAATCTTAATCCCCAGCCCCGCATCAGCCCCGCATTTCTCCTCCGCGCTCTCTGATGCCTATTCTTATTGCTAATATATATTCCATATCAACATTTACTGTGGTGAAGATTGATACAGATGATGACGGTGATGTTGCTTGGAGAACTGGCTCGGAGTGGATGATCTACACTTCAGCAAACGGGCAGCTGCTCAAGGTATGCAGAGTACACCTATTTGTGTTACACAGACCCTGCTGATTTGTGATGGGGTTGTACCATGCTACCATAGTGCATGAGGACAGATTCACTGGACGCAGCAAACTAACTGACCAACTTTACGGCTCGTCTAGGTTGAAGTTGAAGATGGCGCCTTGCGACCGACGTCAGCTAGTAGGCATCACAATCGGTTCCAGATCAGGCGGCGGCCAATCCAAGAAACGACCGATCTGTGATACCCACCCAAGCGTATTTCCAAGCTAGGCGAAGACTCTCACCAAATCGACACAGACCACCACCACTAAGCTATCGATTCGAAGCAAATGGATCAAGCTTAAACCCTTACCGAACAACATCTTAAATATGTCTTACAACAACTGCTTGATTAAGCAATGTTTAATATGACAACATCTGCATCGGGTCATAAGTTCTCCATGAGTCCTCCCAGAACGGGTTGGGAAAGATTATCCAAGGCATCACGGAGATGGTATGGAACAGAAGTTCGCCTTTTGACGGCTACGTGACACGTTTCCCATCCATAACGGGATGTTCACTGATCAAAAAGAGGAGTGCACAGTCGTGATATTTTCTTTTTGTGCAAGCCACCCTTGTGCTCATCCGAGGGTTCTGCTACTGCCATGACGCGTTGGCGAAGTGGAATACCCTTTTGAATTATGATCGTCCCGTTGACATGAGACAGACAGGAACATGCCTTTAATTATCACCTTACCACGGACCGTAGATTGCGTAATGTCAAGCGGAGTGAAGCTCGCGCAGGGCACATTGTCAGGTATGTATGGTTGCGCCATTTCGGATGATATCAAGGGAGATAGATACAAATGATTTTAATTTGGTAAGGCGAAAAATGGAGGCAAATTGCATTGCGGCAGGGGAATTACAATTTGATTTGGTTGGTGGTCATCTCTGGTTTAGCTCCCGCCTTACGGCAAATCTCACATGAAGACCCTTGGAACATCACAGGCCAAGTGCACCATACAACATCTCCAAGCGCCGAGTTGTTTGATTACTGATGCACAATTCAGGCTCTCTCCAGCGCTTGCGCAACCAGTTCGCTGGATATTCATCACCATCTTTTTCGCCTTCTTTGCTTTGTCCTTTCATTTCATTCATCTGTTGGCAGTGCCGTCCACTCATTTGTTCCAAAGAGCAACTGTCTTTGCTTTACTAGCTCCAGTGCCTTTCCTGTCGCGTCTTGATCATTTAAGCTGCTTGTTTACCACGACGAACAACACTCAAGTCCGGCCTTCACATCAAACCCAGCGATACTGCCACTTCCACCTTGAACCGCCAGATATTGCCCAGAGGGCACCATCCACGTTACTACCACTAATTACGAACAATCATCCCCTAATTTCTTCCTAAGGATGCCATCGATTCAACACATAAGCAACAGAAGCACGCAGATTACTGGCGTCTCTCCACTCGCACTAAACTTGCTATACGCATTGTGCAGTCTCCTTATATTCTCCTTGCTGCTGGTCAGCATTCTTTTCTTCCTAAGACATGGAGAGATCAAGGACTAATGCGTACAACAGGCACATAATACCCGCTTTGGTGGCTTCGACGCATATGAGTCAAGGACCAGCAAACACCTGGGGACT
>Ga0068628_1000286_pt1 | contig 16147 bp, 8 predicted proteins | sample InSIn2gowninarea_FD_77431 | JGI IMG/M metagenome (GOLD analysis project Ga0068628, IMG submission 77431) | Clean room microbial communities from NASA Spacecraft Assembly Facility at Jet Propulsion Laboratory, Pasadena, California, USA -... ... | reverse complement strand
TTCATTAGTGGAACTATGTCATATCTAAAACTACCAAAGTTCTTCGAACTCTTGGAGTTGAGTTTGCTAAGCGGTGCCAGAAATCTAACTCAGCTTTCAGAGTTGAGATTACTATAACTTCTAAACTTTGAAGAAGAATCCCTTTAACTACTTGGTTCAAGATCATGTTGTTGATCTTCTTCATGAGATAAGGAAAGTTGATCTTTATGAAGCCAAAGGGGTTCAGCTTAAAGCTAGGCTTAAATGGTTCAAAGTTGGTGACAGAGTTACTAAGGAGTTTTTTAAAAAGCTCAAGCCCCTTATTCATTCCACTTAATTTAAGGCCCTAAAATTAAATGATGATAGATTGACCCACTTTCTTGATATTATTCAAGCATTTGTTAATCACTATCAGGGTGTTTTTGCCTCTCAACCATTTAGTGATGCTCACCAATAGGCTATGAATGAGTGTTGTAGTGCCATACCTCTAAAGATATCCCAAGCTTAGAGAGATTGTTGTGACTCTCCTCTCACCCTTAAGGATCTTAAATTTTCCTTGGCTCAAATGGCCAAAGATAAAGCCCTTGGTATTGATGGCTTCCCCTATGAATTTTACAAGGCCTTCTGGGGCATGGTTGGGCATGATCTTTTACATGTATATAAAGAATCCATTTTGTTGGGTTCTCAAGGAGCAATCATTAACAAAGGAAATATTAAGTTCATACAAAATTATGGAGATCCTAAAGTGATTACCAACTAGAGGCCAATCACCTTGTTGAATGTCAGCTATAAGATCATTGTTATAGCCATTACTCTCAAGTTTAGGTCAATTCTTCCTCTTATCATTCAGCCAGAGAAAATAGGATTTGTTAAAGGGAGGTATATCTTGGACAATGTCATTATAGTCTGGGAAGGTATGGAATGGACTCATAAGTTTGGTAAAGAAGCCTTATTTATTAAAATTGATTTTGAAAAAGCTTATGATAGGGTTGAGTGGAATTTCATTCTTAACATGCTGAAGGATCTTGGGTTTGGTCCTTTATATCTTTACTCTATTTAAATGCTTTTCTAAGATGCTTATTTTATTCTTACAATGAATGAGTCTCAATATCAAGCTATCACTCTTGCCTTTTCTATCCACCAAGGGTGTCCTTTGGCCCCTTCTCGTTTTTTGTTGGTAGCTAAAGCTTTCAGTTATTTGTTGGCCCACCATGCTTCTCAAGGTCGTATTACCCTAATTCCTAGGATCAGATCATTATCAAGGATCTAACACTATCAAGATAGTTCCTAATTAACCAAGATCACATGAAATCTCACAAACACATATCACAAAGCAATCTCACAACATAATATGTAAGTGGTTCCTCCAATTAGGATTACATCCACTAACTAGATCTTTCTCTTAATCACAAATACAACTCTCTTACAATCCTCCTACTCTTTCTCCTAACCACTATCCTCAAGCATAACCTTACTCCACAATTGGTGTGTAATAACAAAGAGGGAACCTTCTATTTATAGGCCAAAACCCTCTTTTAATCACCCTTTTATCCAATGTACAAAAGCATGACATGCACATCCTTGTACCCAAGGGGCATACTCATGACATGGAGTGTAGGACAAGTTACATTATCATATTCACTTAAATACTTAAGGTATCAAATGATACCTTTAACTATTAGTGAAATTACATGTAGGATTTATAGAAACCTTTACAATAATGCATTATACATTCCAACACTCCCCCTTAATGCAATATTGGGATAGAGCAAGGAGAGAGAAGAAGAAGTGAAAGTAAGAGAGTTCTCCTCCAAAATATACAATGATGATGAGAACTTTTTACATATTTGTGAAGAAAGAAAGATCTAGTTTGAGACTCACTACTATATCAAATACAATTATAAACTACAACCGATTTCATTGTACATGAAGTAGTCATCCAACTGGAAGTCATAAAGAGTCTCCAAGAGCCTGCATATCTAAGGTAAGTAACCTACAATCTCAAAGGAACCTGCAAGTCATAAGTAGCTCAAAAATAAGATCAGTTAGATGCATTATATTCATATCAACAAGGATAGATGAATCACATAAATGCCATCATGAACTGATCAATGCTGCACTATAAGTCATCACAAATATGCCATGCCAAACACTCATAGTCACCTATTGTATATAAAACATGTGTTGATTATCAATACAAAGTAGGGCTCAAAAAAATACACACAAGAGTTCCTCACATATGAATAACTGAATAGTGCCAAAAGACACATAAGAGTTCCTCACATATGGATAACTGAATAGTTCAAAGCAATACAAAGTGCACATAAGAGTTCCTTGCATATGGATAACTGAATAGTGCCAAAATGCACATAAGAGTTCCTCGCACATGGATAACTAAGCAGTGCAGAGCAAATCAAAATGCACATAAGAGATCCTCGCATATGGATAATTGAACTATGCCAAAAAAACACATAAGAGTTCCTCACACATGGATAACTAAATAGTGCTAGATTGGCCAATCTTTTTGCTCTAAAAGTTTATACAACAAGTTCCTCATGCAGAGCCAACTTACCACGAAGGTATATAATAAAATCAACACTATATAGCACATAATCCTCCTAGGGGTGAAGTTGTCATTGTAGACATGAATTCAAACACAAGAATTCAAACTTCACTCCCCCTTGAGGGCAACTTCACCAACCTGATAGCATCCCTAAGCTTACAAAATTGAGCTTCTAGGACGGGCTTGGTGAATAAATCAATGGAGTTCAAGGTGGATGGATAATACTCCAGGTGTATGATGCCATCAAGAACCTTCTCCTGATAAAATGGGCATGGATTTCCACATGTTTTGTTCTTTGATGGAACATAGGATTCTTAGCTGAGGAAATAGATGATTGATTATTTGAATAAATTAACAATGAGCCACCTTGTTCATACCCAATTTCTTTTAAAATATGCCTTAGCCAAATGGCTTCCTGGGCTGCAACAGACATGGCACGATACTCAGCTTCTATGGTGGAAAGAGAGATAGTAGGTTGCTTCTTGGAAGCCCAAGAGATAGCACCTGAACCAATGCTAAACACATATGCAAAGGTTGATTTTCTATCATCTCTATCTCCCGAACAAATGAGGACAACCTAGAATACTTGAGAGCAAGATCCTTATTCCCTGCAACATACCTCAAGATTTGCTTAACAGCATTGAGGTGCTTAACATATGATTTTTGCATGAATCTAGCCATCAAATTCACTACAAAGGTAATATTTGGTCTGTATATAGTCAAATACAAAAGACTACCAATCAATTGCCTATAAGTTGTAGCATCAGCTAATTGAGAATTAGAGCTCAGAGTGACAATGATTCTAGGAGAAACTAGGATCGCAACATATCTACACCCCTCCATTCCAAACTTTTGCAAGATGTCTGATATATACTTGGTTTGGTTAAGGTGCCCTAAATGATGGTGCTAAATATTGCCTTTAGAACACACACTTATAGCAAGACACATCTTTGATGGAACTTGATCCACAATGTAGAGATTATCTTTCATAGATCCTTTAACCAAAGTGGCAAGTCCTTTCTTAATACACCATGATTGAGATTCGAACTCAAAAGAGTATCCTTTCCTAGCAACTTGGATTACTGACAGAAGGTTCATCCTAAGTTTAGGAACATAGAACATATCATCAAGAACCTTTCTGTGAATTATCACACTCCCAATTCCTTGAACTTCAAGAGTGGAGTTATCACCTATCACAACCACATCATTTCTATCCTTGTGAAAGTTCTCAAACTTTTCTTTTTCAAATCATAGGTGATTAGTGCAACCAGAATCAACAATCCATTCAGACAACAAGGTGTGAGACATGGAGTAGAGCACCATAATAAAACTAGCATGAACATTCTTCTTTCCTTTGAAGTTCTTTACATTGCCATTGCCTTTGTATTTTTCATCTCTTTTCTTTTTGTATCAATCAACTTCTTTGTGACCTTAAATACCATAATAGTTATATTTTCCATCAAAATTTTCCTTGGGATAAGGATTGTTTGCTTTGTCTTTTCCATATCTTTGCTTGAATTTGTTATTATCATTGTTCCTACTGCTGCTGTTATTCTTATTATTGTTGTAGTTTTCATTGTTCCTGTTGTTGTTGTATCCATTGCCTCTTTTCTCAAACCCTATGGAGGAAGAAGGATAAGACCTCTTTTGATGGTTGAATTTATTCTTGAAAGGAGTTTTGGTTGCTCTAAGAGCAACATTATTATCCTTAGGAGAAATCAACACCTTATTGTTAAGGGTTTCCTCATGCTTCAAAAGGTGCCTTGAAAGGTTCTCAAGTGAGAAGAATTCCTTTTCATCATCAATCCTTGTTTCATCAATCCTTGTTTCCATAACTATCACAAAGTTAATGAACTTTGAAGAAAGGCTTTGAATAATGATGAAGACCATGAACTCATCATTGATCAAATTGCACCCATAAGCAACAAATTGGATCTTTAGGTCAATGATTTTGTTCAAGTAAATGGCCACATTTTCATCTTCCCCTTGACGTGATTGAAGCAATTTTTGTAGAATGGTGTACCTTCTTGAAAAGTTGGTACCAAGGTAGATTTTCTTTAGCTTATCCCATGCTTCCTTTGCCAAGGTAGAAGAGGAAATCATCAAGAGCACATCATCTAAAACTGCATGGTAAATCATGGAGGTTGTCAATTCATTCTTTTTGTTGTATGCCTCAAGTGCCTTCTCATTTGTAGGAGGTACTATATTCTCATTCATAGTTTTCCAAAGCTTCCTTGCCTGCAATTCTGCTCTCATCCATGGTTCCCAAATCCCATAGTTGGATCCATTGAGAATGTGTTTTGGTAAAAAGGATTCTCTCGTTTGCTACATAATAATTTCGAAAGTAGGAAGCATGTGATTTAGTAAATAAAAATGTTAAGTTTTAATGAAGTAAATAATACATGTTACTCTTATAAAAGACATGTTTTCTAAGTGCAAATGTTGTATAACTCCAAGTACCCAAATTTATTTCTCATCTCGTGAATCGTAGAGTGATATTGTTGAGGCTTGTTTTCTTATCTAAAATTAGGCCTTCACTCGGATGCTTGCACAAGAGGAGCCCAAGTATTACCAATCCTCAACCAGTTCCCCTTGGTTAGTTTATACTCTCATAAGGAGAAGTACTTACTATTTTCCAAGGTTATGACGTATATTGGATCGGCCAAATTATTAATCTTGATTAGGTTTCAAGTTTTCCTCCTAGGTTATCAGGATAATCCCTAAATGGACGTGCGGATATGTGGTATCACTACACACATATCTATCCACCTACTAGAGTTATGTCCAGACCAATAAAGGACTTAGGGGCAATTGAGAAGTATGAACTTTTCACCACTTGGATCATCAAACTTAAAGGCTCCAGTCCGCCTATCCTCACCTCATGGCTCCCCAAATAAGTCATGTTTCAGAATGTACGTGCGGATATGTTCATTTTAGGGGGTTGCTCATATCAATGTTTGGGTTTTTGCATAAGTAAATAAAGCAAAAAATGCTAAACATGAAGTAAAGTGCATAAATTAATCATCATTCATTCATAACATAGAACCTTAAGATTCCAATGGGTTTTGCTTACTAACCCCTAAAGGACATCTTCACATAGGTTCATAAGTTTTAACTTAAAAGATAAATATCATTTTCGTAATTTGCACAAGTCCATTCTTGTATAAGGAAGTAAATTTCTCCTCAAAAAATTAAGTCACTCATAAGCATAAAAAAAAAAATTTAAGTCTAAGCATGCATCTCATCATTAACTTAAGACATTTACGCACTAAGCATGTATCAACTTCAAAAATTAAGTCCTAGCATGCATTATTTAAAAATTTTAAGTGCTAAGCATAAAGGATCTAAAAATTTTAAGTGTTACATAAAGAATTAATTAATACTTAATAACCTAAAAAAAATATTTTCTAAGTCCTCAGCATGTATCTTTAAGTCATGCCTCATTAACTTAAAAAAATGTACGTGCTAAAAATTTTTAATTCCTATCATGCATTATTTAAAAAAATTCTAATTTTAAACATTTAATTACTAATCATGCATTATTTAAGCATAAGTATCCTTTTAAGCATGTATTTAAGTACTAAGCATAAGCATGCATTATCTTAAAAAATGCATCATAACTTAAGGTTTTAAGTAATAATCATTACTTAAAAATAAGCACTATGTACTAATCTTAAGCATGTATCCATTATTTTAAGTTTTTAACAAGTAAAAAAAATTAAGTCTCCATCAATAAGAAAGGAGCATACCTCATTTGCATAGGTTAAAAAAAATATTAAGTAAACAATCATAAAGATTTCTCTTAATAACTTAAAAAAAATTTCCTTTAATGCTAATAAGGAAAAACTATTGCATGCTTATATATCTCTAAAAATATTCAATTTTAAGACATGAATATTTCATAATTACTTAACTTTATCTTTCAAAGTTAAGTTTAAATGATAAGTACTAAGTATTTAAAAATAAAACATGCATTAAAAATTTAAGTAAAAAATTCATAAATATTCCCTCTTTTTACTTAAAAATGATCGCTCAAACAAATGCTTATTAAAAAATATTACATAATGTCTAGATGTTTAAGTAAAAATGTAAAAAAAAAAAAAAAAAATACTTTAACTAAAAAGTACATTTTACCCTTCCCAAGATAATTGAAGATAGCCATGAAAAATCAGACCTTGAGTATACGTTTTGTAAAATTAATGGTCTTAGCATTAATTAAGTTGAGTCTTGCAAGTAAAAAGAAAGAGACCCATGCATAGTTATTGTTGTTTTGACCCCAAGCATTCTAAAGAAATAAATGCTTGTAGGTATTAAAAAAATTGCTAAATGTAAATAAAGCTAGTCTTATCATAATAATAACAACAACAACAAAAATGGACAAAGAAGCATTGATTAGGAGGGAAATAGCTTGCAATTCAAGCAAAAAGAAAATTAAATGCCCTCAAAAAATATACGTTTCCTAAATGCATTTAATGATATCTGATAATTATTTCATTAAGTGTCAATTTTTTTTTAATCCATCGTATAACTTTCATTTTCCTCCTCAAAATTCCATTCCAAAATCCACTACAACCCCTCTCATACCTCTTTCCAACGATTCTCAGATAGGGATAGTCATCAATATCTTCTATTATTGATTTTTTGGCTCCAATTTGAACATTTTGAGGCTGAATTCGATGAGATTAGTCTAGGGTTTCATGTTCTTTTAGGGTATAGGGTTTCAAAGATGGGAAAGACAAAGGAGTGGTGGCTCACAGCCCTGAGCAATTTTGGTCAAAGGGTTAAACTTGATTTGCAGATCGATGGTGCATCGCCTTCCAATGAATCAACAATAAATGGGAGAACATTGTCGCTCTTAGAGGGGGGGCCACACAAGAGACCATTTTTTGTGGCACCGTTGCTAAGTCACCACAGAGGGAAGAGAGATACCCTTTGAATAATATATATTGTAAGAAAAAAAAAAACAAAGCAACTAAAAAAATAGTTTAAACTTCAATATTTTTTTTTTTGAAAAAAAATGCATGTTCAAAAAGTATGTATTTTGAAATATGATATTATATCACAAAAAAATGCAATTTTGTTCATTAACCCTTTTGAAAAAAAATTAAAAAAAGGTTAGTTTTTGACAATAAAAAAAATGCTAAGCAAAATTGCATTTAAACATATTTTGTAATATTATCTTTGTAATATTACACACATTTTGAGTAATAACCTTTTCTCTTAAAAAACTTGTAGTAATTAAGAAAAAAAATTGTAAGTAATCATAGGAGATTAGCTCAAAAAAAATTATGATTTTGTTAGCCATATTATGCTCAAAAGAAATAACACATAGCAATTTATATGTTAGTAGCATGATTCAACAAAAAAATAAAATAACACAAAAGAAAGGAACTTATACCTTCACTTGAGTTTACATTAAACAAGAAAAGTAAACCTTAAGAAATGATGGAGAGCCTCCAAGATGTTGAAGAAGAGCTTCCACACACTACGCTCTGATACCAATTTGAAGGATCTAACACTATCAAGATAGTTCCTAATCAACCAAGATCACATGAAATCTCACAAACACATCTCACAAATCAATCTCACAACACAATATGTAAGTGGTTCCTCCAATTAGGAGTACATCCACGAACTATATCTTTCTCTTAATCACAAATACAACTCTCTTACAATCCTCCTACTCTTTCTCCTAACCACTATCCTCAAGCATAACCTTAATCCACAATTGGTGTGTAATAACAAAGAGGGATCCTTCTATTTATAGGCCAAAATCCCTCTTTGGATCACCCTTTTATCCAATGTACAAAAGCATGACATGCACATCCTTGTACCCAAGGAGCATGCTCATGACATGGAGTGTAGGACAAGTTACATTATCATATTCACTTAAATACTTAAGGTATCAAATGATACCTTTAAGTATTAGTGAACTTACATATAAGATTAATATAAACCTTTACAATAATGCATTATACATTCCCACACATTAATGATCATTTCACTAATGATTCTTTCCTCACCCTTCAAGAAAATAAGAAATCTATTTCTACTACCCTACAATGCTTGGATACCTTTTATCTAGACTCAAGTTCCATTATTCAATGGCAAAATACTTCTTGCTATAGATAGTCTCCTAAAGACACTCCTGGTTGGTTATCCCATTATCCTTGGAAATGGATCCAACCGGGTGAAACCTTCAAGTTTCTTGGAATCCCTTTTGCATTCCATGCCTCCCTTACTCAGATTTGGAGTGTTGTTGTCTAGAAAGTGGAGAAGAAGTTGGAGTATTGGTCGGCTAAGAAACTTTCTTTAGTAGGGAAGTTTTAGATCTGCTCTAAGGTGCTAGCTTCGACTCACATCTACTATTCAACTTGTTGGGTTCCTTCAAAGAATTGCTATCAAAAGCTAGATATACTTTTAAGAGATTTCATCTGGGACTTAGATAAAAATAAAAAGGGATTCCATAGATTTGCCTAGGACATTTTTTATCTTCCTAGGGTAGATGGAGGAATGGGGCTTTTCGGTTGTAACCATCAAGGTTTTTCCTTGTGTGCTAAGTGGATTCTGTGAGCCTTACAAGGTAATGAGGCATGAAAAATTCTTATCAGGTACTACCTTTCACATGCCTCCCCTTGGCCAGAAGGGCATGGAAAGGATTAAATTTGCAAACTATTCTCACTTCCCCTATTCAATTCAAGATATCTGGCTCTTTTGTTTTCAAAAGCATATGGAAGGCTTGGGAAGCCTTGAAACCTTGGCTCCGCTAGAAAGGAAATGGTTGAGGCTTGGGAGCTTCTTGTTCCTCCCTTAGTTTGTAATGTTCCTCAGTTGTTACTTATGATGGCACACCTTTAGCATAGGTGCAATGGATTCATGCCTTAAGATTTCACAAAAAAGGGTATTGACTCTTTTTGGGATCTTTATGATATTCATACCAGGAGCTAGTATACCTGGGATACATTTGGACACTTGCATGGGATCTCACCTGGTGATAAGTCAACTTTTGATTTCTTAATTGATAAAACTTATCCAAACACTTGCATGGGATCTCACCTGGTGATAAGTCAGCTTTTGAGTTCTTAATTGATAAAACCCCTTTCTCGATTTGGGTCTGACTAGGCAAGGTCTTTCAACATTCCTAGTGGATAGACTGGGTATGGCCTAATAATCTTTTATTTATCAAGTATAAACCTCACCTGGGTCACTCTAATCTCTCACCTCATGTTCCCATGGTTGAGGTTCAAAATACTAGATGGGATCTTCTTTCATCTCAATCAAGATGGAAGTTATGGTTCACTATAGTTTGAAAATCCTATATTGAGCCTAAGCTTAGTTTTTTTTTTCTTGGATTCTACTGCACTAAGGTTTACCTATTAGTACCTATATAATCTATTAGGGTACCATAATCCTACTTATGCTTTTTATAATTCCCTTGAATATTTCCTCCATATTTTTTGGTCCTATTCTAAAGCTAAAGCTGTCTAGGAGTGGATTTTCTCTTTTTTTAACCACTTCCATTCTACGCCTTATTCTTGGGTTCATGCTCTCTTGGGTGATCCTCTGTAATTTTTAGAACCCTTGTTTGAAGTGTGGCACATATTCCATGTTACTATTCTATGTTATTTATGGAAGAGTAGGAATAACATCATTTTTGGTTGAGAGGAAGCTTCTATTTCTTTTTCCCTTTCTAATAAGTATGCCATATTTTATGATACATGGTTGCAAATTATTTCTCAAGTGGAGAAAGTAAATTTGGAGGTTCATTACTTATGCAACATGCTATACTATTGGGACAATGCTCCTTATGCCACGAGTAGGCTCCCTCGTAATTGGCCTCCTCAGCATCCATAAACTCAGAGGTAGGGTGCTTTGGGTAGATGAAGTTGACCTCGAAGTTGGGGTTCCCCTCCTCATTAGCCTCCTTCATATCCTACTTGACATTGGTCCTAGCCACCTCTGAACTTGAAGAGACATCGCTCTACTTCTCCTTCCTCCTCCGGTGTGCAATCAAGTTGGGATGTTTAATTAAGTGTTTCCCCTTGAGGATGGAATGGGGTGATGACCCTTACTGCAGTAGAAAAGCAATTGGGGGACTATGCCCCCAGTGGGAAATGTGCCAACTCCTTAGCTCCTTGCTCAGCTAGGAGAGAATGATGGTTGGAGAAATGATGATAGCATTAATCATGGTTGGGCTTACCTGGGACTAACAAATATCTTTCGTCCTCCCAATGAACCTGAAACTGAATAGCTTTTTAGTTGATATTTGTAGCACTCTGTTAGGATTTTTTTATGATTTTTCTATAGTACTTTATTTCTTAACCATTCAGTTAATGTGACTCTTGGGATGTGCTAATCTCACCTGCTCCTTTTTTGTTTGATTAATCTTTTCTTAATTTAAAATCTTTTCATCAAATAATAATAATAATAATGCTCATACTTAAATGCTCTATAATTTTGAAAAGTTTAAATAGAATTATCAATTAGTTAATATATCCACTTAAAATATGTACAATAAACTTTAATTTAAATCAAACTATTTACAATAAAGTTTCATTGGGTGGATTACATCTTCATAACATGCATGAATGGCATACTAGTCTCAATCTCAATCTTAGATTTGTCTCAGATCCCTCTTCATTGTTGTTGGAATGTACCATTCTTTTTCCCTTCCCATCAACACCCCCACCAAACTCACAAATTCTCCTCGTTCTATCACTCACTCTCCATGCTCCCCACACTTGTCATACATCCCACACCAAATCAACATCTCAAAGGATGGAGACATCCTCATGCTCAAATTAAAAGCCCTCTTCACCTCCTCATCCACTCATCTTCTAATTTCTCTTACAAACCACCCACACCATGCTCCAATATGACACTACAAACTACAAACCCTCCAGCCCTACCACCACACTCATCACAATGGGTAACTATTTTGAATAATGCATGGGCTACATAGAGCAAATAGTTTTCTATTACAACTTCTCCCTTGTGCTCCCACACATCTTTTATTGTGAAAATGATTTCTATATTCAGTGGTAATGAATGGGATTTTGATGCAAACAAACACAAAGAGATGAGGGAAGATAAGCACAATATAAAAGACCAACGAAACTAAGCTAAGATTACCCCTCTCCATCTCACAATTTATAGATGCCCTTTTGATTGATTGCGGGCAAGTTAAATAGTTTGATATTTGTTTTTCTCACTTCGATGAGAGGAGAGAATCCTGAGAAACTTAGTAGAGGGCGAAAGGAATAACTTATGGTCAGCCACATTCCATTTGAAATCATTCCAAAGCAAAAGCAAAAGTTGAAGTTGGAAAAGAAATGGAGGTATAAGAAATGATGTTAAATAAAGTTTTGATAAATCTTTTATTGTTTTCAACTACAATTATTCTTATTATATCTTTTGAAATTTAATATATATATATATATATATATATATATATATATATATATATATTGTATTAATTTTTTTTTTAAGTTTTAAATAATTATATTTTTAAAAGAATAGAAATAATGGTTTAATTTTAGATTAAAATTGAAATCATTCTTAGCATTTTTTTTTTTTTTGATATAGTGTCATTATCATATTTTTTTCAAATAGTGTCATTATCATATTTTTTCAAAGATATGTATAATAAATTATCTTTGTCTTCTAAATGAATTTTTATTAAAATGTTGTTAGCAATAATATTTATCAACTTATATTGTACATTGGTGGATACTCATTAATTTCTTAAATTTATAATTTAACTTGCTATAATATTGTAACATCTCATAATATGAGTTTTTTCTTTATCTTAATTTTTTTTCATCCTTTTTCAATTTTATTTTAAAATATATAAGACAATATTATGATATCTAAAAATGGAAATGGAAATATTATCTAAAATCCTAGAATATTATGGCTTACTTGGATCCTCAAATACAAATTTTACAAATTATCTTATTTATATAGTATGCCCTTAACACTTCAAATGCAATGACTCTTCCATAATAACAACATAAAAATAGTATTTTCACTATACATAAATGCAAAATAAGAACACAAAAATAAGTAGCCATATTGAAGAGCATTCAGATCATATTATTGCATAAGAAAATACATAACAACTAAGAATAACTTTGTTTTGTACTTATCACACCTATATCTTTTCCTACATAACAAAATCCACTCTCCTAGCTTCTATAATGAAACAAATCATTTTTCTACTTGGATATTCTTTATTAACCTCCTCACCCCTTCAATATTACAAGGCATAGGTTTATATAGAATCTTAGAGATATTATAGATAGAAAACCAAAGCCTCTAAGCTTTTCAACAATATCCATAACATCCAAGATAAGTTTGTAATGCCCAAATTATTTCAACTTCCCATGAGCCTATTATGGATATTTACCAACATTGATGCTAAGGTGTTTACATGGAAATTTGAACAAAAAGCAATAAACAACTATTACAATCATATTTAAGCTTAAATTCCAAAATTAAAAGTTGTAATTTCAAAGGATCCTTAATATTGGTGCTAAATCCAACATTAGAGGATGTTGAATAGTGTGTTTCTCTATGTTATAGTCAGTTCGAGCTCCCTAGGTTGGGTCTTAGGTCAAATCAACAAGATAAAAATCAATTCATGGAATAAAGCATGCCATATCAACTCTAGGACAATACTTTTTGATACTAACATCTCTCTCCATGATCTATTGATGTATTTATACCTAATTCTATATGAATCCCAGTACTGGTGCTACCAACAATAATAACATTGAATTCCTTTATTCTTTATTATTTATTAATCTATTTTCATATCACACCTCCTGAAAGAGAATGTGCTTCGTCTCTAAATGCTTAAAATATATAAGTTTGGGAACAAAATTTTCTTAAGTAAATCCATACAATTATTATGCCCATGTTCTATGTGTTATAATCATCCAAGGATTCCATGGTACAAATCCTCTAGTAGGTATGAATGGGTAGTAAGGATCTACATTCCTCTACACTCCCACTCTACTTATTGGCTTCTTCTTCTTCCTTTTATTCTTGTTAGGAATACCTCCATGGTGAAAATCCTTTTTCTTTTACTTCTTGGCTTTTCTTTCCAAATTCTAACCACACCATGCTTGAACAGATGGTTTCTTTTCCTCTTGGTGCTTCACTATCATAAGTATTAATTTTTTGTAAGGATTAATTATATTCTTCACTTGTCCCACTACAGTAATAGGGTCTTTTATTTTGTTCACATGATACCTTACAAAAAATTTCTTATTATATTTTACAAGATAATATTTATTCTCCTTCCTATAATATATAGCATCCCTATCAAATAAATAAGGACTTACCAACACCATACCAAAAATATTAACAAGTATAACATCAAATATAACCTCATCAATAAAATTAGCATTAATGGAAATCCTAAACTATAATTAGTGTGTGACTTATATCTTTATCATATTGCTCACCCACCCAAGTGGATAAGGACATGAATGAGGATAGTCTCCAACTCAAACTTCTTCATTAAGTCCTCTAAAATTAGATTCACTTGAGAACCAAGATTAGTCTTCTTTGCTTCAACCTTGATGTAAAACAAATATATATTCCTCTCCTTTTTTTTACCTTTTAATTACAAGCTCTTCATAACCATGCAATTAAGTATTTCATTAATTTCTTAATTATCTTCTACCTCATAAATATTTGCATTCTCCAGATCTAGTACTGATAGTAGCATTGATGCTACCTTCTTCTCAGGTTTATCCTTAAACCACTTTGTTCTAAGTTCTGGATCTGTGTACCAATATTTATCTTTCTTATACCCTTCTTTCTTGCAATTTGATTATCAAGTCTTCTTATCATTATCCATTCTTTATTATAGCATTGATCTTCTCCTTCTCTTATGGATTCTTCTTGGAGTCATTCTTCTTATTTTTTTTCTTCCCACGAACCTCCAAGTGTTATACCTAAATACAAACTTGATTCAAATATAAAGGATTAAAAAGCAATAATGTATATTGAAGGTAACTATTCAAACCTCCAATATATTTGAGAATAATATGCATGTTTACCTTTCAAGAAAACCCAATTAATGCAATCCTCTTCTTGAATTCGGTTGTGTACTCTTAGACACTTTATCCCTTCTCTTTCCTAAAATGAAACAATTCCATTATTTCATTTTGTTGGTGGAAAAGAGGATAGAATTGACCTTGTAATAGCTCTTTGAAACTCCTCTTGTAATAAAGAATTCCTCTCCAATATTGACATCATCATAGTATGCTTTCCACTAAACTAAAGCATATCCTTCAAGTTTGTGTGCAATAATCTCAATCTTCTCCTTGTAATATTTAACCTTTTGTACTCTAAAAAATACATCCTATTGCTTCAACCATGGGTTCAACTTTTCAACATCAGTCTCTCCTCTAAAGGATTTGAGGTCAAACTTCACTTCTAACTTCAAAGGTAACTTCCTATCCTATTGTGAGGTTATCTCTCCACAATCTGATTCCCTTATTGCATTAAAAGTTTGGGTCTTTAATGCATTATACTATTTGATCATTTATTAAAGTGCTTATTTCAAACCCTCAATCTTTCTCTTCAATTCATCATTCTCCATGGTAATCTCTTGCTTTCTCAAATAAATTCTAGAACCAATCTCAAGGTCAACCTCAACCAAATCAGCTTCACTTCTACATCTCATCATAGATAAACAAAATAACCATAAATATGCAATAAATTAATAAATTCCCAATAATAATCTCAACCATATCTGATACCACATAATTTGTAATCACTAGAATCCTATGGCTTACTTGAGTCCTCAAATACAAATTTTATAAAATATCATATTTCTATATTAAGAACTCAACACATCAAATGTAATTATTGTTCCATAATAACACCATGAAAATAACATTTTCACTACATAGAAATAAAAAATAAGAACTCAAAAATACATAGCTAGCTTTAAGAGAATTAGGATCTTATTAATGTATAATAGAATATATAACAACCAAAAATGGCTCTATTTTGTACTTCCCAAGAATGTATTATTTTCTATAAAATAAAATCCACTCTCCTGGCTTCTAAAATGAACCAAATCATTTTTCTATTTTGATATTCTTTTCTAACCTCCTTACCCCTTCAATATTATAAGGCATATATTTATATAGAATCTTGGGGATGTTCTAGATAGAAAATTGAATCCTCTTAGCTTGCCAACGACCTCCATAATGCCCAATATAATTTTGTAATACCCAAACTACTTCAACTTTTCATAAGCCTATTCTAGATGGTCGACATTGATCCTAAGGTTGTTGGAATGTATAATGTATTATTGTAAGGTCTATTCATGTAATTCACTTAATACTCAAGAGTATCCGTAGATACCTTAAGTATTTAATGAATATGATAATGTAAATTCACTAATACTTAAAAGTATCCCTAGATACCTTTTAAGTATTTGTGAATAAGATAATGTAACTTATCCTACACTTCAATATCTCATGAGCATGCTCGTTGGGTAAAAGGATGATGCATGTTATGATATTGTACAATGGTTAAAAGGATGATCCAATGGAGGATTTTAGCCTATAAATAGAAGTC
>Ga0068628_1000285_pt1 | contig 16149 bp, 15 predicted proteins | sample InSIn2gowninarea_FD_77431 | JGI IMG/M metagenome (GOLD analysis project Ga0068628, IMG submission 77431) | Clean room microbial communities from NASA Spacecraft Assembly Facility at Jet Propulsion Laboratory, Pasadena, California, USA -... ... | reverse complement strand
ATTTGATAGCGAGGAGCGCTTTCGCTTATTAGTTGATGGTGGAAAAGATTATGCTATTTTTATGCTCGCTCCTGAAGGAAATATTATTAGTTGGAATAACGGAGCCGAAAGGATCAAAGGCTATAAAGCCGCAGAAATTTTAGGAAGGTCTTTTGCTTGTTTTTATACACCAGAAGATAAAGCCATAGGCAAACCCGATTATTTGCTCTACCTAGCTCAAGCAAATGGTCACATCGAAGACGAAGGCTGGCGGCTGTGTAAAGATGGTTCGCGAATTTGGGTTGATGCTGTAATCACCGCCTTAAAAGACCAAAACGGACAACTGCGAGGTTTTTCTAAAGTGGTACGCAACACTACAGAAACTCGGCGCAGTCAGCAAGCTTTGCAAGAGAGCGAACAGCGTTTGCAAGCAATACTCGATAACTCTACAGCTTTGATTTACGTTAAAGACCTGCAAGGAAGATACATTACCATCAATGCTTGGTTTGGAATTCTTTTTAATGTAGATAGAGAAGACATTAAAGGGAAAACTGACTACGATATCTTTTCTCAAGAAATGGCTGATGCTTATCGGGTAAATGATTTAAAAGTAATAGAAACTAAAAGCCCTTTAGACTTAGAAGAAATCGCCCCTCATCATGACGGATTTCATACCTATGTTTCGATTAAATTTCCCTTGTTTAACGCGATAGGAGAAATCTATGCAGTTTGCGGTATTTCTACTGATATTAGCGAACGCAAACGAGCAGAAAATGCTTTAAATTCAAGTTTAGCAACTAATAGAGCGTTACTTGATGCTATTCCCGACTCAATGTTCCGCATCAGTTTCGAGGGAATTTTTGTTAATTTTAAAGCTGTAAAAAATCATCGTTTACCGTTACCTACGCAAGAATTTTTGGGTAAAAGTTTGTACGAGGTATTTCCTGAAAAAGTAGCTACTCCGATGATGGATTGCGTACAACTGGCGCTAACTACCAAAAATATGCAAATTCTTGAATATCAATTATTATTAGATGACAATATTTTGGACTACGAGGCGCGAATTGCTGTTAGTGCCGAAAATGAAGTAATGGCAATTATTCGCGATATTACCGAGCGCAAGCGTGTAGAGACAGATATCCGCAATGCTTTAGAAAAGGAAAAAGAACTAGGCGAACTTAAGTCTAGGTTTGTGACTATGGCATCTCATGAGTTTAGGACTCCTTTAGCCACAATTTTATCGTCTAGCGAGTTGCTGGAATATTACAGTCATAAATGGAGCGAGGAGAAAAAAATTAAGCACCAGCAACGCATTCAATCTAGCGTTAAACATATGACTAATTTACTAGATGATGTGCTATTAATTGGCAAAGCAGAGGCGGGAAAGCTTGAATTTCAACCAAAATTGCTAGACATCATCCAATTTTGTAGCGGTTTAGTAGAAGAAGTCCAAGTTACTACTCAGTCTCATACCATTAATTTTTACCCTCAAGACCAATTGGATAAAATTAGTGGACTCATTGATGAAAAGCTGCTTCGACACATTATTACTAATTTGCTTACAAACGCTGTGAAATACTCGCCGCAGGGCAAAGAAGTAATTTTTAATTTAAACTGCGATCGCGATCGGGCAATTTTTTCGATTCAAGACGGGGGAATTGGAATCTCTGGAGAAGATAAGCAACAACTATTTGAGTCGTTTCATCGCGGTAAAAATGTAAGCAATATTCCCGGTACGGGACTTGGGCTTGCGATCGTTAAAAAATCTGTAGATTTGCATGGAGGCACAATTAACGTAGATAGCCAATTAGATGTTGGTACGACGTTCACAGTTACACTGCCATTAAATCAATAAGTATAAACAAATGAAAAAAATTTTAGTGATTGAAGACGAGCCAGCAGTAAGAGCAAATATTTTAGAATTGCTAGAAGCGGAAGATTTTGAGGCAGTGGGGGCAGAAAATGGGTTTATGGGTGCAATGTGGGCGCAAGAATACTTACCCGATCTAATTGTTTGTGATGTCATGATGCCAGAAGTTGATGGTTATGAAGTTTTAAGCGCCTTACGTCAAGTTCCGGCAACCGCCGCCATTCCCTTTATTTTTCTTACAGCTATGGTAGATAAAGCCGATATTCGTCAAGGGATGGATTTAGGAGCCGATGACTATCTAACCAAACCATTTACAAGAGCGGAGCTATTAGGAGCCATTACTTCGCGGTTTAACAAACAACAAGTAGTGATGAATCAATATCAAACAGAACGCGAACGATCGGAAAGCTTACAAAAAAAAGTAATGGAACTCCAGCAGTCTGTACATAGCCAAAAGGAAATTTTACAGCAGCTACAGCAAGAAATGCGTAGCACTGTGCCAAAAATTACTATGGCAATTGGGTTTCTTAAAAGTATACAGCCAGGGGCGCAGCGCGATCGCTGTATAGAAATTTTGCAGCAATCTTGCCAGTCAGAAATTGCCTTACTCAATCAACCTAATTTACAAAAGTTTTTATCTCCTGAAGACCTTAAGCTGTTAAGTCAGCTAAATTTAATTAGTGCAACTTCTGATTCACCTACAAATAGCTAATTGTTAATAAAATAAAATTTTGCTTTAACAGATAAATTTGTCCAAAAAGCCCCGGATTAATCGGCTAGTCCAGGGCTTTTACACTTGTGTTTTCAACTTTGTTAGTTCAGCTAAATCGATTTGTTCGTATTGCTCAAAAGGTTGATGAATCCAAGGATTGTCTGATAAATAATCAACGTAATAATCGGGGGCAACTTCCGAACAAGCTTTATACCACAGTACGGCTGTGCGGATCTCTTGAATTTGCGAATTGTAATTTTGATTCAACCAAGGAATTGTTTGCTTAATTGTTATGCCCGAATCTACCAAGTCGTCAACTAACAAGATGTGAGAACCCAAATCGCTGCTAGTCATTGTTAGGTGTTGGGCAACCGTTAAACTTCCTCTTGTTTGCTTTCCTTCTCCGGTATAAGACGAAGTAGCCAAAATTCCTAGTGGTAACTTGTAAATCCGCGAAAGAATATCGCCGACTCTTAAGCCGCCTTTGGCAAGACAAATAATTTGGTTGAACTGCCAGTTTGATTGATAAATCTTTACTGCCAGTTGCTCGATTTTTTGATGATATTCCGACCAAGAAACATAAAGGTCTGGCATAAAAGTGACAATTGTGAGCTAATACTTATTGCAAAGCTAATATTCTAATCTTTCTAGTCGTGCTATGAGCAATCCTTCCCCAGAAAACGCAGATTTTCTAATTCCTAAAACTAAAAAACTCAACCTCTCCACAAAACTAGCTTATGGTGCGGGAGATTTGGGCCCGGCGATTACTGCCAATATTAGTGTATTTTTTCTATTGATCTTTTTTACAAACGTTGCCGGGATTCCCGTAGGACTTGCTGGAAGTATTTTACTAATTGGCAAAGTTTGGGATGCAGTCAACGATCCTATTGTGGGCTTACTAACCGATAAAACCAACTCTCGCCGTTGGGGTCGTCGCCTTCCTTGGTTGCTTTATGGGGCAATTCCCTTTGGAGTTTTCTTTTTCTTGCAGTGGATTGTACCGCCCTTTGCTGGCGATCGCGCTACTCAAATTTCGGGCTTGTTTTGGTACTACACCGCGATCGCACTTTTATCGCAAGTATTCTACACGGTGGTCAATTTGCCTTATACAGCAATGACGCCCGAACTTACCCAAGACTACGACGAACGTACTAGCCTTAGTAGCTTTCGCTTTGGGTTTTCAATTGGGGGAAGTGTTTTTTCTTTAATTTTGGCGCAAGTTATTTTTGCCAGTGTAAGCGATCGCACTTTACAATATGTAGTTCTAGCGGCGGTATGTACGGTTATTTCGGTACTGTCTTTGTATTGGTGTGTTTTTGGGACGCGCGATCGGGCTTTGGTTTTTGAAGCAAAACGGATAGAATTACCCCAGTCACCATCTATCACCATCGGCGAACAATTAAGAATTGTTTTTACAAACGTTCCTTTTTTATTTGTAATTGGAATTTACCTGTGTTCTTGGTTAGCGGTGCAGCTAACCGCCAGCATTATTCCTTTCTTTGTAGTTAATTGGATGGGTTTACCTGAATCGAACGTACCAATGGTACTTATTGGGGTTCAAGGTACAGCTTTAGCAATGCTGTTTGTATGGACAAATTTAAGCAAACGCTTCGGAAAAAAAGCTGTTTACTTTATGGGGATGAGTTTATGGATTATTGCTCAAATCGGCTTATTTAGCATTCAACCCAATCAAATAACTTTGTTGTACGTTTTAGCAATTATGGCAGGAGTCGGAGTTTCTACAGCTTATTTGATTCCCTGGTCGATGATTCCCGACGTAATTGAACTAGACGAACTGCAAACAGGACAGCGCCGGGAAGGAATTTTTTATGCTTTTATGGTGTTTTTGCAAAAATTAGGTTTAGCGCTGGGTCTATTTTTAGTTAGTCAAGCCTTAGAAAAGTCAGGATTTAAAGAAGCCGTTGTTGGGCAAAGTTTGCCAATTCAACCCGATTCAGCTTTGCAAGCTATCCGGTTTGCGGTAGGCCCTTTACCCATGTTGTTTTTAATTTGCGGTTTAGTTTTGGCTTATTTTTACCCAATTACTCGCGAGAAACACGCGGAAATTTTGTTAAAACTCAAACAGAAGCAAGGGTAGGATTTAATGTTGAGCGTTACTAATTCGCAATATTGGGAAAATCGCTACATTGAAGGGACGACAGGTTGGGATTTAGGACAAGCCGCGCCGCCTTTTGTCAGCTTGCTTGATTTAGTAGCCGCACCAAAGAGCGGGAAAATTGCCGTCCTCGGCGCTGGAAGCGGCTATGATGCCTTGTTATTTGCCAAAAAGGGATTTGAAGTAATTGGATTTGATTTCGCTCCTAGCGCCATCGCATCTGCCACTCAATTAGCCCAATCTAGCAGTATCTCTGCCCAATTTTTACAACGCAATATCTTTGATTTACCCGCCGAATTTCCCCATTATTTTGACTATGTATTAGAACACACTTGTTTTTGTGCCATTGAACCCGGCGATCGCCCAGCCTATGTAAAATTAGTAAAATCTCTCTTAAAACCGTCTGGAGAGCTTATTGCTTTATTTTGGGCGCATAATCAGCCCGGTGGCCCGCCTTTTGGCACAACAACAGCAGAAATTCGCCAGTATTTTGAGCCAGACTTTAAAATTAATAGCTTAACTCTTGCAAATAACTCTGTATCACAACGTCAAGGACAAGAGTATTTAGGTAGATTTTTAGTTGGTGGTTAAATACCTTTCCCTTGGTCTATGTGCTGGGTAGTTAAAAAATGGTAATCCTAAATTAAGTACAATTAAACAAGGTAATTTTAAGTACATGGCTGAACTAAGCCTACAAGATATTTCCGCCCAACTAGATAGTCAAGATTCGCGCGATCGCATGATTGCCCTTGCTTCGCTGCGTCGCTTTCCCTCGGCGGATGCTGTACCCTTAATTAAAAAAGTATTGAATGACGAAATATTGCAAATTCGTTCTATGGCGGTATTTGCTTTAGGCGTTAAACAAACCGACGAATGTTACCCAATTTTAGTTAAATTGCTAGAAACCGACCCTGATTATGGCATCCGCGCAGATGCGGCAGGGGCTTTAGGTTATTTAGGCGATATTAGAGCTTTTGAACCGTTAGTTAGAGCTTTTTACGAAGATACCGAGTGGTTAGTAAGGTTTAGTGCGGCGGTGTCGTTAGGCAATCTGAAAGATGTCCGCGCTCACGACTTGTTAGTAAGAGCTTTAGATAGTGAAGAAGTAGTTTTACAACAAGCTGCGATCGCCGCTTTAGGGGAAATTAGAGATATAGAAGCGATCGATCATATCCTTAAGTTTGTACCTTCCACCGATTGGCTAACTCGTCAGCGTTTGGCTGAAGCTTTGGGGAATTTACCTAGCGATAAAAGTATTTCGGCTTTGAAATATTTAGAAAAAGATAGCCATCCCCACGTTGCCCAAGCTGCAACGATTTCGCTTAATCGCCTTGGTGAGTAAGCAGATATATAGTTGGAATCTATGCCACCACGCGATCGCCATTAAGTTACCTTAAAAGATGAGCAATAAAAGTGATATTGATATTTGCAATTTTGACTTATGGATATTCAAGAGTTTTTTGAACTAAGCGCTGGTAAATGGTTCTCGCACCGTACCAGCCACCACTTAGCTTTTAAGCAAGCTGAAGATGGCAAATCAGATATAACCATTGAAATGCTGGCTAAAGACGCTCCAGAAGTCATTAAACTTTGTCAGCAATACGAAATCGATCCCACAAGAGCAACCTGCGGCGCTAGAGTTAATTGGAACGGGACAATGGAATGGGACGAAGAAAAACATACAGGTTCGACTGTGTTAGTTACTGTACCAGATACAGAAGATCCTAATCGTGGTAAGTTACTGCGAGAAATGGGTTATGCGGAAAAAGCACCCGTAGCAGGTAGCTATATTATGGGTAGCGATGACGCGCTAACACTAACTACCGAATATGAAACCATGGCATCGGAAGAAAGGTTATGGTTTGCAAGTCCCAACTTAAGAATGCGAGTTAGCGTATTAAAGCGCTACGGCGGCTTTAGCATGGCTTCTTTTACTTCTGAAATTCGCATGGGTGGACTAAAACCAACGGCGGAAACAACAAGCGATGCCGCAGTGCCTACGGAGTAAAATTAGATTATTGCATCATTGTTCGTCAGCACCGCCTTGTATTTCCTTACAAGGCGGATTTTATCTAGAGGCGATCGCGCGAAATTGCTTTTAATTTGCCGTAAAACTCATTAGTATCTGTAAGGTACGGGCTAAATTGCTCGATGGGTTGATTTGTAAGCTTTGAATCTTTAGCTTGACGAGGATTTTGGGTTAACAGCTTGATTTTATTAATATCTAATTTTTGCTGAGACGCAGCTTGTTGTATGGTAGTGCGATCGCCTTCTAAACCCGAACGCTCTAATTTTCGCCACACATTAGCGAAATCACCGCAAACTAAGCGCTCAAATTCGTGATTGAAGCGAAAATAAGCTTGTCCTTTGCGCTGCCAAATAGTTAAAATTTGCTCTACAGAGTTTGCCTTGTAACGTCCTTGATACAATGCTTCAATTACAGCTAAATAAATCCAGCGATCGCTATGATCTTTTAACCATCGCTCCGTTAATACGCTTGCACTACAGCCACCTAAATCAAAACTGTAGCGATCTAATAGTTTCATAGCTAAATCGATAGGCGTTTCCATTTCTGTCAACATCGCCCTCGCGGCATCAAGCAAACATCATTCGCCTATAGCCTATCGTTAAATTACCTATATTTGTACAACTAATGCGATAATTTTGAACTCGCGTTAACTATATACTCAGGAGCATTAGTAAGTATTTCTTTTGGAGGTTGACTTAAAACTGTGATTGAAGTCGAACATTTAAGCAAAAACTACGGCTCTACCCCAGGGATTCAAGATATTAGCTTTAATGTCGAACCAGGGGAAATTATGGGTTTTCTTGGCCCCAACGGAGCCGGAAAAACTACCACCATGCGGATCTTAGCAGGATACTTACCAGCTACTGCCGGAACGGCTCGCATCGCTGGCTATGAGGTGCATGAAAATTCGTTATTAGTGCGACAGCGCATTGGATACTTACCCGAAACGCCGCCTTTGTATCCAGAAATGACTGTAGAAGGGTTTTTGTACTTTGTGGCAAGGGTGAAGGGAGTAAATGCCGGAAACCGCGCTGCGTCAGTAAAAAGGGCAATAGAGCGCTGCAATCTCCAGCAAAAAAGCAAAGTATTAATTCGCAAGTTATCTAAAGGATTTCGGCAACGGGTAGGCATTGCTCAAGCAATCGTTCACGATCCACCCGTAATTATTTTAGATGAACCCACCGTTGGGTTAGATCCTCGGCAAATTATTGACGTACGAAACTTAATTAAAAGTTTAGCAGGCAGCCATACAATTATTTTGTCTACGCACATCCTCCCCGAAGTCAGTATGACTTGCAACCGGGTAACAATTATTAATGGCGGTAAAGTAGTTGTTACTAATACCCCCGATGGTTTGGAAGCAAGTTTAGCGGGGGGTGTGGGGTACGAAGTCGAAATTGATGGCGAAGCATCGGAAGCTGTCAAGCAACTACAATTTTTGCTAGATGTGCGGCTAGTAGAAATTGCCCCAGAAGCAACAAAAAGTAATCGCACGATTTTAAAAGTATCCTCAGAACCGGGAACTGAACCAGGGAGCGATATTGTTCAGGTATTGGTAAATATGGGCATCAGCGTCTATGAAATGCGCCGCACTCGTGCAAGTTTGGAAGATGTATTTTTAGTGACGACCGAAGAAAAGTTAGCGCCCCTAGCTGCCGAAGACGAACCAATTACCCCCCAGGAGGAGATATAAATGGATATTATTTTGGGCAATATTATTGCCATTTACCGCCGAGAATTGCAAAGTTACTTCACTTCACCCTTAGCTTATGCGATCGCTACAATTTTTTGGCTGCTATCGGGATACTTTTTTGTCGCGATTTTACTAGGAGATCAAGGCATTCTTCAGCAAGTCGCCGCCGCCGAATTGCAAGCTGGACAAACTGGGCAACCTTTACCGCCTATTGATGTTGCTTACGAATTTTTGCGATCGTTTTTAAGCGTAATGAGTTCGTTGGCTTTATTTATTTTGCCTATACTTTCAATGGGTTTGTATGCCGAAGAACGCAAGCGCGGTACTTTAGAACTACTAGCAACTTCTCCCGTAACTAATTGGGCGGTAGCAGTGGGTAAGTTGCTTGGAGTAGTAACCTTTTTTACAGTATTAATATTGCCCTTATTTGCTTACGAAGCGATCGCCTTTAGTGCGGCAAATCCCCCCGTTCCCCCGGCTATACCCTTTTTGGGGCATTTGGCACTAATACTATTAGCGGCGGCGATATTATCGTTAGGGATGTTTATTTCTTCCCTAACCGAGAGTACGATTTTGGCAGCAATTATGACTTTTGGTTTAATTATGTTGCTATGGATTATTGACGCAATTTCTAAAAGTATCGGCGGTTGGGTAGGATCTGCTTTAGGTCATCTTTCCTTGCTCAAACATTACAACAACTTAGTGCAAGGTATTTTTGATACTAGCAGCTTAGTTTTATTTGCAAGTTACATTGTTTTGGGTGTATTTTTGACCGCTCAATCGATTGATGCTTTGCGCTTTCAAAGGTCTTAAACCTATGAATATTTTTAAACAATATCGCCACTATCTAGTTTGGGTTGCTCCAATTCTAGCTTTGATGGGTATAACGGCTGGACTTGTATCTAATAGTTGGGGTGCAATTCCATCGGGATTATTAGTTGCAGCAATTATTATTAGCAGTTTGTGGTTGCTATTTCTATCTTCGCAAAGTCGCTGGCTAAATAAACGTTCTACTCAATCGGGAACAAATGCCATAGTTGCAACGCTATCTGTATTTGTAATTTTGGGGCTAATTAATTTTCTTGCCGTTCGTTATCCTACGCGCGTAGATTTAACGGAAACTGGGCTATATACCCTTGCACCCCAATCGCGGGAATTAGTCAAAAGCTTGCAACAACCCGTTAAAGTTTGGGTGTTTGAGCGAGACGCGAAGCCCGAAGATCGAGCCTTGTTAGAAAACTACCGCCAGCAAGGGAAGAACTTTAGCTACGAGTATGTAGATCCGCAAATTCAATTAGGACTTGCACGAAAGTTTAACGTCCAAAGCCTCGGCGAAGTTTATTTAGAAGCCGGAGAACAAAGGCGGTTGTTACCAGGAGCAAATAACGAGCAACGTTTGACAGAAATTCGCTTGACAAATGCTTTACAACAAATCACTAGTAACGTTAGCGCCCAAGTTTATTTTGTGCAAGGTCATGGCGAACAACCATTAACAGGCGAACAAAGTAGTCTATCTCAAGCTTTAGGCGTATTAACCGAAAAAAGCTACACTCCTCAAGCGCTCAATTTGGCACAGACAACTATTCCCACTGATGCTGCGGTAGTTGTATTAGCGGGTGCTAGACGGGGCTTATTGCCGTCTGAAGCCACTGCTTTAAATGATTACCTCAATCGAGGTGGTAGTTTATTTCTAGCTATCGATCCAACAATTAATTTGGGAATTGATAGTTTGCTCAAAAGCTGGGGCATAAATTTAGATAATCGTTTAGCTGTAAATCCTGGGGGTGCAGCCGTAGGGCTAGGGCCTGCCGTGATATTAGTCGATAATTACGGGCAACATCCTATTACTAAAGATTTTGGCAACGGTTTGTCGTTGTATAGCGGTGCTAGACCCCTTGAAACAACCATAGTCGAAGGAGTGCAAGCAACTCCTTTATTGCTAACAAGCCCTCAAAGCTGGGCAGAGAGCGACTTAAAAGACGAGAATTTGAAGTTTGACCCCGAAAGCGATCGCTCTGGCCCTTTAACGTTAGGTGTTGCTTTAAGCCGTCAAGCTACAACGCCCAGTAATAGTAAGCCTTCCGAGTCGCGTTTAGTTGTAATTGGCAATTCAGAGTTTATTACCAACAATCAATTTACCCAGCAGTTAAATGGCGATGTATTTATTAATTCTATTAGTTGGCTAAGTAAGCAAGAATCAGCATCACAGCTTTCGGTGCGTCCCAAAGAAGCAAAAAATCGCCGAATTAATTTGCAATCCGCCCAATCTAATATCTTAAGCTGGACTGCTTTAGGTTTTATCCCGCTAATTGGGTTAGTTAGTGCAATTATCCTGTGGTGGCTGCGTAGATAATACTTTTTTACTCCTTACCTGCCATGAAGTTACCAAAAACAACTTTGATTTTGCTGTTATTAGCCCTAGGACTCGGAGGCTTTGTTTACTTCTATGAAATTAAAGGCGCAACCCAAAGACAAGAAACTACAGCTAAAGATGGGCAAATTTTTGGCTTTACTGAAGACCAAGTAAAGTCTTTTACGGTCAAAAATCAAGGTCAGACGTTAAAGTTTGAGCAAATTGATTCAAAATGGCAGATGAAAGAGCCTAACGATACGCCAGCTAGTAGCGCATCGGTTGCTTACATATTAAATTTGCTAGAAACGGGAAAAAGTACGCGCACATTTTCTGTCCCTACTACGCAATTAGGCGAATATGGATTAAATGAGCCGCTTTCAGCGATCGCAATTACCTTAAAAAATGCCGAAACTCATCAATTAATTTTAGGAAAACCTGACTTTAACCGCACCTTTTTGTACGCTTTAGCCGATCCTCCGGCTAAGTCTAAGGGTAGTGTCGATGTATTATTAGTATCTCCAGATTTTGCCAACGCTGTAAATCGTCAACTGTCAGAATGGCAAAGCCAAGATGCTAAAAATCAACCTATAAACCCTTCACCATGAATAATCCTACGGCAACCCTACTTGTTTCTTGCGCCGACAGACAAGGATTAGTTGCCAAAATTGCTAACTTTATTTATTCCAATGGTGGCAATATTATTCATGCCGATCAACATACAGACTTAGCGGCGAGATTATTCTTAACGCGCATAGAATGGCAATTAGAGGGGTTTAATTTGCCGCGCGAATATATTAAACCAGCTTTTAATGCGATTTCTCAACCCTTAGACGCTAAGTGGGAATTACATTTTTCTGATACTATTTCCCGTGTTGCTATTTGGGTGAGTAAGCAAAATCACTGTCTGTTTGACTTACTTTTGCGCCAGCAATCTCAAGAATTTGTGGCAGAAATTCCGCTAATTATTAGCAATCACCCCGACTTGCAAGGGGTAGCCGAGCAATTTGGCATCGATTACTACCACATCCCCATTACCAAGGAAAATAAACAAGCACAAGAACTAAAACAGCTAGAACTACTCAAAAAATACAACATTGACTTAGTAGTTTTGGCTAAATATATGCAAGTTGTGAGTGCAGATTTTATTACTCAGTTTCCGCAGATAGTTAATATTCATCATTCGTTTTTGCCTGCGTTTGTAGGCTCAAACCCCTACCATAAAGCTTACGATCGCGGTGTAAAAATCATCGGTGCAACAGCCCACTACGTTACCCCAGACTTAGATGCAGGACCGATTATTGAGCAAGATGTAGTTAGAGTCAGCCATCGAGACGATGTAGAAGACCTAATTCGTAAAGGTAAAGATTTAGAGCGAGTAGTATTAGCAAGAGCCGTGCGATCGCATTTACTCAACCGCGTATTAGTTTATGGCGATCGCACTGTAGTTTTTGAGTAAGGCACTATATAAACCTTTGCATGATTTTATTCATGACAACATCTTTGTTTTCAAGCTTTTTAACTCATCCCCAAAATTGCCACTTTTTATTTAAGGAGTACAACTAATGAATGGCGTAATCATGCAATTCTTTCACTGGTATAATCCCGCCGATGGAACTTTGTGGCAAGAACTAAAAGGTAAAGCTCAAGACCTAGCCCAAAAAGGCATTACAGCTATTTGGTTGCCTCCATCTTATAAGGGAACTGGGGGTAAGTATGATGTAGGTTACGGTGTTTATGACTTGTTTGATTTGGGAGAATTTGACCAAAAAGGGTCTATAGCAACCAAATACGGCACAAAAGAGCAACTTTTAACCGCTATTGATGCGTTACACGCCCATAATATTCAAGTTTACGCCGATGTAGTTTTAAATCATAAAGACGGCGGCGACGAAGTAGAGGAAGTATGGGCGCAAGAAGTAGCATGGAGCGATCGCAACCGCACGATTGGCGATTGGCATAAAATTACTGCCTACACAAAGTTTACCTTTCCCGGTCGCGGCGATACTTACTCTAGTATGAAGTGGTTTTGGTGGTGTTTTGATGCTTTAGCTTACAATGCCACAACAAAAAATACAGATAAACTTTATCGCCTCAAAGATAAAGGCTTTGAAACCGATGTTCACCACGAATATGGAAATTACGATTACTTATTGGCTAACGATTTAGATTCAAATAACGAAGCGGTGCGCGAGGAGTTGAAGTATTGGGGACGATGGTTTGTGGACACCACAAAAGTAGATGGTTTTCGCCTTGATGCTGTAAAACATATTCGCGCTGATTTTTTCCGCGATTGGCTTAACCACCTGCGCGTACATTTTGGGGAAAAAGAACTTTTCAGCGTGGGCGAATATTGGTCGGGAAACATTGACGACTTACATAATTATCTGACAAAAAGCGATGGTAGGCTGTCTTTAGTTGATGTACCTCTGCACTACAAATTTCATCAAGCAAGCCAATCTGGTAGTAATTTTGATTTGCGAACAATTTGCGATCGCACGTTAGTTAAAGAGCAACCAAGTAAAGCAGTTACTTTTGTCGAAAACCACGATACTCAACCTTGTCAATCGCTCGAATCTCCTGTAGAACCTTGGTTTAAACCTTTAGCTTACGCCCTAATCTTATTGCGTCAAGAAGGGTATCCTTGTATTTTTTATCCTGACTACTACGGAGCGGAGTATGCAAACTGTAGAGGGGGTTTTCCTATAGTCCTTTACGCCCATCAGCTTTTGATTGACAAATTTCTGTTTGCTCGTCACGCTTACGGTTTTGGCGAACAGCACGATTATTTTGACCATCCCAATACTATAGGCTGGGTGCGATTAGGCAACCAAGAGCATCCTGGCGCAATGGCGGTAATTCTCAGCAATGGCGAAGCAGGTTACAAGTGGATGAACGTATTTCGACCTAACGTAGCTTTTTACGATTGTACAAACCATATTAAAGACCCTATCTATACAAACAGCGATGGCTGGGGACAATTTCCTTGTCAAGGGGGTTCGGTATCTGTATGGTTGCAAAAATAATGATTGTTAAAATTTCAGGTTTACAGAGATACCTAAAAGACAAAGACACAACCACCCGTAAGTAAAAACAACGGAAATATATCTAGCAAACTTTAGGCTTTCTGTTTTAATTAAATCTTTTTTCTGTTCGACTTTGTGAGAGTTAGAACGTGATTTTTCGTACACTCTTTTGATTTTAAAATCCTCTAATTTGTCATCTTGCAGCACTTCGTACTCCTTTTCTCCCCATTTATTGATAATTGCGATCGCTCCGTCAATAGATGGCTTAATAAGTATAGATGTAACAATCCCTAGGGTAGGAAGAATTAAACCTACACCTAACCTAAAATAAGTATTTGAGTTTCCCATCCCTGACGAAAAAGCAATGATTAAAAAAGATTGACAAGTTACATACCAACTCACGCGCTGTCCTAACAGACTATACTCGTGCATAGTTTCATTACGGTAATATTCTAGTTTGGTTAAGCTATCCATTTAGACATTTTTTAATAATTTATTTTAATTTTTTATATAATTCTAAGCTGATAATTTTTTGATTGACTACTTCTAATTGTAGATTATGCAACGACCCGTCATTTATATTTTTTCTCACACCTATTATTTGACAAGGCTTATCAAGGTTTTATTCAACATTAATTTGGTTAGATTTAGCTTTAAAAAACATCAATTCCTTTTGCAAGTAAGTGTATTTTAAAGTACATAATTAATCAAAAGTAAACTCATTCTGTAGATAGAGGTTATAGCAAGTAAGAGGTAGTTATTTATTAGTTTGGCAATAACTAATAAATCAAAACTGTGCAAATAAACAATTAAAAGTAAAAGCAATTTATAAATTTCGTCGTAGATGTTATCTATAAATTGCCTTAATACTTGCCGAAAGCTTGCCTATAAATCAAATTGAGTGGAATAAAACTTAAGTCAAAAAATCTAGAATGGAACCAAAAGATACTTCAAAAAAAACCTCTCGTCGTCAAGTTATCGGCGGATTCGCTGTTGGGGCGATCGCATCGCAAGCAGCCCCGGTATTTGCTCAATCATCTACCCCAGCAGCTAAACCAGAGACGACCAAACCAGAAACACCCAAGCAGACTGTAAAGCAAAACCCCGTAAATCAGTATCCGAAACCGCCTTTTAGCAGACAACCACAAGCACCCCCCGGTCTTGCCAGCAAAATGACACCGCGACCCGATCATGGTGAAAAAAGCTATCAGGGTTCAGGGCGGCTAGTAGGACGCAAGGCGCTAGTTACTGGCGGCGATTCTGGTATTGGTCGGGCTGCGGCGATCGCTTTTGCGCGGGAAGGTGCGGATGTAGCAATTAACTATCTACCCGTTGAAGAACCCGATGCAAAGGAAGTAGTAGAACTAATTAGAGCCGCAGGACGCAAAGCGGTGGCGATTCCTGGCGATATTCGCGATGAAAAATTTTGTACTAAATTAGTAACTGATGCGGCGCGCGAACTTGGCGGACTCGATATTTTAGTTAACAACGCAGGTAAACAGCAAGCTGTTGACTCTATTGCCGATCTTACTACTGAGCAATTCGACTCAACTTTCAAAACAAATGTCTATGCAATGTTTTGGATTACAAAAGCTGCTATTCCGCTTATGTCACCCGGCTCTAGCATAATTAATACCTCCTCAGTTCAAGCCTACGATCCTAGCGAGAACTTGCTTGACTACGCCCAAACCAAGTCAGCACAAGTTGCTTTTACAAAGTCCCTGGCAAAACAGCTTGCTAAAAAAAGGTATTCGCGTAAATGCGATCGCACCGGGGCCTTACTGGACACCGCTCCAAGTTAGTGGCGGTCAGCCCCAAGATATGATAGTAAAGTTTGGCAGCGATACGCCTATAGGTCGTCCCGGTCAACCTGCAGAAATTGCCCCTATTTACGTGCTTCTAGCTTCCCAAGAGTCGAGCTACGCTACAGGGCAAGTGTACGGCGCGGCAGGTGGAAGCGGCAACCCTTAAAGCGCTAACGACTGATTAATAGACTGAGGTAGGATGAAGAGTATAGAATAGTAAATTTTTATGATTGCTCTGTCGCCCCTACTTCAGTCTCGACTTTCTACCCCGCTTAAAATCGGCACTGTAGAAATAAATAGCCGCGTCCTCCAGTCGCCGTTATCGGGGGTGACGGATTTAGTATTTCGGCGTTTGGTACGGCGCTACGCTCCCGATTCGATGATGTATACCGAAATGGTCAATGCTACCGGGTTGCATTACGTCAAAGAATTGCCGAAAATCATGGAGATTGACGAGCGCGAACGCCCAATAAGCATTCAACTATTTGATTGTCGCCCCGATTTTCTGGCAGAAGCGGCGCAAATGGCGTTAGCTGAAGGGGCGGATACGGTAGATATAAATATGGGTT
>Ga0068628_1000283_pt1 | contig 16213 bp, 7 predicted proteins | sample InSIn2gowninarea_FD_77431 | JGI IMG/M metagenome (GOLD analysis project Ga0068628, IMG submission 77431) | Clean room microbial communities from NASA Spacecraft Assembly Facility at Jet Propulsion Laboratory, Pasadena, California, USA -... ... | reverse complement strand
TGGGCACGGACGAATCGAGTAAACATTGCCGTTAAAGTGTCTATGCATCAAAGTAATCAGAAAGAGAACGTTTGTGTTTGAGCTTAAGATTCTGAGCGAACGAAACGTTGGATGTATCGTGTACAAGGCGATCGGAAGACGGGAATGGTAGAGCTCTAAAGTGGTATGGAGGATCTTTGGGTTCAAGTTGTGCCAATGATCATTGTGTTAATATCGAAGCACATTGAAATTGGTTCCGGCTCGGCATTTGTACTCCTGTTGTGACAGATCTGCATGTAGTTCCGCTTCGCTCTATTGTGTCCCCTAATGGCGTCCCCTAGTGTCCAACATCTCCAGTTGCCTGTCTTTTCGGCGAAGACTTGGAGAGACGCAGTGTCTTGTCGGTGAAGAGCTTTCGGCCCATAGCGAAACATGCCGCTCCCAATGCGAAGCTATATCTTGGTTAACTTTTGATCCGAATCGCAACTCGTAATTGCGCAGTTTTAGGTAACGTACAAGATGACAACAAACAGAGGAATCAGCTCAGGTGGCATGCGCTTCAATTGTCGTATTCGCTGGGTAATGGTGTGTGCTAACACCTTGTTAGTGTGTCTTCTTTCCTGGTCTTGTATTACTGTTATGTACCACTCTGGTCATCTTCCTGTTCGCTCGTCAGCCATATTCATCATCTTTCTCTCTGGATCATACCTTGGTCCTCCTCGTAACCGGTGTTGTAGAGAATGGTCGAGCACCGAACAGCTTCGCTTGCTGCAAGATAGTGGATCGAACAACAGGTGCACGTAGAACAGGCTGCCTCAGAGCAGCAGCCCTGAAAGCCGGTAGACGAGTAGCGAAGGAGTTCATCTTGGAGTGGAGAGGGTATGCAGTAACTCAGATGAGCTTCGTAGAGTTGTGGTTGTGTTCCTGAGAGCTGTGATGCAAGTGCGGCAGTCCGGAGCTTTGACGTTGTTTCCTGTGTCTCAATCACGTGAGAATTCAGGTTGCGGCTGCGAGCTTTGAGCTTGGCGAGCAACTCCCGTCTCATGACTTCAACAACTTTGACCAGCGCTTTACACGACTGTTAAACTCTGTCGACCACCGTATTCACGCTCTTACGCCCTCGAGGATAATTCGCTTACCACCGCAATCATGCCCGACATTGAGATGCCCGATCCAGAGGACCTTGGCGGCAACGTCACCAAGCCCTTCAAGTTCGTTACGGGTGAGTTCTAGGAAGACAACACTGGACGAGGAAGGCCGTGAACAGAGGAATTGACTGGTAAATAGCTGGATACGATGCTCGGTTTCCCAATATGAACCAGTAAGGACGACTGTTCGAAAATGCCGAGTATACCACTGGTTAACGAGACGTCAGGACCAAGCACTGCTGGCAAAATTATGTTGATTACCACAAATGCATCCTTGCGAAGGGTGAGGATTTCAAGCCATGTCGACAGGTGAGGACATTATGCGCTGAATACATCTCGGGACACACCTCGTGCTGATATTGGAATATTAGTTCTACCTCGCATATCGATCGCTATGCCCGAACTCTTGGGTTTTGAGATGGAATGACCAGAGAGAAGCTGGCAATTTCCCTGTCGACTTGGAGCACTAGACCATGGCTCACCAGTAGGGACAGTTGAGGAGTGAGTGGTTAGTGGACACCAGAGCAAGCTGTACATACACAGGCGCGGATGATAGAGGTTTATCGAAATGGAATACTCTTGCGGCTCATTCCTACCAAACGTCTTGAAGCACATTGACTACGACGACCGCTTCTTACTTTTACGTCCAGTACTTGTAGTATGGTCGAAATTGAGTTACATAACGTCGTCAAGCTCGCTGCAAACCACATATCAATATGAGGTTATTGCCTTGAGAACATTCACGATCACTCGACTTCACAATCAGTGTTAGAAATGCTCTAGAATTCCTTGAATATGCGACGCTGTCTGCCTGCTGGAGAAGCGCGTCTATGGAGCCTGCCCTGATATAGATAGAATATTGGTTAGATCGTGTCCTGATGAGGACAAACGTACTGGGACACAAAGCCTTGATCTCTCGCCATGTGTCAAATTTTGAAGTCAGGTTCGAGTGAATTCTGGAATTTTGGTGAGTAGTAGCCTCCTAACCCCTCTTAGGCGTGACCATGAAATCTTTATGGTGACTACCGATGGATATCGACATCATGTTTCTCCCATGATCTATCTGGCCCATTAACGTAACGTCTTGCGTAACGATGGACCTTTGCTTGGTTGAAAAACCCCTATCATCCTTGACTTGGTCGTTCTATCGTTTGACCGAACTCCTTTTTAGTGCTTCCAACAACTCTGGACGTAGAGCGAGCAACTGGACCGCCTGTGCGTATGTGTACCAAGCCCGAGTTCTCTTATGCTTCTCAGGCCAATTGGCTTTCTCTTCAGTGACGGTAGCCTCGAAAAATTGATAGCTCGCTCTTGGAGCATTCCCCGTCAGGGCGGATGGTGGTCTCATGTCTGCAATCATGCCAAGGTCTTTCACCACATCACAGATGATTCCACCCTCTTCCCATGCCTCCCTCTTTGCTGCAACAGCAGCGGTGTCTTCATCAAGCTCCCAGCCGCCTTTCGGTAACACCCAGCCTTTTCGACTTGAGGATTGTATCAAAAGGACTTTAGCTTTGTCTCTTGACAGAGGCACTACTCCTGCAACGAGGCGCTCGCCGTTCGGACCGTAGCCTGACTTCATTAGAGAGTTGCCAAATGGCAGCAGAAGTAGTGGAACAAACGTTGATTGCCATTGCCCGTGCGGGAAGTCATAGTTGTTCCCGCCATTATACCTCAATCAATTCTACTGACCAAGCAGGTATGATGATAAGCTCTGTGGTTGTAAGGGAAGGTGGTTTGATAGATATATTGGATCAGGTTGAGACGTGAACAACGAGCGGTAAGGAGGAATAAGCTGGCAACAACCTTATAGGATTGTTACGGGTGACAGGAGGGGGTAAACGAGAGGGTAAACAACAATTACAGGAAATTCATAGCGACGGTGTGGTTTGTGTTTTCTGCGTGAAGCAAGTAATACTGGTTGCCTTCAGACCCGAAGCCGGGACTGGAGGTAAGGTAAAGACTTGCTAGAAAAGGATCGGGGTGAGGTGAGTCTGCGGAAGCCATGTTTCTTGTAGGAGGAGGAGTAGGGAAAAAAAAATCTAAGAAAGCGCGGGTGCATGGTGGAGGAAAATTGGCGATCAGGGCCAAAGTATTCGGGTCATTGTAGCGCGATAGTCATTGGTCTCTATCAATCCCGCCGTTATTGTTGTCTCGTATGCTAACCCGTTGCTCTTCTGCCAATTGTGCATCCGACGGAGTGCGGGTATTGGTGCTTGTGTCCTTCCAGAAGTAGCGGTGTTTACGCATACAGTACAAGTAATCCTCTGGTCAGTATTCTATCAATCCCACGTTCTTCAACGCCTGCACCGCATTCACTGTTTCTTTTTCTCGCCCACACCGCAGCTCTGCTACATCCTACGCTGGAAAAACAAGCAACAGGCTCAACTTGTCTGCCGTTCAGCAACATAAAGTGCTGCCAGCACATCAGAGGGTAGTCCACCACGACTCTGGCTCTTTTTTCCTCATCCCACTCACTTGCACTCCACAACGGCAGTATGCGCTGATGGCTTGTTGCTGGACCCTGCAAGAATTGGTTTCTTCCGATTACCCAACTCACCTACACCGTTCATCTGTGCACGTGTTCGGACACAGTGATTCTGTCGGTGTGCTATGCTGATGTTGTGTCAGTTTTCAAGGCACAGCTGTCCACCTCTCACACGACACCTAGGCACACGACCCATGGCTACTCCAAGCAGGAACCCAGAACTATGATCATGCTTTCTGCGTTCGGCTCGATTGGTCTCTGATTTCTCGGCTTACCACTAGCGAAGTCTTCCAAGCACACCGAGCTCTTTGTTGTACTGTTCTGCGACTCCGAAAGAACACTTCTTACTGGTAGCCTTGTCTTATGCAAGCTTAGCTTTCTGCCATGGCTACCGGCGTTTCCATCTTGAAACCACTGGGTAAGCTGATTATACATCCAATTCTGAAGCTTCATTTCTCCTGTTGGCCTAACTAACGCTGCACGACCCACCCACCTCCATCTACAATGAGCCTCCAACGGTTCTTTTAGTCACCATGCGCCAGATAATAACGGGCTGAAATACATCGAGGTTGTTTCGTCGGATAGCTTGTCCTTGTACACACCAGTCATGGCCCGCGTGATAACGGCCATTGCTCGAACATCCCTCTCACCCATATACTGGCGTATATACGTTTAGAACCAGGGATGAATTGGCCCATGCTAACAGGAATTCACTTCAGGCTACCAGAAGAGCCGACAGTGCGGCTATTGTAAACAGAAAGATGGAAGTATGTCATGGTCCCTTTGCTGTATTGGTCTCAAGCTCTGCTAAACGTGGATAGGTTGCTCGTATTACATGTCATGCGACAACATGAGAATTGACCACTATCAAGAACTTGTGGATAGGGGTTGGCGGAGGTCAGCTTGGCAAACCTCCCGGGTCCTTTGGCAATACTGACCGCTAAAGATCTGGTACTACTTACTACAAGCCTGATTTGCCTCGATCATGCTGTCCTCACTATACCATAAGGTTAGGCCATTTGTATGTGAAACAGTAGTACGGCACTGACATGCTCTAGGCTCAAGGCCTCCGACTTTTATGCGAAGAAAGAGTACAGATCAGCGGTCAATAGGCTCAACGACTACATACTTGGACCTGAGTACAAGAGCAAGGCAGCCATGCTTTGCCCCCAAACCAGAGAGTAAGGCTGTGTAACCCTCTGTTGTTTGAGATTCTCACAACATTCAAGTTTGAAGCGCCAGAAGCGAGACAAATTCGACCTCAGAGATGCTATTCACATGGCAGAATATGACAGGCTTCCCAAACCTGTTGGCAAAAAGACCCAAAGACCTATCGAACCTGCCTACAAGTTTGAAGTCAGCCTCGAGGGAGACAGTTGCACCAAGGAGAAACATGAGGTTATGCTTAAGTATCAGACAAAAGTACACCAAGATCCTGAATGGCGCTGGTCGGAGGCGTCGTTCAAAAGATTCCTTTGCAATGGTCTTGACAGAAAGATTCTGAAGATCAAAGGTAAGACTATGAAGCTAGGAACTTACCATCAGTGCTATCGGATTGACGGGAAATTGGTCGCTGTGGGTGTCCTTGATCTGTTGCCACATGCTGTGAGCTCAGTCTACCTTTTCTACGATCCTGATTACCAAGAATGGGACTGGGGTAAGATTAGTGCTCTCCGCGAGATTGCGCTCGCTATGGAGGGGGGATATGACTACTATTACATGGGATACTATATACATTCCTGTATTAAGATGCGCTATAAAGGTCGGTTTGAGCCGAGTTACATCTTGGACCCAGAAAGCCTCGAATGGGATTTGTTGAACGATGACCTTCGCAGAAGACTAGATCAGCGTAAGTATGTCTCGCTGTCCAACGAACGTCGACTCGAACAACAGCCAGGAGATGGCACAGCTAGTGGGCCTGCAATTGCGGAGGTAAAGTCAACCTCGAGTCGTGTTGAGGAGACGACAAAAGAAACGCTTGAAGAGAAACTGAAAGGAGAAGACGTAGAGATCGACTCTGACCCTTCGGACCCTGATGACAATGAGATTCCCGAGGGCTCCCTATTCGACTACAAAATACCAGGTGTGCTGACAAAGGCAGAAGTGTCCAAATTGGACCTCGACCACATGAAACTTCTGGTTAGGACTGCATTGGTGGATCTTGAAGACCTTCGTGGCTGGGAAGAATGGAAGATCGATGACCCCGGCACCATCAAGGGTATTGCGGCTGAGTTGATCGCCACTACTGGACCAAAGTTGTTGAAAAATTCAGCCCTGGCCCTCTTTTGAACAAGGTCGCCAGGCAGCAGATACACCACATAGCAGACATGGTTGTCATGGCCCTGGGCAAATCGAAGCTGCTAGTGGTACGCAAGTGGATTAGGAAAACAGCACACTTTCCTGATCGTGAACGAGCTCAACTGCTATTGGTATACGACAGCAACAAACCCGCACGAGTGACTTTTATGAGCCATCGCGAAGGCTGCTGAATTATGAAATTCAATTGAGGGGTATGACTGTGGCGGAGGAAGCCAGCTATTGCAGGATGTCGAGTTGAGCTTCTGATGTCCATGTCCAGTGTCATGATTCGCATCTATTCACATTCCCGTGGCTGTGGTTTGTTGATGCAACCGATGAAATAAGACGCACAACTGGTCCTGGAGAACCCAAACGAAGGCAGCGATTCAGGCTGGACACCGTTATGATTTCCTTGGAGCGATACCATCGTGGGCTTATGCTGCTAATTCAGTCACCGTATGATACCAACGCTGGTAGCTCTCTGTTTTCGATTGCAAGAATCATATATTATTGCTCTGCCACTGGCAAGACTGCATCTCCGGTAATTAGGCTTGTCCTTTCCAATGCCATCTTCCATCACAAGTTCGTGTTCCTGTTAAACGATTCAGCCTCTTGGTGATCTACGTCCAAGTTCATGATCTTCCAACACAACTTCGCGGAAATGATCTCTTCTTGAAGCCAAAATGAAGGGTTCGTTCTTCAGTTTTGGGGCACTCGCAACCTCAGCACTCGTCGCTGCACAAGTTTACCACAATTACGCTCTGGTCTGTTTTGATAGCCGTGAAGTCACAGATATTTGTTCGAGCTTCCACTACCAATACTACTGTACTTCACAAGGATCAGTGATGAAGAGAGGAAGTGGGAGACATACAGTCTGTGATGAAGGATGCCATTGTGTGGATCTCAACCCGAGAAGGAATTTCCTGGTTGGACTTACAGGCCAGAGTTGTTACGACTTCGCCGAGCGGAGCATCGAACGCAATTTGGTTGATGTAAAGTTACAGCAGCTGACATATCAACATGCAGATAGAGTATCTCGTGATATACTACCACTAGTTCACACTCCAGAGTCCGAAGACGACAAGTATCGAGATACTGGTTTCATCCATGTTGCCTGGAACTGCACCCTAGCATGTGGCAACACTCGTGATCTAACGGCCGCGTGTCAGCGAGGTCTGGACCACTACTACGGCAACTCAGCAGGTAGCATTGGCAATCTAGGACAACAACATATCGTTCTCGAGCAGAGTTACGAATGCATAGATGTCTACTCAAAACAAGCCCACATTTTCGGCCTAACATGGGATCTCATCCACACCATTACCAGCTGCAACCACGCCAATATCAAGCAGAACACCATCTCCAAAGTAGAAGTGCATACCCCGAACCCCGAACACCCTGGAACAGTCCTTCCCAACTCCGTCCACTCACACACCAAAACCAAAGCCATCAACCCCCTAAACATCCGAACCGTCAACACGCCCGTAACCCACGCCCACGACTACGCCCTAGTCTGCTACAACGACAAAGAAATCACCCGCGCCTGCCAGGACCACAAGTACGCCTACTACTGCACCTCCAGCGGCTCCATCGCACACAAAGGCGAAGCCGACTCCTTCTGCGACGAATACTATGAATGTCGGGACTTATATCCTGACAAAACCCTATCGACTGGTCCACTGGGAAGATGTACTGTTCGCACCAGCAACGCGGGACGTGAGCGATCTTGTAGATAGAATAGGAATATACTGGCCTTGACGTAGCGCCACAGGTTCGAGTGCGGCAAATTACGTGGGTATTAGTCGTCTCGCCGAGTTGTCACTGCCTGATCAACGAAGGGGTTAACAGTCGTGTTATCCCATCGACCAATCGCGAACATCTAATACTATCGTAGTTCATCATACAGGAACTGAACAGACACGCCAGGATGACTATCGGAACCGATGACTACTTACTCAGCACGATACGCTGAGCATTCAATGATCTTACCTCGCCAAAGGGCGCTGGGCGCTGTGGAGGCTTGGGTAAGTGCAGTGAGTGCAGGCAGGCAGATAGGTAGGGGGAATTGTGGGTGATGGGTTTTAAATGTACAGCCCTATCTAGGTAGCTTACTATAGCTATATCAGGATAGATTTTAAGAATCAGTTGATTGATTGGTTGATTGGTTATGATGTACATATGTACCCTCTCTGTTACCGCATTTTATGGACCATAGTGCTGCATAGTGGATTTATTGAGTTGATACACGAAACAATAAGAGAACTCCTTCGAATCCTGACCATCAGCCGGTACAAATGTCCGTAGTGTACAGTAATATAATGTGTGATTTCTATCCAAGCTCTCGAGGGTACAGTGTATAAAGTACCGTAATCTACTGTAGCTCACCAAGATAATGTCCTTGCTTGTTACATTTAATCGATCTACAATTCTCACACACAACAACAAGTCAGTCAGCCGTTCACTTCTTCACCGCAGCCACACCAGTCGCAGGCACAGTGTTATTAACAACACCTCTCTTCTTCTCAATCGCTTCAAGCCGTAGTCTCTCCGCCTCCTGTTCCCTCTCTTTCTTCCTCTGATCATCTCTCTCGACCTGTTCTGGTCTTCGAATCGCAATGTCCTTTGGCTTCAGATCGCTGAACAGCGCTTTGAACACCCGCTCTACTAACCAGCAGCCGACGTAGTCGATGATCATGAGTGTAGTGAGCACAACTTTGAAGTTGTACGTGAACTTGACAAGGCGTAGTCGCGTACTGAGTTCTGGGATGAACTCGGTTGCACCGGAGAACGCGACAAATGAGCAGGCTAGGAGACCGTAGTACATTCCCTTATTCTCGGAGATGGATTCTCGGAACGGACGACCCTGATAGTTAATTGCGAAGGTTGAGACTTGTTGAATGAGTTGCATGAGGTAGACTGCGCTGTTGAGGAGAGACGGCTCGAATTCGCCTTCGAGATCGACTTCACGACTGGGCTCGATACTGTAGACGTAATTTGAAAGGTAAATTAGCGTTGCACAGTGGATCGCGAATTGCCCAAGGACGGAGCCGAGGATGTACATGTTGAGAATGTTTGGTTGAGGTCGTTCGCGAGATAGACCTTCGACTGATTTTGCGCGCGAGATAGACAGGAAGCAGACGGACATCAACATGCCGCTGATTGTGACTTGGCCATCACCGAATTTGATACCCGATAGATAAATAACGGAGAGGGAGTATGCGCTGATCAGACAATTTAGAGCCAGGATCTTGTACATCTGAATTGTGGCGACGAGAGTGCATCGACCTTGGCGGATGATGTTTGGGATTGCGATAACATTGGAAAGCTTGCTGGTGAAGGGAGCTGCGACGGAAGCGTCACCAAGTTTTATGGTAGGTGGTTCGTTGTCGTCAAGCTCAGATTCCATAAGTGAGGAGGTAAGTTTGTCAGCCCAACCAGCCGCCTTCTGCGTAGCTTCAAGGTGACGCTTTTCTTGTGGAGTGAGGTTGTCATTGGCTTGTTGCAGGGCTTGGGCACCAGGCGAGGTAACGGTTTCAATGGAACCATTGCTTGCCTTGGCGTCGCCATTCTCCAGCGCCATGGTTTTCTTCTCGACAATTGCCTTCATTGCTGCCTCATAGTGAGGATTGGTCGGACCTGGAGGGTAGAGATGAGCAAGATGCTTCGGTACTGGCGGCGTGGGTTGGTTGAAACGCTTCATCATGGAGACTTGTTTCTCATAGATCTCCTTCATTTTAGTATTGCGGAAGTGATCACCAATCTTGTTCAAAACCTCTTGCGTGCCGTTAAGTAGGGCGACACCAATATGTGCTTGTTTCAAAGCACCAACGTCGTTAGTGCCATCGCCACACATAAGTGTGGTGTAGCCCTGATCTTTCAGACCAACGAGAATTTCTTCCTTCTGTTTTGGTGATACTCGAGCATAGACCCATGTATGGCGCAAAAGTTTCGGTAAGGCTTTCTGACCAGTGAACTTGGATAGGGCATAACCAGTAACGCAAATGTCCTTGGTGTCAATGATCTTCTGATCGAGGTCTGCTGTAGGGTCTACTGGAATGATGGTCTTCTCATCCACACTTCTCCAGACCAATTTCTCTCCGGTGGTGTCATTCTCCGGCGCATCGAGGATGAGACATTCTCTGTCAACGATTTCAACTAACCGAGCAACATGAACGGCTGTTAAAGGATTGTCACCGGTGATCATAACAGTTCTGTGGCTGCTCTCGTTCAGCATCTGGATGGATTTGATGGCATCTTCCTTCAAAGGAGTTTGCAACACCAAGAAACCGGCAAAGTGAAGTTCAGATTCGACATCTTCTCGCTTGAGATCATTAATGCGCTTCTGTCCAATTTCGGTGTCAACGGAGAGGTATTTATAGGCTAGCGCAAGTACACGAGCACCGTTTCTCGTGAAGTGCTTGAAGGTTTCCTCGTACTTGGGTGGTGTGTTGACGAGCATTCTCCGAATGGTCTCTGGTGCTCCTTTGACACCTACAAACGTGCCTTTGGCTTTTCTACCTGTGCTTGGGTCCGTCATCAAAACAGTTGCAATAGAGCTTTGACGCTTCAAGGCTGACGAAAACTGGAAGCGGCGCTTGATCTGCACAATATGTGTGGCCGGTTGGTTGGCTCTTGGACCTTTTGGTGGATTGCTGGTTAGTGTATCGTTATTTCCAAGCGTCCAGCCTAGGGCATTTAAGGTTGCCTTTTCCATAGGATCGCCGACAATGTCACCTTCATCAAGTTTGACCAAAGCATGAGCTGTAGCAAGCACGAGTGTCGTGTAAGTGCCGCACTCTGGGACTCTGGTAACCATAGTTTGTGCTCCATCAGCTTCACTTTCGACGCCTTCCTGACCAAGGGACAGTCCGGCTACACCGTCGACAACCAGGTCTTCGCCAGTCAGTGTGCCGGTCTTGTCAAAGCATGCAACATCGACCCGGCCAGCAAAAGGTATTCTGAAGGGTTCCGTACAGAAAATGGCAAACCTGCTCAAAGCCGCCAAAGAAGTGTTGACAGCCAGGGAGAGCTCCATGGGTAGCTCTGGTGGGACAACACTCGTGACGATGAGTACACAGTCAAGTAACAACTTTGATCGTTTTCTGTCATTCTTGACACCTTCTTGCCAAACATAGCCAGACGCTGCAAGAGCAAATACCAGTAGGAAGAGGATGAACCATAAAGCCTCCGCATTGTTGGCTGAGACTCGTTCAGTGGAGAAGATCATGGTTCGAACTAGACTACCCTGACTTGTTTCAAAGCCAGTTTTAAGCACGACAGCCAAGGCACCGTTGTCTGGAGGTGGTCGAACACCATTTTTGAGCTGCGGAACTGTGTCGGACCCGGTTTCGGCTGCGTTAGGATGCGTGATTTGAAGAACCTTGGTCCCACCATACAGAAAAGCATTTTTGTCAATGCCTTCGGGCTCGATAATAGCGTCTGCAGGGCGCAACTGGACAGACTCTTTTAGCAGCGGTGTACTTTCTCCAGATAACATAGCCTCGTTCACGATAGCAGTGCCTTCAATCAGCAGCATGTCGCAAGCAACACCAGAGTCTTCCTGAGTTCGATTTGCGGAGACCAGATCACCAGGCAATAGTTTGTCACTTTTGATCTGCTCCCATTTGCTGGACCGGTAAACCCAAATGTCGTACGGTTTGATGCTCATACCGCGGAATTCGTTCAATGTTCTTTGTCTTTGCCAGACCACCGTGCTCTCGAACACCACCAACATGAAGAGAGTGAATAGAGAGTAATACCAGTAGTCATCCAGAAGCCAAAGTCCGACACAGAAGATCTGGAATATGAAGAACGGTGCCACAGCATGTTCCTTGAACAGTTCCGTGAATGTTGGAACTGGTATATCAAAAGTGTTATCCCCATAGTGCTTCTGGATGTCGTTGACCTCGGCCATGGTCGTCAATCCTTTTGATTGCTGGAAGTGGCCAATAGTTGGCTTCTCTTTGCGGTCGAGAATGTACGTGAAAGGCGCAAACATGCCTGTCTCTGGCGAATAGATGAACCGGCGCTTCTGAAAGAGGAAGGAGTATTTCGTCTTTGCGCCATCGGTCTCGCGCTCGATCTTGCACATGCCTGCCGCTCCCGAGTTAACTATAGGTATAACTTTGATCAAGCGTGCATCCTCCACAGATTTCGCTTTGGTGCAAGTGAACAAGGTATCCAGATTGACACTCCATTTTGTGGACAGCCACGCCAAAGACTGTAAGCATGAGATTGTGGCGACCCAGACGAAGGTCCATTCCTGTCCATCGATATAGTCATCGTATCGGTCTTGGTCAAGATACAGGGCCAGGAATATCGGCCACAGAATAGTGAAAGGCCATACGTATGCTCGAAGGAAAATAGGTAGCGGGTTGTGTAAACTTGCTTGCTGGACTTGTTCGTTATCGACCAGCCGTGAACTGCACGAGACATTAGAGAAGATTGACCCAGCATACGATGAGAACAAATACCTTGAAATCGCCATGATGCCAAACACGAGCGTCAGCAAAGAGCTCGGGTACTTGGGTTGGCGAAAAGATGTAATTGAAACAATTGAATCGAGACTGTGTACACAGTTGCCGGTATAAAAATGCTACGTACTTTCCTGCAGCCAGGAAGTTTCGGCGCTATCAGATCCGAATTCTTGGTGCCCGCCACCACCAGAGATGCACATGGTTTGCAATAGGCTTGACCAATCACAAGCAAAGATTATCTCAGTTCCTTCTGCTTCTTACACATTCCTAGTTCTCCCAGGTCCCGTCACACGACGACGGACAAGCGTTTGTCACAACGAAGAGATCCCTGGGTCGCGTGTGGGACCCGGCAATTCACTTTTCAAACGAAACTGTATCACATTCTGAGCAAGGGATAGCCGCACGTGATCTTAGTGAAGAGTCATTTCAACAATATCAATTTCAAACACTTAGGGCTTACCATCACCTGTAACGACTGTATTGGTCTTGAAAGCCGGAACATCTCACAAACTTTGTCTGAGAAAGACGGAATTCGTACAATTGTCAATAAATTTACGTCCCGGACCACCTTCCAAGCTTCCCATTTCGAAGACTTGGCGGAAGTATTCTGAACCATGGCGGAGCCCAGCAGTAACGGAGTGAGTTTAGCAGACAAAGCGAAGGACATGATTGAGGAAGTCCTACCAACAAGGTCGAAGAAACAAGAGAAGAAAGATAAGAAGGCTGCCGAGAAAGCTGTGAAGAAGGAGCAGTATGCCAAGGATGAGAACGTTGCACCCAAGAAGGCATCCAAACCTGTCAGTACTGAAGCAGCCGTAGAACGAGATCCAGATGCTATGTTCAAAGAGGGCTGGCTAGATGAAGTACGAAAAGAACGCCCTGCGAAGGATGTGTGCACACGATTTCCTCCAGAACCCAATGGGTACCTTCATATCGGTCATAGCAAAGCAATCGCCGTCAACTTTGGCTTCGCACGCTATCATGGTGGCAAGTGCTATCTCAGATTTGACGACACCAATCCTGAAAAAGAGGAAGAGAAGTTCTTTACCGCCATCCAGGACATTATTACCTGGCTCGGCTTCAAACCTTATAAGATCACTTATTCAAGTGATAACTTTGACCGACTGTATGATCTAGCAGAAAAGCTCATCCAACGGGATGGTGCATATATGTGTGAGTGTAACGATGAGCAAATCAAGGATCAGAGAGGCGGGATCGATGAAAAGAACAAGCATCCTAGATATGCTTGCAAACATAGAGATCGACCTGTAGAAGAATCACTAGCAGAATTCCGGGCCATGCGAGATGGAAAGTACAAGCCGAAGGAAGCATTCCTGCGCATGAAGCAGGACGACTTCAAGACAGGCAATCCGCAGATGTGGGATCTAGCTGCTTACCGCATCATCGATGAGCCTGCACACCATCGAACGGGCAAGAGATGGAGGATTTATCCCACATACGATTTCACTCACTGCTTGTGTGATAGTTTTGAAGGTATCACGCATTCGCTTTGCACGGTGGAATTCATCAATTCGCGCGAGTCCTACGAGTGGCTTTGCGACACCGTCGAGGTCTACAAGCCCATGCAGAGAGAGTACGGTCGTCTCAACCTCACAGGCACCATCATGTCGAAGCGGAAGATTGCGAGACTCGTCAAAGAAGGCAAGGTGTTCGATTGGGATGATCCTCGACTGTACACTCTAGTCGCTCTTCGACGTAGAGGTGTACCTCCTGGTGCAATCTTGTCTTTCATCAATGAGCTTGGCGTCACCACAGCCCGAACAAACATCCAAACAATCAGATTTGAAAGTTCCGTGCGCAAATACCTCGAAATGACCGTACCTCGACTTATGGTGATTATCGATCCCATCAAAGTCATCATTGATAACCTACCTGAAGATCACGAAGAGGAAGTGGAGAACGCATTCGGGCCCAAGAATGTAGATATGGGTTCTCATACACTACCTTTCACCCGCACTATTTACATTGAACGAGATGATTTCCGAGAGGTGGCTAGCAAAGACTTTTTCAGACTTGCTCCTGGCGCGTCTGTCGGTTTGCTAAAGGTCACACATCCGATCACTTGCACGAGCTTCCAAAAGGATGATGCTACTGGCCAGGTAACTGAGATTCATGCCACATATGACAAGCCGGTTGAAGGTGAAACATTTAAGAAGCCAAAATCATACATCCATTGGGTCGCAGAGTCGTCGAAGCATAATTCGCCAATCCGGGTTGAAGCTCGAGTTTTCAACTCACTCTTCAAATCAGAGAACCCAGAAGCTGTGGAACCAGATTTCATGGCCGACATTCGAGAAGACAGTCTCACAGTCTACCCTAACGCTGTAGCTGAAGTCGGCTTGACAGAGATTCAGCGAAGAGCGCCCTGGCCAGAGCAAGCAGGCGAAACAAAGAATGGAACCGAGGACGCACACGGAGAAGTGAAGAAACCAGGACCGGAAAGTGTTCGATTCCAGGCTATGCGAGTCGGATATTTCTGCGTGGATAGGGAGACGACGTCAGAGAATATCATATTGAATCGTATTGTCGGTTTAAAGGAGGATGCTGGCAAGGCGGCGTAACGAGTTAGATAGGATGATGTTTGAGCCTTGAACATGATTAGACTATTGCGTCGGGCGTCAAGGCAGGAACCTCCAATTTGCCCGCCAACGCGGTTTCAAGCACTGGACATCGTTCAATGACCTGAAACTTGATGATACCATGATAGCCTTGTCCTTGCAATGTTTATTTTAGCACCACATAAACCACAATACAACTCACTTTCAATACTCAGAGCAATTACTATAGAAGACCACCCGTGCTCGTGTGAAGCGCAAACCTCACTCTCCCTCTTGCACTACCATAACCTGTCGTCGTGGCCAGAATAACCTTAATTGCGGCGGCCTGATGCACCGTTCGAACAAAGCCGCCTCTCCCAACCAATACAACTGATCAGCTCGTGATTTAGCATACATGGGACTGATAAAGTCATGTCAAACAGAAGCCTCGGTGGTGGTCGAGTGCTTGGAACAGGTCGTTCCTTAGGTCCTACAGTGACGGTGACTAAACCACTAACACCACTACCCGATCATGTTCTCTCGCCCTCCAACAGCAGTATCTCACCAGATGAGTCCGGAAGCGGTCATTCTACCCCTCCATCTTCAGAGTCTCAAGACATAGCCTCCCGAGTATCGCTCGACCATGGCCCTCCCACCCTTCCGCTTATCCCGCCGGCTGGCGACCGGCTGGCATGCCCAATATGCAACGAAGAAATGGTTACGCTGCTACAATTGAACAGACACTTGGATGATATACACAGAGAGATTGAGGTTCACCGGCAAGAGGAGGTAAAGGATTGGTTCGACAGACAGGTCGACAAGGCAAAGAAGTTCCAGCCGCTCGCCGTGTTGAATCAGAAGCTCAAGGGCCTGGATGTATTTGAGTCGAACAACGATTTTGCACGAAACAACGCTGCTCCCTCTCGTCGAGAATCTGTTATACCCAATCAAGAAGTCAGGTCTACATCCCCTAGGCCACCACCACCGCCGAAGCCAGCGGATCCAGATGATGTAGTAACCAAGAAGCATTGGCAGAGGCGATCAGGGAACGACTTGTGTTCGGATCCCGCATGTGGGAAAAAATTGGGGGCAACCACCAACGGCATCGTTAATTGCAGACATTGCGGCAAATTGTTCTGCGACGAGCATACAATGTACCAGATGAAGTTGTCCATGTCTGCACAACATGAGCCTGTCCGAGGCTACTGGTGCAGGGTCTGCGAGACATGCTACAAGAGTCGTGAGGGCTACAACGACAAGCACGGC
>Ga0068628_1000281_pt1 | contig 16251 bp, 15 predicted proteins | sample InSIn2gowninarea_FD_77431 | JGI IMG/M metagenome (GOLD analysis project Ga0068628, IMG submission 77431) | Clean room microbial communities from NASA Spacecraft Assembly Facility at Jet Propulsion Laboratory, Pasadena, California, USA -... ... | reverse complement strand
GTGACTGCCAATAATGTTTTTGATCTATGTTTTGTCCGATAAGGGAATCAAAACGTTTCGGCAGCAGTAAACCGGGCTTGTACCCGGAAACTTCAAGCTAAACGCCCTGATACCCACCTGGTTTTACCAGGTCTAAAACTGAGGTAAGACGGCGTTGCGGTCAACTTTTTAACAAGATTTAACTCAAAAAAATATTGGCTAGTAGCCACAAAAATAAAAACCGAGCTTAATTAAGCTCGGTTTTTCAGTGTAATTGAAGCAGTATTGCTATAAAACTTAGAAGTAGTATTCTTGCTTCGATGCCCAAATGTCGCGAAGTCTATTATTTAAAATCCGTTCTCCCTACCTATTGACTGCCTGGAAGCAAATAGATTTGTGGCTACTGGGCTTGTGCGTGGGTGTAACGCTATTTGGCGGGCTAATGATTCGCAGCGCCGAATTAAACCAAGGACTTACCGACTGGTGGCAGCATTGGCTTGTCGGCGGTGTTGGTTTAACAGTAACGATGTTAATTGCACGGTGGAGTTACGAAAATTTGCTTCAGTGGCATTGGGTAACTTATGGACTTACCAATCTCAGCTTATTAGCTGTAATGATAATTGGGACTAGCGCCAAAGGAGCGCAACGCTGGATTACTATAGGCGGTTTTAATCTTCAACCTTCAGAATTTGCCAAAGTTGGAGTCATTATCACCTTAGCGGCGATTCTGCATCGCAAAACTGCCTCGACAATTCCAGCTTTTTTAAAAGCTTTAGCAATTACTGCCGTACCTTGGGCTTTAGTATTCCTGCAACCAGATTTAGGCACTTCGCTAGTATTTGGGGCGATTACGCTGGGAATGCTTTACTGGGGAAATGCTAACCCTGGCTGGCTAATATTGCTCGTTTCTCCCTTGGTTTCGGTAATTTTATTTAATGTTTACTTACCCGGTTGGATTATGTGGACGATCGCCCTGTGCGCGATCGCCTTTTTTACGCTCCCTTGGAAATGGATGGGGGGTATAAGTGCTATTGCCGTTAATCTTGCCGCCGGGGAATTAGGTAGTTTGCTATGGGGAATATTAAAAGATTATCAAAAAGACCGGATTATTTTATTCCTCAATCCCGAAAAAGATCCTTTGGGGGGCGGCTACCATCTAATTCAATCGCGGATTGCGATCGGTGCAGGAGAAAAGTGGGGACAAGGATTAAATAATGGTACTCAAACTCAGCTTAATTTTATTCCAGAGCAACATACAGACTTTATTTTCTCCGCCATTGGAGAAGAATTAGGCTTTGCTGGCTGCTTGATGGTTTTATTAGTTTTTTGGCTTATTTGCTGGCGCTTACTTCATATTGCACAAACGGCTAAAGATAATTTTGGCTCGTTACTCGCTATAGGAGTATTGTCAATGCTGGTATTTCAAGTAATTGTCAACATTAGCATGACTATCGGTTTAGCTCCAGTGACGGGCATTCCTTTACCTTGGATTAGCTACGGGCGATCGGCAATGCTAACTAATTTTATAGCGATCGGAATTGTAGAATCGGTAGCTAATCATCGTCAACGCGCTCTGAAATATTTTTAGAGCAAACAACCAAGTTAATTTTCCAGCCCAGGCAAAGTAAGGTAATTTTAAAAAAGTAACTTCTAACTAAAAAATATGATATTTCCTGGCTCAGTAGTGCGTGTAACCAATACTAACGATACCTACTATGGTGTCACTGGCTTAGTTCAAAGAGTAACCGACGGCAGAGCGGCGGTATTATTTGAGGGCGGTAACTGGGATAAAATAGTTACTTTTAAATTATCCGAGCTATCCCCTGTAGAAGTTACCGCCGGACGTAAAAAAGCAAAATAGTTAGTATATGCGCCTTCCTTTACCCCAATTTGCTACGGGCGATCGCCATTCTCACCATATTGCCGAAGCGATCGAAACTTCCACTACCGAATTTTTGGCTCAGTGTCTCGATCCTGACGATTTGAGCTTTCCGGTTATGCCCCCTTTTGGTAGTTGGGTAAAATCTATGGATGAAGAATCGGGTAATACAATTTACGCGGTGGTGTATCACGCTACCACAATGCCCATAGACTCCATTCATCGGGCTAGAGCTTTAGGATTATCTTTGCAGGACTTGCGCGAACAACAACCGCAAATTTTCGCCATGCTCAAAACAGAGTTTCGCGCCGCAATTGTTGGTTTTAAGCAACAAGCAAGCCCTAGAAGCCCCAGTCAAATACATCAATATTTACCCCCGCGTCCGCCCCAAATACATCAGGCGGTTAATCAGTGCCAAAATGAGGAAATTATCGAATTTAGCGAACAGTTAGACTTTCTGCGGACGCTATTGCAAGTAAATGGCGCACCAGTAGAAGCATTGACGGCGGCGGCTATTCGCGAAATTTATCAGTTGCGTTCTGGCGATCGCCCTTGGCTAGTTAAAGCTGGGCGGACTTTGAGCGTATTACTTAAAGATGACTACGATCGCTTAAAAATTATCCTCAGTCAAATTCATCCCTAAAAGATTATTTTGATAGCTTAAATGTAATAAAATAACGGTTTTAACTGCTAAATCAAGCTCGATAGCGGCAAAGTTTATTGCCCGACTTCGACTATTCGATTTGCTGCCATGAGAGCTATTTATGCTGAAATCCTTACTATTTCTTGCCCAAGAATCAACAACGCACGTTCTTGGCAACGAACCAATCGTGCCTTTTGCGATTTTGCTAGTCGTTATTTTAGTAGTACCGATTGTATTTGAAAAGCTGCGCCTGCCAGGATTAGTTGGCTTATTAGCTGCGGGTGTAGCTCTTGGTAGCAATGGCTTAAATGTACTGCAAAATGACGCACCAACTATGGAACTGCTATCAGACATTGGACTTGTGTATCTAATGTTTGTGGCGGGGTTAGAAGTTGACATGGAGCAATTCCGGCGGACAAAAAATCGTTCTTTAGTATTTGGGACATTTACCTTTTTAGTTCCTTTAATTATGGGAACAATTGTGGGGCGAAGTTTTGATTTTGGCTGGAATGCGTCAATTTTAATTGGCTCTTTATTTGCTTCTCATACTTTGCTTGCTTACCCAATTGTGAGCCGCTTAGGGGCGATCGCCAATGAATCGGTAATTGTGACGATTGGAGCAACTATTTTTACTGATATTGGGGCGCTACTGGTACTTGCTATTTGCATCGCCATTAATGCAGGCGACTTTACAATTTGGCGCTTGCTAATTTTAGTTGGTTCGCTAATAGTTTATTCTGCCGTAGTTTTATTTGGCTTTGACAAAGCCGGGAGAGAATTTTTCCGGCGTTCGGGGGACGACGAAGGCAACCAATTTTTATTTGTTTTACTTGCTGTATTCCTCTCGGCGGTAGGCGCTCAACTAATCGGAATCGAAAAAATTGTCGGCGCTTTTTTAGCAGGTTTAGCCGTAAATGATGCCGTTGGCGAGGGGCCTGTTAAAGAAAAAGTTGTCTTTGTGGGCAATGTGTTATTTATCCCAATTTTCTTTGTCGATCTGGGTTTATTAATTGATATCCCAGCATTTATTAAAAGTATTAGTACAATTTGGCTAACTTTAGCGATCGTTAGTGGTTTAATTGCCAGCAAATTTATTGCTGCCTTACTAGCAAAACTCGTTTACCGTTACAAATGGAACGAAATGCTAACAATGTGGTCGCTATCCCTGCCCCAAGTAGGCGCAACCTTAGCCGCTACCCTGGTAGGCTACAAAGCCGGATTGTTAAATGAAGGCGTTTTAAATAGCGTAATTGTCTTAATGCTCGTCACCGCAACTTTGGGCCCAGTAATTACCAGCAAAGTAGCAGTAGGTTTAGCACCAATAACAACACCTTTAGAGCCAAATTCTACCGATTACACCGATAACATTGCCGAACAGGGAAAATTTACCGTAGTCGTACCTGTATACAACCCCAAAACCGAGCAGTATTTGATAGAAATGGCTGTATTACTAGCGCGGCAAACTTCCGGGCGAATTATTCCCTTAGCGATCGCCAAATCTTCCATTCATATGAATGCGCCGCAAGTAGAAGTTGCTCGCCAAAGAAGCCTAGAAATTATCAATAACGCCGCTCAATTAAGTCAAAAATTGGGAGTAGAAGCCGAACCACTATTGCGTATAGATGATGGGGTAGCTTTAGGGATTACTCGCGCCAGCCGCGAACAAAACGCCAGTTTAATTGTTATGGGTTGGGGAGAACGTACCGGAATTAGATCGCGGTTGCTAGGCAACTTAATAGATAAGGTTTTATGGGCTACTCACTGTCCCGTTGCCGTAACGAGGCTAGTAACTTCTCCAGCAAATATTAAACAGATTTTAGTTCCAATCGAAAGCTTAACAACTCAATCATTACACCATGTTAAGTTTGCTTGGCTGTTGGCATCGGTAAACCAAGCCCAGGTAACTTTACTGCATATCTGCGATCGCAGGTCTAGTCCTAGTAAAATAGCTTGGACGAAATCACAACTTTTGCTTTTAGTATCTAAACTCAGCTTAGAGGGGCAAGTAGAGATAAACATTATTCCTCACGATAATATTGCTAGTGCGATCGCCACGGCGGCACAAAAGTATGATTTAGTAGTATTGCGTTTTTTACAAAGGCGCACTAATACGGGACTATTAGCAATTAGCGATGTCAATAGGCAGCTAGTTACAGCGATCGCAGGTTCTATTGTCATGCTTGGAGAACCTCAGCCTGTAGCCAATGCCGTCATTTTAAAGCAAAATCAGGCTCGTAGAGCGATTGAGTAAAGCCATAGGCGGCCAATTTTTTAAATTGCGTGCGTTTGCACAGAATGTCTGGTAATTTGCTAATTAACTTCGGCAAATTTTAACTAAAAGAGACTTCATCGTTACTTAAATAACGATCGCCAATCTTTTTGTTAACTTTGCTAAAAACGATCGAACCTATGTTACATAGGAATTGTTTTGCAAGCATGAAAACGCGATCTTCCTATCAACTTTATATGACTAACAACTTATGAGAATTTTGGTTACTGGCGGTGCGGGTTTCATTGGTTCCCATCTGATCGATCGATTAATGAACGAGGGACACGAAGTTTTATGTTTAGATAACTTTTACACAGGTCACAAGCGCAATATTGTCAAGTGGCTAGACCATCCTTACTTTGAACTAATCCGTCATGATATTACAGAACCAATCCGTTTAGAAGCCGACCAAGTTTATCATTTAGCCTGCCCTGCTTCACCAGTACATTATCAATTCAACCCAGTTAAAACGGTTAAAACAAACGTTGTGGGAACCTTGAATATGTTGGGACTTGCTAAAAGAGTAAAAGCAAGATTTTTACTCGCATCAACTTCAGAAGTGTACGGCGACCCAGAAGTTCATCCCCAAACCGAGGACTATCACGGCAATGTTAACCCCATTGGGATTCGTAGTTGTTACGACGAAGGTAAACGAGTAGCGGAAACTTTAGCTTTTGACTATCATCGCCAAAACGATGTAGACATTAGAGTGGCGCGAATTTTTAATACCTACGGGCCAAGGATGCTAGAAAATGACGGGCGGGTGGTTAGTAACTTAGTCGTGCAAGCTTTAAAGGGTATCCCCCTAACAGTGTATGGCGAAGGCTTGCAAACCCGCAGCTTTTGCTATGTTAGCGATTTAGTTGAGGGGTTAATCCGGCTAATGAATGGCAACTATATTGGCCCAGTTAATTTGGGCAATCAGGACGAGTACACAATTTTAGAACTGGCTAGCGAAGTTCAAAAGCAAATAAATCCTAAAGCCGAACTTCAGTTTGAGCCTTTACCTCAAGACGATCCCCGCCGTCGCCGCCCAGATATTACACGGGCAAAAACTTTACTTAACTGGGAACCAACAATTCCTTTAACAGAAGGATTAAAGAGGACGATCGCAGATTTTAAGAGCCGTGTCAGCCCTAATATTCCTCATTCAGTATCTTAATAGCTTTTCCTCTCTAGCAAGCTTTAGATTCAACATTGGACGCATTTTAACGCGTCCTAAAATTTATTAAAGGACTTACAACCTATGCGTGTTTGTGTAATTGGAACAGGTTATGTCGGCTTAGTTACTGGTGTTTGTTTAGCTCATATCGGTCATCATGTCATCTGCGTTGATAACAACGAAGAAAAAGTAAAGTTAATGAAGGCTGGACAGTCGCCAATTTTTGAGCCGGGATTGTCAGAGATTATGCAATCGACAAGCCAAGCAGGCAAGTTAGAATTTACAACAGATTTAGGCGCGGGAGTCGCCCATGGAGAGATTTTATTTATCGCCGTAGGTACACCCCCATTGCCTACAGGAGAAAGCGATACGCGTTATGTAGAAGCCGTAGCCCGTGGGATTGGCGAACACTTAGATAGCGGCTACAAAGTAATTGTTAACAAATCTACCGTCCCTATTGGTTCGGGGGATTGGGTAAAAATGATCGTTCAAAGTGGAGTTGTGACTCGTCGGCAAGCGTTAGTTAGTGCGCTTAGTGTTAGCAGCGAACAGACAACGAGCAACCCCATTGGTGGGTTTGAAGTAGTGAGCAACCCTGAGTTTTTGCGCGAAGGTTCGGCCGTATACGATACTTTTAACCCCGATCGCATTGTTTTAGGGAGCAATAATCCCAAAGCGATCGCTATGATGAAAGAACTATACGCCCCAATTATCGATCGCTCATTTGCGACAGAGAAAAGTAATCTTCCCTCAGTTCCGGTGCTAGTTACAGATTTAAGCTCCGCCGAAATGATTAAGTATGCGGCTAATGCTTTTTTGGCTACTAAAATCAGCTTTATTAATGAAGTTGCCAATATTTGCGATCGCGTAGGCGCAGATGTCACCGAAGTTGCTAAAGGTATTGGCTTAGATTCCCGAATTGGTAACAAGTTTTTGCAAGCTGGAATCGGCTGGGGTGGTTCTTGTTTCCCTAAAGATGTATCGGCTTTAGTCCACACGGCCGATGATTATGGCTACGAAGCCCAATTGCTCAAAGCTACTGTTAGTGTAAATCAAAGGCAGCGCCTAATTTTAGTAGAAAAATTGCAGCAAGTCTTGAAGATTTTGAAAGGTAAAACTGTGGGCTTACTAGGACTAACTTTTAAGCCAGATACCGACGATATGCGCGACGCGCCAGCACTAAACTTAATCGAGCATCTTAACCGCCTAGGAACCAAAGTTAAAGCTTACGATCCAATTGTTTCTCAAAGTGGTCTGCGCGATGGCATTGCCGGAGTGCTAGTAGAGACTGATGCCGAGCGTTTAGCCGATGGTTGCGACGCTTTGGTGCTAATTACTGACTGGCAGCAGTTTCGCCAGTTAGACTACGCTAAAATGGCTAGTCTCATGAATAATCCTGTATTGATTGACGGGCGCAATTTTTTAGATAGAGAACAATTAACCCAAGCTGGATTTAGATATGTAGGTGTAGGAAGATAGCAAAAAGACCGAGAGATTTATTTCTCGCGGTCTTTGCGAGTAAAAAAGCCAGAGCTATTTTGTTAAGGCGTATTGGGTATGCGATCGATTTGGGCATAGCCGCTAAAAATTAGCTGTTTGCCAACGGTTTCTAGTCGGTTAATCCGCATTGTCACCCCATCTAGATCGAAGCGGTCGAGATCGACCATATTATCCAAAATTTCTGCAAAGGCGATCGCTAATGCCTGCGATATCTCTTTTTGGGCTTCGGGGGCTAAGTCAGTGTCAAATTGCGGACTGTTAAAAGCTACCCGCCGCCGCCGTTCTACAGCTAAAGTTGCTGTCATGCTAATTGGTACTAGCTCCTCAGCGTTTAAATCTGCTTTTGCCAGGATTTTTACTTGGTTATCAGGCAAAAGTTCAACTTGTACCTCGCTAAAAGAAACAGGTTCGCCCCCCGATAATTCCGTCAAGCTGGGTACATCTAGGTTAAGTAGGCGTTTTTTTACCAATTCTGCATTAAAAGCATGGTTGATACCTGCTTCCGATAACTTTACTTCCGCGACTGCTTGAGTTGGCTGTTTTAACTTCAGTTTTCCCCCCAATACTGAGCCAAAATCTAGGGCTACAGCATCGGTTTCAAAGGACATTTCCTCGACTAAAAAATCTTTGCGAATTGCCAAGCCCCGACCGCTCATTTTAAAGTTGTCTATGCTGCCCTGTAGCAGCTTGCTGGAGGGGTAGCAACGTACAGAAACTTCTATTGACTCACTTTGAGTCAACAAATGACGAATTGTTTTGCTAGCGACGCTGTTGAGCATTCGTTCTCCCCAATCAGTGCCAGTATTAGGAGTAGTTGAGCCAGTAAGTCCAGCGAACATCTTGCCTTCACTTTATAGAAGTTCTCTATACTTTTGTAACAAAGTGTGAACAATTAAGCAACAAATCTCCTATAAGTTGTGCTGACAAAAGCGATAAGAGTAACTTGTTTGACGTGTAAATAATACAAATAAAGGGTTACAGGAGCTATTGATAGACCTATAGCAACTTGTAAAGTAAAAAATCTTAAGGTTGAAATTTGCAGTTTACTTAGTCTGACAATCGCTTGCTCAGGGCAAGAAATCAATAATGTATAGCTAATAACAATATGTTACTGAGTAATTAGTTTAACTAAATTAATACCTTGGTAATAGGCAAGTATGACATATAAAGCAAAAGCATGGACGCGCCGTCAAACATTGTGGTTAATGGCTGGATTATCCGGTAGCTTGACATTAAATGCTTGCCAAAAGCGATCGCAATCCACCGAAACATCTTCCACAGAACTTATCTCGGCAAATTCTGGAAGTACGCTTTGGATTGGTTATACACCAATGTATATTGCTTTAGAAAAAGGTTTTTTTCAAGCAGCAGGATTAAATCTCAATCATAAAGACTTTAGTGCTGCTTCAGATTTACAAGCAGCTTTTGGGGCAGGTAGATTAGATGCTATAGCTTTAGCAACACCCGCAACATTATCGCTAAAATCAAAAGGTGTAGATTATCGCGTAGTATTAGTAGCCGATAATTCTCTGGGTGGAGATGGGATTTTAGCTCGTAATAGCGTGGCAGATATTAAAGACTTTAAAGGCAAAAATGTTGCAGTAGAAGTAGGAGAAGTTAGCCATTTTTTATTGCTACAAGTTTTAAAAGATGCTGGCTTAAATAAAAATGATGTCAAAATTACTAATGCTACGCCCGATGCTGCCGCTATAGCTTATCAAGCAGGAAGAACAGATATTGCTGTAACTTATTCTCCATTTTTGCAAAAGGCAGATGCTACTCAAAAAGACGGCAGAATTATTTTTGACACTTCTAAAATGCCGACAGCAATTATTGATTTGTATTTGTTTAGTACCAAGTTTGTTGATACAAATCCCACAGGGGCAAAAGGTTTTGTTCAAGGAATTTTTAAAGCTATAGATTTTATGAAAACAAATAAATCTGAAGCCTTAGCAATTGCTGGAAAACGTCTGCAAATAAGCCCAGAGGAAGTTGAGGCACAACTTAAAGGAGTTGGATTAATAGATTTACCTACTAATTTAAAAATGTTGAACGAGCCTCAAAGCGATATTTACTTGCTCAATCATCTCCAGGAAATATCGGATTTTTTAGTTGAACAAAAGCAAATTTCTCAACCACCAGATATAACAAAAGTATTAGAACCAAAATTTATTAAAGCTTAAACTACTGCTTTGACTTCGGGATAAAATAAAGCTGCAACGCAATCTTTGTAAGAAATTCGCGCCCCTGTTTGCAAATACTCCATTGCTGCTAGTGCCGCCCAATGTGCCGCCCAATCTGAGCCAGCGCAACAGTCTTCGATAACATAAAAATGATAATCTTTTTGATGGGCATCTGCTGCTGTATAATGCACGCAGACGTTAGTTAAAGTGCCGATAAGCAGTAAAGTTTCAACTTTTAATCCCCGCAGCAAAATTTCTAAATCTGTGCCGATAAAGCAACTATAACGACGTTTAGCGATCGCAAATTCCCCTTCAATAGGCGCTATTTCCCAGTAGTAATCGGTACTAGCCCAATTTTCTAAACAATGAACTGGCTCGGTGCCGTCTAACTCTCTGCCAAAGTCTACCATTTCTTTGCGATGCACTTCTTTAAAATGAATGATAGGAATTTTTGCACTCCGCGCCGCCGCTAAAACTTGTTTAACTTTGGGGAGTATTTCATCGGTTCCTACAAGCTCTAAGGTACCCTCTTTTGTAAATACTCCTGCCTGCAAATCTATACAAATTAAAGCTGTGTTTTTTAAGTTTAATTTAAGGGTCATAAAAATTTCAAAGTTAACTTTTAATTAGCCGCGTACTCTTTCTGCCCAAGGGGTGAGAACTTTAGATAAATATTTCAAACCAAAATCTATTACTAATCCAATAAACCCAATAACGCCGATGCAAAATAAAACCTTATCAGTTTGCAAGAAACGCTGGGCTTGAATAATTTTGAAACCTAATCCATTTTGAGACGCAATTAGTTCGGCAATTACTAAATAATTCCACGCGCCAGATATATTAACTCGCAATGTATCTAAAATACTAGGAAATACGCCTGGCACTATTACTCTAAATAAAACATCTCGGCGATTCATTCCTAATGTGTAGGCAACATTAATCATCTCATCAGGAATAAACTTAACAGCATCAGCTACCATCATGGCATTGTAAAGCACAACTCCAAGGAAAATAATTAAAGTTTTTGCTTCTTCCCCTAAGCCAATCCAAATAATAATTAAAGGGACAAAAGCCACTACGGGCATATATCTTACCGTACCAACTATTGGACTAAATAGGCTTTGCATGCTAGGAAAAGTTCCCATTAAAATTCCTATCGGTACGCCAATGATAGCCGCAATTAGAAAACCCGCCGCAACGCGCATACTACTAGCTAAAATATCGACTATTAAGTTTTCTTCAAACAACATTCTAATTCCAGCTTCAATTACGGCGGTAGGTGTAGGTAAAAAAAGCGGTGTTACTAATCCGGCGTAACTAATAATTGCCCAAATAATTAACGGAATTGCGATCGCTGTAGCTGAAAGTAATACACTTAGCCATCGGGGAAACCCTTGGCGAATACTCCAAAATACGGAAGGCGGAAGATAACTATCTTTGGTTAAGGAAATTGTTTTTGTCATTATTACTTGTTTTTGTAATTAGTATTATCAATTATTGATACCTACCTCTTTGTATTAAAATTAACAGTTTAGGTATTCATTGTTCGCTTAAATAAATCAACAAGGTTGAGGTGCTGGTAGAAAATTTCCTATTGGCAGAAACAGATAAATATTCAATTTATATACAGTCCAAAATATTTAGAGGTTAATTGTAGTGAATCAAGTTAGATTGTCAGGAGCAACAAATACTCGTGTTGCAGATAAATATAATCAAAACTTAAATAAACCGAAACTAGAAGTTTGTAACTTGTCTAAAAATTATGGAACAAAAAATAAACAATTAACCATTTTGCAAAATATCAACTTGCAAATATACAAAGGTGAGTTTGTCTGTATTGTAGGCGCGTCAGGTTGTGGCAAATCAACGCTGCTAAATATGATTGCTGGATTAATTGCCCCCACATCGGGAGAAATTAAAGTTGATAATGAAGTAGTATTAGGCCCAGGTTCCGATCGCGGGATGGTATTTCAAAGTTATACGCTCTATCCCTGGCTAACCGTAGCGAACAACATTAGTTTTGGTTCTAAGTTACGCCGTTTATCTTCAGCGCAGCGTCAAGAAAGAGTCGCCTATTTTTTGGGTGTTGTGGGTTTAACTAATTATGCTAAATCTTATCCCAATCAATTATCTGGAGGAATGAAACAACGCTGTGCGATCGCTCGTGCTTTAGCAAATGAACCAGAAGTGCTGTTAATGGATGAACCCTTTGGCGCTTTAGACTGTCAAACCAAAGAGCAAATGCAGCAATTTTTACGGGAAATGTGGCAAAAAACTGGAACGACAATCTGTACAATTACCCACGATGTAGAAGAAGCAGTATTTTTATCCCAGCGCGTTTATGTGATGAGCGCTCATCCTGGGGAAATTAAAACAGAAATTGCGATCGCACTGCCTTCAGATCGAGACGTAGACATCAAGCTAACACCCAAGTTTACCGATATTAAACGTCAAATTATTTACTCTCTGCGCGACTGTTAGTTATTTCCGATGGACAACCCGGTTGACGTTTTGCTTCTAAGTAATCAGCCATTACTTCAAGTAGTCTTTCTTTGCCAAAACTATGATAATGACCGGGATATACTGTATCCACAGGCAATTTTTGCAGGCGTTCGTAAGTATTTATATAAGTAGGAATATCGCTACCAGGCAAAAGATCCAATAAGTCGCCATCGTAAACAATATCACCAGAAAATAATTCTTGACTGTGGCGATCGTACAGTGCAATAGAGCCGGGGGAATGGCCGGGAAGGTGCAATACTTCAAAAGCGCGACTTCCCAAATCTAAAATATCTCCTTCTTGCAATAACAAAGTTGGTTCTACGGCATTGAAAGTATATTGCGAAACGGCAAAACCAGGATAAGGTAATTCGGCAAAATGTTCGTCTAACACCCCGTTGTATTCTGGCGCGCATAAAGCAGCATAAGCATCTCCTTGTTTTAAAGCTTCAGCTTCGGCGTGATGAATAGCAGTGCGATCGAATTGGTGCATTCCTCCCGCATGATCGTAATGAATGTGAGATGCGATCGCCAGTAATGGTTTATCAATTAAGCCTGCAATATGTTGGCGCAAACTAGCAACACCCAAGCCTGTATCGATTAATAAATCTTGGGTTTCACCTTTAATTAGCCAGAGGTTAGCGCGATTCCATTCCCAGTAATGATGTTCGTTGATGCGGTATAAAGAGTCGCTAATTTTTTGGGTTACAAACCAGGAATCGCAAACAGGTTTAGGATTTTGCATAAAGGTATTGAGCGAATTTAAGTTACCTCATCTAATAGCAACTTCGATAAGGGAACGCTAAAACCAAAACACAGAGCCGTTGCTAAGGCAAACATCCAGCCAAAACGAGATTTTGTCACTTTTAAGGCAATACCAAAAATGAGACTTCCGTACCACCATAAAACGTCTCTAGCTGGCGGTTTCCTTGCTCATCTACAGCGCTACCTTGCCCTGAATAAATCCGCGATAAGCGAAAGTGATGGTAGTTACCAATTAATTCCGGTAGGGTAATGTAGTGAATTTCGTCGCCAGTATAAAGTTCTTTGTCAAGTTCCGGCAAGCTGTACCAAGGGCATTTCATTAATTCGTGATGAGCATTGTGATAGCCAAAATTAAGTAAAAGTACATTTAGCCACCCATAACGCTGAGAGATGATGTTAGAAAAAGTATTGGCTTGCTCGTGAGCGCGATCGCGTTTCGGTAAATCTGAGCCAACTGCATACACTTCATAAGTATGCTGAAAAGCATCCACAAATCGCAAAATATTAATCATCGAAATATAAGCAACAAAGTACAATACCAGCGCTTTTAAAGAAATCCAACCCAAAATGCTAAATAAAGTAGAGCGAATTAAGAAAATTAAACTCACTCTCCATCGTTCGTGCTGGCGATCGCGCAAGTAAAAAGGAGCAAACATAGCGCGGATTCTGCTTAAAAACGCCAAAGCCGGAAAATAGCACCATTCCAAACCTAACAAGAGCGATCGCACAGGGCGAGGTAAGGATTTTAAAAACGTCTCTAAGTCAAAGCGACAAAAATCTACGCGGTTGACGTGGTGGGCAATGTGCAAGCGCATTAAGTCCGAAAAAGTAGCATAACAGCCGCCATTAATCCACAACATCAAATTTCCGGCGACTTCATTTGACTGTTTAGAGGTAAACATACTACCGTGCATAAATTCGTGAGCAAGATAAGCAGAAATTATTAAGCTATGAGTAAGCAAAATTACGCCCAAACCATTAAGCCAAAAGCTATGTAGGATAAGTAAACTAATTGCGCCCAAATAACCCAACAAAGCATAGGAAATAGATGCAATATTCCACAGGGGTTTGCTTTGCTGTAAATAACGATTGGGGTTGATGGTTGTAGTTGTCATAATTTATTGATTGATAGTTTGTTTCAAAAAGCGATCGTCGATTAGTTCGGTAATTGGTGGTAATTGTTTGGCAATCAATTTTTCTTTCAGCATCAGACTAGAAACATCTTCGGCGTTAATTACTAAAGACTGCGCCGTTGTACCTGGTTGAAACATTGCACCCGCTTCCGTAGGCGTAAGCCATTTAAAGCCTGCAAGCAAATTTTGATAATCTTTAACCGTCGATCCTGCTTGTTTTGCTTCAATGGGCAACACTTCATCTAAGTTACTTTGACGGTAAGCGAGGGTTTTGTACCAAACATCCAACATTTTTTGGATTGATTCGCTTTGGCGATCGATTACCGATTGCTGCACTACCAATAAGTCGGGGACTAATCCTGGAATATCTTTACTAGAAAAAATAACTTTGCCTTTACCCGATGCTACAGCTTGACTAACAAAAGGCTCGTAAGCGTAAGCAACATCTGTTCTGTTTGTCATCAACGAAGCGATCGCCGCATCAGCCGATTGATTGACAACAGAAACTTTATCTTTAGCAACACCGCCCTTTTCTAAAGCTTTCAAAAATAATAAATGTCCCACTGTTCCCACTTCTACCGATGTCCGCTTACCTGCAAGTTCGCCTACAGAATTAATGTTTGGATTAACAACGATCGCATCTGCCCCCAAAGACATATCTGTAATGGAGATAATTTTACTTTTAATTCCCTTACTGGCACTGGTAATAAAGTCGTATAGTGTTATTCCAATTACATCAATTTTTCCAGCATTAAAGGCTGTAATCTGGTCGGAAAGCACTGGAAACCAAACGATTTCGGCGTTTAAGTTATTAGCTTTAAAAAAATCTTTTTCTTTGGCCACCTGCCAAGGCATAAACCCAGCCCACAAATTTAGTCCAATTCTTAGAGTTGGACTTGGTGCGGCATTTCCGGCGGTAGTTGTTTGCTGACGGCAACCAACAGTAGTTAGTAAACTTGCGATCGCTAAAGCCGAATACTTACAAAAATATCTACGCGAAACTTTTAGCGGTGAGTACATACTTTTCATCCCCAACGACGTTTGTACTTTTCAAAAAATAGTCTTGCCACCATCGGCAACAATAGTTGCACCATGCACAAACTGGGCATCTTCACTAGCTAAAAATAATGCTACTCTGGCAATGTCTTCGGGCGTACCCAAGCGCCCCGCCGGAATAGATTTAATAGCCAGTTTTTCCTCATCCATCGGATTGTCTGCTAAGTCAAACTCTTTCTGCAACATTGGTGTAGTAATGGGCCCAGGACAAAGAGCATTAATCCGAATCCCTTTAGCCGCCCACTCTAAAGCTAAAACCCGCGTCAAAGCCAGTACCCCAGCTTTAGTTGCACAGTAAGCACCGTAGAGCGGTTGACCTACAATTGCTAGTTCTGACGCTGTATTAACGATCGCCCCACTTCCTTGTTTTGCCATGTGCGGGATGGCGTGTTTGCAGCCAAAAAATACACCTTTAAGGTTGACATCAAAAACTTTGTCCCATTCAGCTTCGGTGGTGTCAGTTACAGGTTTAAGCAGAGAAATTCCTGCATTGTTAAATAAAACGTCTAATTGACCCCAGGTATTGACAGTAGTAGCGATCGCCTCTGCTACTTGTGACTCTTGACTGACATCAACAAGTTTTGCTTCACACTTTCCACCCTCTTGGTGAATTAAATTTTGGGTTTTTTCTACCTGTTGTTCATCTCGATCGGCTGCCACTACTAAAGCACCTTCTCGTGCAAATAAGAGTGCTGTTGCTCTGCCAATACCTGAACCCGCGCCTGTAATTAAACTGACTTTTCCTTTTAATCTCACTGCGCCGTCCCTGAAGAACTATTTACAACCTATAACGAAAGCAAAATCTAAACTGTTACCCGACATACACTTTTTGTTTTTTCCTTAATAGATTGCTCTGTTACTATCTCATCAAAGATATATTTACACTTTAGTTTAGTTTTAAATGAACTTTCTTATTTTTAGTTGTTTTAAAATGATGTTATTTTTTTGACTTTTAACTAAGGCTGTATTTGTATTCAGCCTTCAACAGCTTGAGAATAATTTGGGTTTCATAGATCAAAATGCCAGGAATTACGTCTAATTTGGCGAAAAAAGCCAGCAAATCCTCATGAGTACCAAAATAAATATCTGCTACGATGTTGCACCGTCCAGAAGTCACCGCCACAAACCGCGCTTCGTTCATGCTAGTTAGTTGGGCCGCCACCGCCGTAGTTTGTCCCTCTTT
>Ga0068628_1000279_pt1 | contig 16268 bp, 7 predicted proteins | sample InSIn2gowninarea_FD_77431 | JGI IMG/M metagenome (GOLD analysis project Ga0068628, IMG submission 77431) | Clean room microbial communities from NASA Spacecraft Assembly Facility at Jet Propulsion Laboratory, Pasadena, California, USA -... ... | reverse complement strand
TTACTCTCTGAATAATAAAATCATTGCTATTCTGTGTTCTGGGTATCTTTTCTTCGCATATTCTGTATTTGGGTATCATTTTGCAGGTTAAGAGCATAACAGACTCCTCTAAAATCTGGCAGCTATGCAAAAAAGTTATTCCATTCATGATTCAGAATACTTCTAAAGTTCCTATGGGGGGAGCTAGTATTAATATTGGAGCGGATAAAATCCTGGGACAACAGCCTACAAATATGCATGAAGAAACCATTCCCATTCTAAATTTCTTCAACAACAGGGGTATACACCATCTGGACCAAATCTCTAACTAGGATTCTCAATCTCACATCTGGATAGGGTGGTCCTTCCCGGAAATACCCAGCGAACTTAACCCTAGTCTATGCTATCTGCAGTCTCTCCTCCACAGTAAAGCTCCCATTAAGAAGAATGAGAGGGATGGTTTTCATTGGGATTTAATCGGATCAAATTACATAGTCCAAGCAGGCCACCAGTATCTCTGCAACAACACCTTTCCCATGACTCTATGGAATCATTGGAAATTGGTTTAGAAGTCAGAGGCGCTCCCAAAAATAAAAAATTTCATATGGCTTCTGCTGAAAGGGAAAATCTTAACAGCAGAGAATCTTCAAAAGAGAGGCATCAATGGCCCATCTAGATGCCCCAACTGCTACAACGCCAAAGAAACGATGCACCATCTTTTTGTAAAATGCCCCTTTGCTGTGGATTGTTGGAAAAGTTTGTCTTTCACTGGTAACTTACTTTGGAACTCTCAGCACTTCATAGCGGAAGTGATCCACATCTGGAAAAAAAGTTGTCCCTGGAAAGAAAAAAGAAGCAACCTGGTGAAGAGAGTATGGAATACTCTCCCTTATACCTTGCTATGGCGAATTTGGCTAGCAAGAAACCGGAAAATATTCCAAAACAAGAGCTCAGCTACAAGAACAATTTGTAACAAGGCCAAAAATCTCACCCTGGAAATTATCTTTATCAAAACTCCAAGCTGTATAGATGCAACAATGTATAGTGTGGAAGAACGAAATTTTATTAGTTACATTCTGAATAAAAATTGCAACGCTCAGAAAGGTAGCATGGTGAATGATCAATGTAGGCAGGAAACTCACTCTTGGAAAATCAGATTAAAAGAGGAGGAGTTTGCCAACTGGATACAAAAATGCAACAACTTTTATCTCTTCTTCGATGGGGCATCTAAATCAAACCCAGGAATCACCGGAGCAGGGGGACTAATCATCAACGCTAATGGGGAATGCATCCTACATTACGAATGGGGTCTAGGGAATGTCTCAAACAACAGAGCGGAAGCGTTAGCCCTGTATCAGGGACTAACTCAGCTAAACAAATTGGGAATAAGATCGGCAATGATATTCGGAGATTCTTCGATTGTCATCAACCTTATGGTTCACCAGAAAGAATTGCCCAATACCCTCCTCCAACAAGTCATCCGACGAAATCAATTGTTGCATCAGACAATGGATAATTTGCAGTATTACCATATCCTCTGTAATCTCAACAAGAAGGCCGACAGACATGCCAATAGGGCGTGCGAAAGGACAGTAGGTAGCTTGCGCTGCAATGCCGAGGAGACCAATCAGCCCTTGCCATGATCCGAATCAATCCATCCTGCACCAAATCGGACAGTACTGATAGAAAGGAGTGCACTCAGAACTCTCAAACCTACAGCAAGATCACTATCTGCATAGGGATTTGGCACAGATATTATCTTCTCAAAATTCTCCACTTACTTAGTAATCCCACCGGTTTCTATCTTTTCACTCTTGATTCTTGGGCTTCACTGGACATATTTTTGACCTACCTGTGCCTCTCACTAGACTCCTTCACATTCCTTGTGACTGGCTCTCATCCCACCCGTCTCCCCTTATATTTTCCCTCCCTCCTCTTTCTTCCTGCGCTCTTCTTCCCGATTGCTTCACATTGCAGCCTATCTTGGCTCTTCATCCCTGCCTTAGTATTCTGGTGGAACTCTGCTTCCCGCGTTGTTGACCAAAACCTCAAGCAACTCCTCTTTGCTATTATCCGCCTTCTAGCTCTCCCCTCCTCAGCATCTGCAATGGCACACAATGAGGATTGCTTGCATTGCTCATACCTACAAGCTGAGCTCAAAGAAATCAGAGCTTAGCATAATATATTAGACAATCAACAGAGGATTTTGGAAGCAAGAATCGATAACCAGAACCGCATCATCAATGACAAGTACTGAGCAGAAATTGATCTCTTCTTACACAGGGTCTCTTCTCTTCATGAACAATTCAACCATTTGTCAAACAGGTGCAGCCATGCGGAAGAGTCCATAACAATTCTGAAATACATGATGGACAAACGCAACAATGCAACCCCAAGCTCCTCAAGTGCCAAGCGAATAGATGGGGAAGAAAAACCGGAGGAATCCACAGCAAGGCACATTAGTCATATAAACATAGATTAGAAATGTTTTGCAAATGTCAGTTTCTGCTGCTCCAATATGTAAGAGTTTACCTTAGTCTAGAAGTCTTTAAAGATAGAACAAGTAGGATCAAGGAGAGAAATATGTTCTGTAACTCCACTGATCCTGGCTGTCCTCAGCACTCAATGTACCTCAGGAGTCCAAACTCCCCTCTTTTTTCAGATATTAATACAACAACCGACTTTGTAAAAAAAATAAAAAAATTAGTAAGGGTTTTGAGCGAAAAAGGTAAGGGAAACTAATTAAAGAATTTAATAAATTATTTTAATAAAATAATACTATAAAACAAGAAGTTATGATAAGTAGATTTAATAAAATAATTATTATTTTTTATAAACTTTTTATAACCCCTTATATCTTTATTAATGAATATTATTATTTTAAAAATATTAATATTAAGGTTAAATCCTATTCATATCCCCAAATATAAAAATAATTTTAAAGAGTACTAAACTAATCAACATGTGGATTAACCAATATTAATATTATAAAAATATAAATAATATTAAAAAGAAATCATATTGAATATGAGTAATAATATTAAATAGTAATAAAATAATAATAAATAAATAAAAATATATATATATTTTTAGGAAGAAAGCACAGGAATCTAGCATCTGTTGATACTCTAGCCACCATCTCTATTTAAATTAACAAGTTTCTTTTCAATTTCTAAGGCCTCCCTCAATCTATGATGATGAAAATGGCCAATCCTCGCAATGACCTTAGCTTCTTCAATGCAGATGTGATGATTGGTTTTTTCTGCATGCTCTGCTAAAGTAGAGGAGCGAGACCTTCCATGCTTGATGTCAGCAACATGTTCACAGATCCTTTGGTTTATGGATCAACCGATCTCACCAATATAAAGAGCGCCACAAGAACATGGAATGATGTAAACACCCTTCCCATCCTTGGGGTTAATCGGGTCCTTAATAGAACGAAGAGAACTCTGGATAGTGTTAAGGGGTCTAAAAGAAGAATGAATCTTATGTTTCGTCAAGATCCTAGCGATTTTATTCGTGGTCCCTTGAATAAAAGGAAGATGAACACTAGAAGACCAATCCTTGGGGTCAATCTTACTCTTAAGACCTTTTTCAGCGTTTAGAAAAGCCCTAAGACCTTGAGACCTACTATAACCATTCTTATTAAAAACTTTAAGGAGGTGGGTTTTCTCATCTTCGAGGTGATTTTCGTTAGAAACTCGCAATGCATGAGTGGCAAAGGTGTTGAGAACACCTAGCTTTTAAGTAGGAAAATGATGGGAACTAACATGGAGATATTGCTATGTGTGAGTTTTCTTTCGAAAAACTTGATGAAAAAAGAAACGTCATCCTTCTTTGAGATAAGAACATCAAGAAAATGCAGGCTACCATCAACTTCAGATTCCATGGCGAACTTTATGTGACTCGATTGACTGTTAAGATGATGGTAAAACAACTCCAACTTCTCTTTACCATGAGACTAGACGACACAAGTGTCATCTACAAACCTTTTCCAAAGTTTGGGTTGGTAAAGAGCCGAAGACAAGGCTTTGGATTCAAAATGCTCCATGAAGAGAGATTGGCCACAACGGGGGAAAGGGGAGAACCCATAGCCACACCGCAGGTTTGCTCAAAGAATTCATCCTCGAAACTAAAGAAAGTAGAGGTGAAACAAATCTTAACTAAAAAAGCAGTATCGGGATGAGTGATGCAATTTATAACATCAATGGCCTCATTAATGGGGATAACAATTTAAATTTGAAAATGAGTAAAATAAATATCTAATTTAATTATTAGAATGTAATGAGTAAACATTATCATGGAGGTGAAAGTGTATCGTAAAAGTTCAAAATTTAATTAAAATATGGGTAATAATTTGATGAAAAGAGTAATGGAAAATTTTGTCATTTATGTGAAAGTATGTGGCATCATAGTGTCAAGAAATAATGAAACATGATGGTATTTTTCTTTTTTCATATTCAAAAGAAGTGAAATAAATTAATACATAATATGAGGTAAAACTGAATTTTGGAATGTGAGAGAAATTGGAAATTTGATGTCAAATATCATTGAGCTTGCGTAATTGGTATTAAGTATTTATTTCTAATTGATGTTTCATATTGTTTAATTATTTTGGTGAAATAAACTCCTTTCTAATAACTTTCTTGGCACATAATTTTTTGAAGGCATTAGACATATATTCTCCTCCATTATCACTTCTCAGGGATTTAATTTTATTTCCAGTTTTATTTTCAAGTAAGGCTTAAATATTCAACAAACTTTGAATAAACCTCATCTTTCTTCTTCATGAAATAGATCCAACACTTGCGGGAAAAATCATATATGAAGATCACATAATACTTGTGCTTTGCAGTTAAGAATGTGGAAAATGGTCCACACACATCTGAGTGAACTCGCTCCAAGATGGCTCCAACTCTACTACCTCAGCCCTCAAAGGAGGATATAACATATTTTCCAAGAGTGCATCCCTTGCAAACATCATGTTGATCAAGGGTGTATTTTGGAATTCCAATGGTGATCTGTTGCATTATTCTCAAGGCTCCATAGTATAGGTGTCCCATGCACCTATGTCAAAGCTCTCCACATCTCGGCCCTAAACATGTTTTGCCTTTCTACTTAATGCAATGCATGCATCCGCCTCTAGGTTGTAGATATTTTTAACTCTTAACACCAACTTGTTTTACTTGTCTAGTAGCAACATGCTTTAGAAAAGACTTCCCTTTACCAAACACCACATCATATCCTCTATCTTCAAGGACAACTACAAAAATTAGATTTTTCTTCAAACCAAGCACATACATTACATTCTTTAGGTGAAGATGGGAGTCTGACTCCCTCTTAAAGGTGACAATGTCAATCCCTTTGGTACTATACCTCCCATCATCTCCAAGTTCTATGTGTAATTGTAGGTCCTTCTCCTCTAAGTTGCTAAAGAACTCCTTATTTCCTGTGATACAAAATGAAGCACTAGAGTTTAAGTAGCATACATTGTCTCGTAAAATACTTTCCATGCACACAATGGAGGTGAAATCTAACTCAAATTGTGATGTGAGAGCATCTCCCCATGATCTTATTGCAAGCTTCTTACTGGATTTTTTGTGAGGACACTTGGTTGCATAGTGTCCATACTCATGGCAATGAAAACATTTAATTTTACTGAGCTCTTTCTTCTTTCCATGGTTCTAGTTGGATTTTGCCTTGCCTTTGGCCTTCTTTCCCTTGGATTTGTTTCCTTGTCATGCTAGAGTGTTGGGAGTATGTTATACTCTTTCCCCGACTATGTGCAGTAGGGAGGTCATAGGGGTTACCGCCCCCCTATACCAGGTTTGAGGTAGCAACCTAGGAAATTTTTTTTGGACCCTATATTAGGTGAGCGGACCTACCTATGGTTTTTTGCATTGGTTTCGCACATGGTTTTGTGCATGATGTTTTTCTGCCCATGGTATTTTGTAGATCTAGTCAAGGGAACTACAATTTTGTTCTATTCCAAGGTTAATGGATTGGGGTTTATGAATGCTTTGACATGTATATATATGTATTGTAACATTGAAAGGAACATAATGAAAAATAATTCTGGTAGTCTCGGTTTTGGGATCTAGGGGAAAATATTTGTGTATATTTGTTTTATGTTTTATGTTCTCGCCATTGTTTATTTTACGTTTTTAGAATTCATATGCAAGTAATTTCTATATAAGGTTAAAACCTACATAGAGAAATTTTTTCTTCCTCCTTAGTTTTGGATGTGACACCATCTCTAGTGTTTCTTCTAATCTCCTCCTACACCAAATATGACCAAAGTCTCTCCCAATATGGGATCTTATTACTTACATTAACTAAATCTTGATAGTTGTGCTAGGATTTTGGAAGACCAAGGAGTGCTGAGCTCACAAGTTCAGATGATGATACATTCTCTCCAACTCCTCCAAGTTCATCTTTGACCTTAGTGAATTTGGATAGGTATTGAACAACAATTTTATTTTTTCCCATTCGAATGTTCCTGAGCTTATCTCTCGATGTGTCTTTCTCAGAAGATTCTTGTCACCAATCCAGTGAGGCTCAACTGAATATGAACTCACCATGCTAACTAAAAAACATATGTGCGGACGGAAGTTCACCAAGAACATCAATGCGAATGAGTTTATGAAACTCAAAGGCATTTCCCAAATCTGGTTCGACATCACTACCATATAACTTCTTAAAGTTAAGATCCTAGAGGTAGTCATAGGTTTGCAGTTAATCATACTTGCACCACAAATTTGTTATTCAAAATTTCTTTGACAAAAGATCAGGAACTTTGTTTCTATGTAATTTCCAATAGATCTGATACCATGTAGAAACAACTTGAAATTTTTAGTTTCTAATGACATCAGACTGAAATCAATAGACACAAATTTCTTCTACTAAATTATATGGAAGGAAAATTGACAATGGAAACACATGCAATCATTTAATCAAAATGAACACATTTTTTTTACTAGGGAACCCAACTGGAAAAAACCCCTCCTCTTTTTTTATTATATCATATGAGACAATGATCAATTACAAAGACAACTTCAATCCTTGAAGCTCAACCTGCACTGCAATATTGATCTTGTACTCTACCTGCTTTGACTAACACTTAGCCAAAATGGGCCTCCAACTTCCTCATATATCCTTGGGAAATTCCTACTCCTAAGGAATAGGGAGCTCATATTTCCTTGCACAAATCCTAAGGAAATTAGCTCACCTGCTACTTGCAAACACTACACACTCACTAGTATACAATAATGATTACATTGATGCCTTTTTTCCTCCACTCAACTAGGCCATTTGAATTACATGCATGAATAGGGCTATTTTTAGAAAATTAACTAGTTAACTGAGAGATCAATGAGTTAACAACAATTACAAATACTCAAATAAACTCACATTGACTCTATTCATGATTAGAGCTTAGATACCTAGGTTTCACTAACTATAACTCCACTAGATTGCTAGATCTTAGCAATCAACTCATGCACAACTCTACTTCTTGCCCATAAACTCGAATTGGACGACTTAACTAAGTGAATTGGCCATGTCACTTTTGCTAAATGCAATTCAATTCGTCCTGCTAATGTGGAAATTTGAATTTTTCCATTTTACTAAGGGACAATTCAAAATTTCTTGCGACAATTTAACACTAGTTTGGAGGACAAATCCATAGATTCATATTTTCAAATGATTATTCATTTAGTTAGTACAAAGAGGAAAAAACTAACCATCAAGTAGTTCCAAAGTTGAAGAGAAGATCATAAAGGGAGAAAATCACATTTAGAAAGGAGTTTTATTTTTTGTGGGGTTTTTGCTGAATAGGAGTTTTCCTTTGCAGAATATTTTGTGAATCAACCAGTTCAAATTTCTCTGTCATATGTTCTTCTACATCTATCTTTCCATTAGGTTTTCCATGTATGCCTAACTATAGAAAGATATAGGTTTGAATATGTCTTCTCATCTCTTCCAAGCAATTCATATTTTATTTTGGGTCTAAGAAAGCAAGATCCCTACTTGTAATAAAGTATAAATTAATTAATTACAATTTATCTATTTGTCATTTAGTAGGCTATTTGAGTTTTGAGAACATTTTTAAACTTGTCACATTGGTATTTATGGTTAATTCCTACCACAAAGAGCTATTTAAGTTTCATGTTGCAAGCATGAGCTTGCATTCTTGTAAAACTGAAGCTTTACAAACTTGTTTGTTTCTAATGTATGAAATACTTCAAAGTTATTTGAAGACCTATCCATACTTTTATTTTTCTTTTATCTTGCAAAGTAATTGCTAATTATGGATTCATAATATTTTAAAAAGGAAGGAAAAATATTTATTGAAGAAAGACCCAAGTACATAAAAATTATTTATTTTCATATTCATTTCTTGCATGCCTAATGATTGAATCTATTATATGGGAGCTTTGTTGGAAGATTTGTTGGGGCTTTCTATTTAGCACTTATCCATTACATTCATTCAAGACCATGCTAAGAATATTTAAAATATCAAAATAGGATTACCACCTCTCTAAAGTGAAGAGGGAACCTTGATAATTCCCTAGGAGGTTGACTCGTCCTTGAAAAGAAAAGAGATCAATCAATCCTCCTTAAATCATCGGTTAGTAGAGAAAACATACAACTTCTGCTAGACAATAATTTGTGGTAATATTTACATTATCATCTCCACCATTTTGTAAGTTTGTGGTTATCTTTAAACTACTATTTAAGATCACTTCCATTTCATAGAAGACATCAAATTCTAGATAAATAAGGAATTACTTCGGGTACTGCTTCAAACTAAGTTCCAAAGTTGGTGGTCAAATTTAAATCACCATTTAGCAAAAAGAAATTGCTTCTACTTTCCTTTTTGTTTGTGTTAATCACAAAGCCACCAAATTTAGAGAGCATTTTCAACAATCAACCACTATCCACTTCCATATTTTAGTTCTTTACTTGGAATCACACACACCCCTTCAAATTAAGGGGGAAAATGTTAGAAACTTAATTAATAAGGTTTATGGTAATTCCATATTCACTTAAGAGGGAATATGAATAGTCTTCGAGAGTTCAAGAGACCTCTTGGAATATGAATCCAAGGGTCAAAAACATTATTTTTTTACGTGTATTATTTTAATGAAATGTATCACATTTTTATCTTACTCTCATTTTCACTTTCCTATATGTTTAACACTAACATTCTCAGGAATTCCGTGTTAAGACTTGGGGAACCTATTATTGAATTTGGTTGCACCTCCCATGTCTTCCATGCTTAGAGAATTAAATTATGATAATATCTAGAAATGGTCCTTTCTCTTCCCCTCCTACATAGGAAACAATCATGTCATTTCCCACAAGTGGATATGGAGTTGGATATTAAGTTCCTCAACTAGGATCTATCATCCCATTCCAAGGAAAATACAAACATAAATGAATGAAAACATCTTCATGCTCAACAAGGAGGCTATAGATGAAATCCTGAAACATTATGATATGTTTTTTACCACGTATAGAGTCATTTCCACTACACTTGGAAGGATCTTTATATATCCATAGGAAAAGGTTGAAGGGTAAATTTGGAAGGGTTTTCAAATATCCGTTATCCAAAGATTAACCTAGGAGGGATTTGATCATTGAATCTCATGGTTTATATAATACTTCATAACATGGTGATTTCCAATTAATCTATCCCCCGTGGGCTTATCTTAAGAAATATTGATAGAGTATATATTTAAGTAAAAATGTAACCATAAGAAAGGTATTTTCAAATCTTTTTTCAATAAAAGAGGCAATGAGGACTTTTAGGATGAGGTTTAAAAAATATGTAGGATAAACTTCGAATAACAACTTGTAGAGATGGTGTGAATGGAAAACTAGGCATTGAAGTGATATGCACTAATATAAGCTTTGTGTGATGTTGTGAGATGAACGTGAAGTAGCTACATGTAATATTTGCATCAAGAGCCACTACAAGAAAGTAACACATAATTAATAGTAATGAGAATAAGGATTTGTTCCACATTGGAGTTGCTCATATGTTTCTAAAAGGATATAAAATTTTCAATAAATCAAGATGTTGGGTATAAATATTCATTGGGTTAAAAATATGTTAAACATATGAACAGTGCATTCATCAGTATATTTTTCATTACATCCTAGGGAGAAATATCCCCTCATTACCAATACCAATTTTGTATGTCGTCCCTCAAGTTGTCCTCTATCTCTCATAGAGGGGCCAAATGCCAAGGCATAGTGTGTGGGATGCACTTTCTTGTGTTACTCTAGGCCTTTGAGTCAACCCTTGGGTGAATGGTGGGGTACTCTCAATATTTTCTAAGGCAAGAGTCCTTGTTTGTCACCCAAGGAAAACCTATTTAAATGTATGAAGCTTAACTTGGACTTATAACTAAGAAAAATGGTACATGGATCCCATCTTTTCTATTGATTTAGAGCAAGAATAAGATGTTGAATTTTAATTTGGAGGAATTCAAAAAAGGCCAATCAAATGAGGGTTTTAAAGTGATTCAACCACATGAATGATTTTCTAATTGTGGACACCATGATCTAGTTCAAATTGGAAACTAACTGAAAAGGAACAAATATTTTTCTTCTCTTAATAACCGCCCACCTGAAGGGGCCACATGCCCAACTGACTCAACATAAGGAGCTTGACCCTGATGGATCCAAGAATAATTGAAACCATGCCTCATGATAGAGGGCCCAAGACTTGGCAAGGCGAGCTTCGACCAACTGGGCTATCCATCAGGGCTTAAAAAAGGAACAAATACAAATATAGGAGGAGGTAGAAATACTTTCCTAGCATATATTCTTTGGACATAAAACCAATGGGAAAGACATATTAGCTTATTCAACATAATGCAAGACAAAAAATTAAGATGAAAAAACCAACAAAGCTTGCTTGAATTTTTTATCATTCAGTGGCAACAACCTTGAACTTGATTTCACAATAAACCAAATAGTTCATTAATCAAATAGTAGTTTTAATGGTGGGGACTATATAACTCTTACATTTGAAACAACAATTCTATAAAGACAAAACATTGCACAACCACTATCTTCAACCTTTTTATTTCTCTCTACAAAGCTTGTTACTTAGAAGATGCTTATACTAAGAACGAGAATTAAGAAGATGAGAAGTGGAGGGAGGAGAATCGTATTGTTGCTCCAAAACTATGATGCTTTAGTTATATCTTTATTTTTCATGCTCTCTACCTTTAGTTTTCCCTCTTTGGTGGCTGAAAAATTAAACTCTTGAATGGAGAAACCTATTGTGTAAAAGAAAAATCTTTCTTACTTATACACATTTTGGGAAAATTCATGCCTACAATTCAATCAAGAAAGAAAAAGAAAACATCCTTGGGGAAATCAATGAGAAACTTCAATTTCACATGGGATTCTAATCAAATAGTTTTTTAACTTAAGCTTTGGGGCCACCACCCTCTCTACTCAATCCCATGGGATAGTAATTGAACTCTTTGTTAACTTGTGCTTTAAGGCCACCACTCTATCTTTATCTCATGAAATTAAAGCCACATGTGCAACCCCAAAATTAAATTGATTGTGTTTCCCACATGGAGATTCCTTACTATGCATCTTCTCTTCATAGGGTCACTCATTTCTTTAAAGTACATATCTTCATTTGCCTTTAAATCCAAATGAATTTGAACACTACCAAGGTTCTTTGATGGAGGACCTATTTAAGGAATCATGCTTAATCATCGAAATCAAGCCAAGGCATTAGCTCGAATAGTGAGAACAATCACTAATTTGAGGAATTAGTCCCATCTTTGAAATTGGGCCTAGTTTAAACAATGATAATGGGTTCTAATTTAAGGAAATGGGCTCCACCTTTGATATTAGGCCAAGGCATTAAATTGAAAAATGAAAAGGGGATTAATTTCTAGGAATCACACCTAATCTTTGAAATTGAGCTAAGACAACAATTGCATAATGGGAAGGGGGTTTGATTTTGAGGAATCATGTTGGATCTTAATATTGGGACAAGGAAACTCTTTAAACATGTGAGAAGAGGCTTATTTCATAATCACGATTGATCTAGAAATTGGAGGAAGACAATACTTCAAAAGCTCGATTTAGGAATGGGGATTGATCTTGAAATCAAGCCAAGGCAGCTGTTGAAAGAGAGATAAGGGCTTAATTGAGGGATGATTCTTGATCTTAAAATTGGGTGAAGGAAACACTTTGAACAAGTGAAGGAGGGCCCAATTTGGATATCAAGTATGATTTACTAATTAGGATGGAAGCAAAGTTTGAATGAGGAAGGGAAGGTAAGGGTTTTAAGCACTCGAAGGCACGTGACTAAATGTGAAAGAACCCTTAGTATGTGAAAACTATGAAGGTAAGACTTGACATTGAATTTAATTAGCCGTGTAAATTTTGTGGGCTCAACGAGGTGGTAACAATGAGCATAATTCAAAGGATGCCTTTATTGACTCTATCAACTCTATGGTTCTTCCCATGCTATCAATACACTCTTTACTTTAACACAATACAAGATCATTATGGTTAATGAAAGTCAACAACCCACTTTAACACAATACAAGATCATTAGGGTTAATGAAAGTCAACAACCCAAATTGTAATTGACGGTGTCTAACAATTATACATTTTGGAATTTATGATTGTAATTCAGTTAAACACTAATCTTTTATTCTTTAAATGTGTTTTTTACAACATATATAGATTCAACACCCTTATAAACTTGTAAGACACTCAATTGTGGAGAATTTTAACTCAAACTTGTGATTACAATAAATCCCTATATAATTTTGAGCAAATTCGACAAGAATATATACATGAAAAAACTCCAAAAATTATAACAAATAAACTAAAGCATTGTAATTTAGCCATAAACATTTCTTCTTTCATTATAAATTTATTTTTATAACCACTTTTATGATTGCTTATATATATATATATATATTTTAATATTCAAAAATTTAAGTGTAATTTAAAATATACTATACTAATAACTTTCATTAACAACATTATTAAATATGTGGCCACGGATAACATCATCTAATTCTGGAGTGGACTTATCCAGCCATAATTCCTCCCACTGTCTATAGTCAAAACAAAATATAAATATAAATATAAAGGGAGATAGACGAGCTAATTTTGGAAATGGAGAGAACGAAAGTCAACAACCTAAAGTCATTAATATTATAATACATTTGAAGCAACGGTCGTGTGTAACGCCCCAATTAACGGGTTAGTATACGGACTTCAAACTCTTTATGGAATTCGCGGAACTTTCCCTCAAGTCGCGTTGGAATTAAATGTCGTTGAAACCTTAATCTGGTAATGACAAGTGGGGTCTGGAATTTAGATCAACACTCTTCTGTTTTCTTTTAAATAAGTGAGAAATACAGATCTAAAATCGAATGGTTTTGAGAAACGTATAATAAGTTGCGTGGGAAGTTTAGATTTTAAGACGCTCCTATAACTACAGTTAAGTCTTTAACCCGACTCCACCGACTTCCTGTCCCTTTTCCCAGTCCCAACTAACCTATTATACATTTAGGGATGATATCTAAAATGATGGCGCGTGGTTATTTTTTCCATATAAATAAAGTGATATATTAATGTTTTATTAAATTAATTTTTATACATTGAGGAATGATATCTAAAAAGATGGCGCGTGGTGGTTATGTTTTCCATATAAATAAAGTGATATATTAATATTTTTTTATTAATGTTGTATTTTTATTTTTTTCCAATGTATCTATGTTAATGGTAAGGGTAATATGATAAAGATATTACAATGTAATGTTTAATTTTTTAACTAAATCAAATAAAAAATTAATGTAAGGTAAGTTTATTAATTTAGTTAAAATAAAATAAAAAATAAAAATAATTTTATGAAAATAAAATAAAATTAAAAATTGATATTAAAAATTTATGGTATTCATGTGGAATATAATTAGAAGAAAGAAATTAAATTTGCTTAAATTCATTTTAACTTCATCTGAAGAAATCAAATCAATTAATATACAAACTTTTTAAAAATATATATATATATTTTTCAACACTTAATAAATCATAAATCAAAATAATATATTTAAATCGGTATATAATATAATTATGTTTTTTTAAAAGAGGTTATGAAATCCTTTAAACGTAGCATCAAATAGCATAAAGCTTATCAAGAGAGGAAAACGAAGTGAAATAAATATGTAATTTGTTTATAAGTGCACGGTGTGCCAGCATTGTGATGGATGTGAAAGTGGTTCGCAAATCAAAATAGAACCAAATTTAAGAGGCAAGATAAATTGGAAAATTACATTTAGATAACAGTGTAAATATAATGATGTTATATATATATATATATATATATTATATCATTTTTTTATATTTTCTTAATATAATTTATATTGCTTTTTTTTCCGAATAAATAAATAAATAAATAAATAAATAAATAAATATATATATATATATAATATTTAATTTAATGTAATTGAATTGAATTAAATTGAATTGAAATAAAATGGAATGGAGAAAAAAATTATGGCAAGAGTCGTTAATTTGTTAATTAGTAATGAGGTAATTATTATTTACTATTATTCATTAATATAGGTTGATATATGGAAAATCAGGTTATTTGTAAGTTTTTATTTTTATTAAATGTTTTTTAGGTGTTATGTCAGTAATTTGTTTTCTTATATTTAAGAAGAGTTTTAAGTTATATTTTATAATTATAAAATTAGATTAACAAGATAAATTAAATAGTTGGTAAATATTCAAGATATCAATTCATAAAAAGAATTATTACTTACATCATGATACATCTCACATTGTTAAAATTAAAAGAATCATAAAACTCATATAAATTATAAGTTTATTTTAAAATATTATTAATTATAAAAAAAGGTTAATATATAAGTTAAACATATATATTTTAAAAAATATGGAACAAAATGCTTAACCATGAAGATATATCCCCACTTTACCATGGAGAGTTTTAATATGTAAAGAGACTTTATTACAATACCATAGGCCAATACCATGGCTTCTTAATACAACATGCAAAAAAAAACATAGCTTACTTCATGACAATTTTTTTAACTAATCAATCTAATTAAAAGGATAAAAAGGGCATAACTACTTTGGAGATAAATCTCAACCATTAATTTGTGTATGTTACTATGAATTTTCTAAGATATTCCATGGAGGTTAAATCTCTCCCATCCACCTAATAATTATCTATAATTAAATTAAAATTTTGAAAGTTTCCTATGAGTGTAATAAAATAAACTAATATAATTTTGTATATAAAATTTATTTATATAATAGATGAAATATTTATATAAAATAATTAATTTTGTTAAATTAATATATATATTTTTGCGAGACACTCTCCACCCTATATGGTAGAGATGTTGTAAAGAATATTAAACATTGAAAGAAATTTTCGAATGAAAATGAGTGGAGGGATTTTAATCGCATCCAAAGTTTCTCATGTCCCCGATGGGTGGAGTGTCCACCCAAAGCCCTCTACACAGTTTGATCCAAAAAAAATCTCTCAATATGAATAACTGTTTTAAAATAAAATGAAATGAAAATAAATTATGTATGTTATGAATAGGATAAATGAAATGGTTTACAAAATATTATTTTCACATTATAAAAAAATAAAATAGCCTAGATCCATCTTAACTCCTTATCTATCGAGTGTTGAGAGGGATTGAATTTCTCAAGGTGCAAACCTCTTTTTTTAGAATGTCTTTCAGATAATCACACATGTCTTTTGGATTAATCACATTGTTATTGTTTGGTGGACATTTTGGACCATTTAACCACATCAACCAAAGAATAATGATGTGATTAATCCGAAAAACATTCTCAAAAAATTTTGATCCCTCAGGAGGTAAGATGGATCTAGGTTGGTTATATATATTCGTCACTCCTTTAAATAAGCTATACCAGCATAGATCCATCTTAAATACGGATCTGGCATGACCTCAGAGGGATCCAATTCTTCACGTGAATTTTTTTCATGAGTCGACATTATTTAAATGTTTTGTTCAGTTTTTTTTTTTTTAGATTTTTCATAATTTTTATTTTGGCGGACATGAGCAAAATTTCAATTCAATTTTGATTATGAACAAACATCTTTATGCTATTTTATGTGTTACAATGAAGCTCAAAGGCATTTTTATAATAAATAAGTAATGGGAAACCCTAAACATATAAAAACCTAACCCTAAGTAATGAAGCACTAAAGGCCATTGGGCCCTATC
>Ga0068628_1000276_pt1 | contig 16289 bp, 9 predicted proteins | sample InSIn2gowninarea_FD_77431 | JGI IMG/M metagenome (GOLD analysis project Ga0068628, IMG submission 77431) | Clean room microbial communities from NASA Spacecraft Assembly Facility at Jet Propulsion Laboratory, Pasadena, California, USA -... ... | reverse complement strand
GGTAGTATACCGAAAACCACAGTAGGTATTAATAAACTAATTAGTAAATAATATTCTCTTCTATTAATATCTTTAGCTAAAGGAGGTAATGAAGGAGATAAATTACCATAAGATAATCTATTATACAAGAACATAGAGTAGCAAGCAGATAAAACAATACCAGTTGCCCCTAAGCATGCAATAATAGGGTTTTGTTGCCATATACCAATTAAAGATAATTGTTCACCTAAGAAATTTAAACTTAAAGGAATACCTGTATTACATAATGTAAAAATAAAGAATAATATAGTGAATACTGGCATATATGTAGCTAAACCTCTAATATAGTTAATAATTCTTTTTCCTGTTCTATCATAGATTATACCACCTACACAAATAAATAGAGCTGGTGAAACAAAACCATGACCTAAAGCTAATAAAATAGCACCTTCAATACCTCCTTTAGCTAAAGATATTAATAGAAGAGAATATTATTTACTAATTAGTTTATTAATACCTACTGTGGTTTTCGGTATACTACCTAATGTAATATTAACTTCTTTACATACTTCTACTACTGCTTTACTTTATACAGTTGTTTAATTTAGAATTTACTCTTCTAGCGAATTTTAATTATAAAAAGCAGTAATAGTTAGATATAATTATAAAAATATTTACAGTTATATCCCACCCCTTTTTTATAAAAAGATGTTAATAAAGATATTTACAGCTATAAGATAAGATTTAAAAACCCCCCCCCAGCTTCTTCTTCTATTATCTTCTAACGCATGCATTATCAGTTAGTAAGATTACACATATTTCTACAACTGTTTTACTTAAAGCCGCTATTAATGTTCTACATTTTAACTTTATCTAAAAGAGATAAATCATAAGTTATTATCTTGGCATATAACTTAATCTTTAGAATGCTTAGTCATCCTGCCTTAAATCTTTAATTAGATATAAAAATATAATTAATCTAAAGCTCAATATTAGAGCCGTGGAAACTATTAAATATTCTAAATCTAAATTTAAGGTCACCAATTCTAGGTTAAACCTACTAATCTTACCTTCACTGGAGGTCTGTTAGTTTTGTTTGCTTTTATTTGATTAACTGCAAGTTAATTAGAACATAAAATTTAATTTGATTTTTAAGTCCTTAAATAATAAGTGTTTATAACTGCAATCACATTTATATGTGGCTAGCAATAATTCTATTAAATTGTTCTCCTTAATTTAATAATTAAAGCTAGATTAACTTAATTAAAATTCAAAATGACAACAATCTTTGTAAATATGTTAGCTTTTGCTACATTAATCTCTAGTGTTTTCTCTATTACATCTAAAAATCCTGTAATCTCAGTAATCTTTTTAATCTCTACTTTTGTATCTGGAGCAGGTTATTTAATTCTTATAGGAATTAATTTTGTAGGTATCTCTTACATCATAGTATATGTTGGTGCTATTGCTGTTTTATTCTTATTCGTTATTATGATGATTAACATTAAATTAACTGATATCTTAGAAACAGGTAGTCAATATACTAAAAATTTACCTTTAGCTATAGCAATAGGTTCTTTATTTATATTTTTAATATTTAGTATTATACCATTTAACTTTAATAATGTTCCAGCTATTTCTATTTTCTTAGATAAAATTACTTATTTAAATACTATATTTTACGGAAGTGGTAATGCAGAGTTAGCTAATTGGTCTAATGTTGTATCTTTAGATTTAATTAATTCAATAGTTACTAATTCTAATTTAGCGACTGATCCTATTTTTACTAGTCATGATGTAATTATTACTGATTTCCAACAAATTGAAGCTTTAGGTTATAGCTTATATACTTACGGTGCTGTACTATTAATTACTTTAAGTATGATTTTATTATTGGCAATGTTTGCTACAATAGTAATTTCTAAAATAAATAATAACCATAATAATATTAAATCAGATATAAACTTAAATAATTCACAAAAATTTTCTAAAGTAGATAAAAATTCATAGATGAAAAATATTTTAAATAATTTATGGATAAACCTTAATCCTACTCAAGTTAAAATTAGAAATAGAGAAATTATGTTGATTTCATTTATTATTATTACTACAATTATTATTTCTAATTTTTATGTAATAGATTACAATTGGTGGAGTAAATTCTTCATTAGTTTTTGAATTACATTTATTTTTTATATCTATAAAGATAAGATAAAAAATAAATGTAAAACTGATAGTGTTATTAGCTCTTCTAGAGCTATTTACTGGTTTTTATTTATTATATTCACAGTTACATTAATAGTAATCGGTGGTATGTATTTTGAGTTATTAGATACTATTTATAATGACCCTACTGACGAAGAAAGTCAAAATAGCGCTCAAAATAATGAAAATAGCAGTAAGGAAGTGAGTAATATTAATGTTGAACCTAAGGATAATAAAAAAGATTCTTATCATTTTTCAGGTAGTGTTGAGAAAAATCTTATGGATAAGATTTTGGATACTGTATCAAATACGGCACCTTCTGTAATGGGGGTACTTGGTGGAGTTCAACTAGGTAAAGCTGTGATTAAAAGTTCAGGAGGAACAATAACACAAAAAGCAGCTTTAGGAGTAGGAACAGCCATCGGAGCTACACTAGGTCTAAGTTCAGCTAGTGTTCTTTCAAAAGCCATAAATAAAAATATTTTAAAAAAAGATGATGTCGATGATGGTGATGATAAAAGTATTTCATCAGTATTAGAATTTGGAGAAAATATAAGTCCATTGCAAACATTATTAAATTATGAAATAGTTATTTGTTTTTTAATCTTATTCCATATGGTTATTTTAATATTAATATTATTTAATAAATTGTCTGTTTTAACAGGTATGAATATCTTTAGTAAATTAATTAGTCCAAATATAAAGGTAAAATTTGAAAAATATAAAGTTATGGTAGAAAATTTAGGTAATAGATTTTTAATGATTTTATTTATTATAAATGCTATAATATTGATATTTGATATATTTTTACTTATTTATGTAAATTTTGAATTAAGCACTAATTTAGATGATTATATTTATGTTCATAATAAAATAAATAAGAGTATTATATATTTATTTTTATTTAAATTTAATGATTTAAAAAGTGATAAGAATATTTTACCATTATTTAATGATAGTGTTAGATGTTTCACTTCCAATGCATATGCCAATTTCAATTCTTATTCCAATTACACTTCAACTCCCAATTACAATGAAAATGCAAGGACATTTTCTTCCGCGGGGCATAAGCGCCGACTTCAATTTTGTTTCAATTAATCCCTGTTTATACAATTTATTACTTAAATAAATTCACCCCCAGCCTTAAATTTCACTGGCAGCTAGATAAATCTAAACATACTAATATAAATCAAATATGTTACAAAATATTAAATATTGTTATTTAAGAAAAAGTTAAAAATTCTCTTCTTAAAATCTAATCACAAAATAATGTTACAAAACTATACAAATAAATGGTTAACTTATTTTTATAACAAGTATTACCGCTTTTTAGGGAATGAAAATATTAATGACTCTTTAAATATCTTATGATTATCTAGATGTAGATTTACATACGTTCTTCACAATAGGTATGAGTTTTTGTTCTAATAAACTTAAATTAATTATAGTATTTTTAAAAACAACTAAAAAAAATAAAAAAAAATGAAAAAAAAATAATCGTAATAAAATTGTCTAAATACCTGATAATCGTTAAAATGAAAAAATGGAAGAAAATGATTGCATAAATATCATAATGAAATCATTATTGTAAAATTTTTATTTTAAGCGCCGACTTCCTTCCACGAGGCATACTAATGTGGTATTTATAGATAAAAATTAAAAAAACAAAATGAGGATTGCTTTAACTTAGGTTAGTATTGACCCTCATCTATTAAATTATTAGTTCAATTCAATGGAACGTAATCTAGCCAATTAATTCTATTTACTCCTCCAGATTAACATAATCAAAGAATTTTCTTAAATCAAACTCTAGAGGAGACGGAAGTATCAGACAAGGTAAAGGTGGTTTATCAGTCTTTTCTTATGGTCGGGGGTAATTTATTTAATTACCATTAATATTTAATAATCTAAAAGAGAATTAGGATATCTGAATCTCACTTACTTTAATAAGTACTCAAAATAATAATAATTTACAAAATTTATCTTAAAAAAGTAATTAGGAAAATCAGTAGTATAAACCTATGGTATAATAAATAAAACAAAATTAAAATTTTAGGTAAATATTAATATATTAATAAATATATACACGTAATGAGAAAATTTTAGCTTTTAAATATATAAAGTTCATTTTTTTATCTTAAATTAAAAAAAATTCTGATAAAGATAGTTTATACCAGTATTTAAAAGTAATATTAGTCACTATATACCTATACCTATACTTACAAATATTTAGATTGATCAGTAATCGGAAATTAAATAGTTAACTATAATATAATTTAGAAAGTTTTAATACTTAAGTTTTTAAATTATTGTTTCTATTAATGAAAAAAAAAAATAAAAAAAGTGTAAAACAAAATCTGAGTTATAGATACTCCTAATTCCAGCTTAAAAATAAAGCTAACTTAAAAAGTTCTCAAAGTAAAAAAGTAGCTTCACTTACTTCTCAATCTTAAATTAAAATAAAAATGATAGGCTGAAATAGTTTAAATGGTTAAAACTTACCACTCATGACGGTAAAATAAAGGTTCAATTCCTTTTTTCAGCTTTATATTAAATAAGTAAAACCCCTCCACTTTTTCGTTGTTGATTTTGCAAATTAAAAGAGGTAAGATTAGTTTAATTGGTTAAAATGACGTCTTGTGGCGACGATGCTCAGAGTTCGAGTCTCTGATTTTACCCTTTTTTTTTATCTTTTATATTAATAAAGCGAAATAGTGTAAAGGTTAGCACAACAGTCTCATGATCTGTTAGATTGGGTTCGATTCCTGATTTCGCTAACCATGTTAAATTTACCCTTAAGGTCCTTTAGTATAGTGGTTCGTACTACTCCCCTTCAAGGAGTCAGGATCAGTTCAAATCTGATAAGGATCAATATTTAGGAATAATTGTCATAGGTAAGACTAAGCAATTGCTAATTGTTAGGGTTAACAGCTCTTGGACGTTCGACTCGTTCTTATTCCGTAAATTAAATAGTTTACATTATCCATTATTGGAAAAAAATGTAAAAATTTAAGAAATAAAAAAATACTCATTAATAAGATTTAAAAAATGGATCTCAAAAATGATAAAAAATAACCTAAAAATTAAAAGAGATATAGAAAAATTGCAAAATTGCAAATAAAATACAACAAAGTTAAAAAATTAATTTACTTTGATTAAATTATCAGTATGAATTTAATTTTGGTTCTGATTGAACGTTATTCAGTAGTTTTAAGACATGCGAATCGATGTTCAACGTTAACTAATTAAGTTAGAATGTAAGTTGTAGTAAGTTACTATTACGATAAACATTTTTAAGTTAATTAGAAACAGAATATGGTGTAAAGGTGAGTAATGATAAATTAGATACTTTATAGACCTCTCAAATAGGGGATAGTTTAATTATTCGTAATTAAGCATAATTTTAGCTTATTTATAATAAAGACTGTTAAACTTGTTCATTAAAAATCTTAATTTAATTATTAAAGGTTTCTAATTGAATAGTTTATACGCGGTCGCTATAAGAATCGATTTATTTTGTTTAATGGTAGTTGGTGGGGTAAAAGCCTACCAAGCCTACGATCAATAGCCAAGTTTGATAGAACATATGGCCACATTGGGAGTGAGATGCCCCAAATTGCATACGCAATCAGCAGTCAAGAATATTAGTCAATGCTCGCAAGAGTGAACTAGCTAACTGAAATCTTAAGATCATTAAAAATGGTACTTGAGATAACGTAAGGGAAAAAAATGATAGTACCTTACTATAAGTGTTGTCCAACATTACTGGTGCCAGAAGACTCGGTAACGCCAGAAACGCAAACGTTAGTCGTCCTAATCAGGCGTAAAGGGTAAGTAGGCTGCTTTAAAAGTTATTTGATAAAAAGCTCTTTAACTTCAAAAGGTAAAGTATAAGAATAATGAATTAAAGCTAGAATCAAATAGAGGATAAGCCAAATAATGTTTAGAGTAGGGGTTAAATCCTTAGATACTAAATGGAATACTAAAGGTGAAAACATTTATCTAATATTGATTGACGCTGAGGAACGAAGGTGAGAATAGAAAATAGGATTAGAGACCCAGATATCTCTCACTGTCAACGATGAATGGTGGTTGTTAGTTTTAAAATAAACTAGTAACGATGTTAACGCGATAACCATTCCGCCTTGCGAGTACGGTTGCAAAACTGAAACCAAAAAAATTAGTCGGTCTCGAAGCAAACGGAGTGAAGCATGTTATTTAATACGTAATTACGCGTAAAATCTTACCAGTTCTTGCATATTCACTTTAACTTATTTTAGATAATTGTTTAACTTTAATTTAACTTAAGTTACTGAGTTTACAGGTGTTGCATGGCTGTCGTCAGTCCGTATTTTAAGAAGTGAGGTTAACTCCACTAACGGACGCAATCCCTGTTGTTAATTTATACTTAACAATTTATGAATTTTAAATATTTTCATTTGGGGCTAAGACAAGTCGTTATGGCCCTCACGAACTGGGCTATAGACGTGCCACAAAGGACTTTTACAAAGTGATGCGAAACCTTAATTAAGTTTAAAAACTAAATTATAAAAAAGGAAGAGCTAATCATTAAAGAAAGTTAATTATATTATATTTGAACAGATTGTTGCCTGGAATTCGGCAACATGAAGAAGGAATTTCGAGTAATCGTTGATCACTAGCGCAACGGTGAAGATAGCATTCGGGATGAACTAACTGTCTGTCGCTGGGAAGGAGCTCGGATCGGGGGAAACTGCCGCTTAATTATCACTTACAACAAAATAAGTTAAATTAGCTATATCCGTATTTACGGTAATATTTGATTTAGTTTATGCACTATATGTTTATTTACTTATAGTACAAATTTGTTAAGCTAATTAGTTTCAGTTAACCCTTCTGAGTAACATCTCAAAAGTCATAGCAAGGTAGCCGTACTGGAAGGTGCTGCTGGAAAATATTTCAATTTATACCCCCCAGCTACTAAAACTATAACTAAAACTATAACTATAACAATAACTATAACTATAACTATAACAATAACATTTCTGAACTTTAAATATTAACTTTAATTCTACCAGTGGTAATTGTTAGGGTTCTAAGCATCTAAGCATTAAATCTAATGATCTAATATAGTTTATTAACTTTTTTTCACTAAATAGTGAAATAGTGAAATAGTGAAATAGTGAAATAAGTGCGGAACAAAAGTGAAAATGAAATTTAAAATTTATTTAGGTTATTTCTAAAAGTAAGGAAAGGGCCATACTTATTAAATTTTACTTTTTGTGTTTTATAATTTAAGGGGTTAGCTGAGTGGTTTTAGCAGTAAATTTACACTTTACAGACAGAGTTTCGATTACTCTACTCCTTATTGAATTTATAAATTTCAGAAGAAAATCTTACTTTTAGTCGTTTTTACTTTTAGTCTACTTTTGTTTTATCTTAATATAAGCGGGTCTTAACAAGGGGTGACAGAAAAGGGGTAACTAAATTAAACTTAAATTAAGACTTTAGCATAATGGTTAATGCAGTTCGCTCATAATGGATATTATAAGGGTTCAAATCCCTTAGGTCTTAAATAACTTTTCTTCCCTTCCGCATAGGTTATTAATAATAGTTTCGGTTTTTGTTTATTTACTTTATTTATTTAAAGATGCGGCTATTTATCATTAGTTAATATTTATAATTAATAATATATAACCTCCCAAAATATTTTAAGCATAATTTTTTTTTCATTTTTTTTTCATTTTTTTTTTCATTTTTGTACAAATATTAAATTAAGGGTACTTGGTCGAGTCTGGTTTATGGCGCTCGTCTTGAAAACGAGTACTTTCTAAAGAAGTCGTGAGTTCGAATCTCACAGTGCCCGTTATCATTAATACATTTATATTTTTTTTACCTAAATGGAAAACTAAAAGAGTTTATACTAACAAATTAACAAATTAACAAATTAACAAAATAACAAAATAAGTAATATTAGTATATATTAAGTAAATCTATTTTTAAATAGCATATTTAAAAAGGTAGTTATTCTTATATTGAAAATTTTAAAATTTACCCACCCTTTATTACCCATTTTTAAATAAAAAATATTTAATACAAATATCTAGATTGTTTAAGTTTCCGCATGTCGTATAAAAACAAAATTAAACAGAAAATGTTACAAACTAATACAATTAATAAATTTCAACATTTTCCTTTTCATTTAGTAGACCCTTCTCCGTGGCCTATTTTAACTAGTTTTTCATTATTAAATTTAACTATAGGTGCAGTAAGTTATATGCACGGATATCCATATGGAGGATATATATTAAGTTTAGGTTTTATCTTAACTTTATTTGGAATGGTTTTATGGTTTAGAGATGTAGTAATAGAAGGAACATATTTAGGTCACCATACAAAAGAAGTAAAAAACGGATTAATGTTAGGTATAATCTTATTTATTGTTAGTGAAGTTTTTGCTTTCTTATCTGTATTCTGGGCTTTCTTCCATGCTAGTTTATCACCAGCTATTGAAATCGGAGGATCTTGGCCACCATTAGGTATAACACCTTTAGATCCATTTGCTATACCTTTATTAAATACATTCTTATTATTAAGTAGTGGTGCTTTCATTACTTATGGACATCACGCATTAATAGCTGGTAATAGAAAAGGAACTATAGATGGAGTAATCTTAACAATAATCTTAGCTGTAATATTCACTGCTTTACAATATTTTGAATATTCTGAAGCTGGATTTACAATGTCAGATGGTGTATATGGTTCAGCTTTCTATGCTAGTACAGGATTACACGGAATGCACGTAATAGTAGGGACAATATTTATTACTGTAGCTTTAATTAGAATAATTAATTATCACAGTACTACAAAACACCACTTCAACTTTGAGGCTAGTATCTTATATTGGCACTTTGTAGATGTAGTATGGTTATTCTTATTTGTAGCTGTATACTTCTGGGGTAATACTTAATTAGTTAACAAATCTATACTTTTTTAAGTATTATATCCATAGTTATTTCTTAAAACTATTTACCCCCATTTTAATTCTAAAACTTAAGATATAAATTTATTGTGCTTTCAATTATAAATTAACAGTAGTTGCCAGCGTAGTCGCTAGCTGGGTATAAATAAGATAGGTTCTTTCTGAAATTAATACAATCATTACCTTTTTAGCATTTCTTTAGATTGATTAATCCATAGATTTTAAACATGAAATTATGTGTTCTTAAAATAAGATTGAACATATACTATTACTTTTTTTTTTTATCTTTTTTTTTATCTTTTTTTTTAAAAAAAAAAAAGATAAAAAAAAAAAAATTAATGATTATTAGATTTTAATACAAATTAAATGTATAATCTAAAATATAACTAAAATACTCTAAAGTGTAAGTTTAATCAAACTATTAAAGAAATATTAAAAGAGAATAAGAGTAATTATTTAACTACTATTATTTCTATAAGTTAAACTTTAAAAAATAAATCAGTAAAGCCGCTTATGCCCGCTTATTTCCGCTTATACCCGCTTATGCGGAAATATTTAAAATAATATGATAATAATAATAATAATTAATTTAAAATAAGGGGGAATCTGATAATGGTAATCAGTTGTATTTGCACTACAAATATGATAGTTCGAATCTATCTTTCTCCAAAATTCTCAAAACACCACTTCTTTAACTAAAAAAATTAAAAAGTGTAATAAAATTAAAAAAGAATTATAACAATTATTAAATGTAAACAAGAATGTAAACAAACAAACAATGAATTTATCAATATTATTATTTTTAATAGGAATATTAGGTTTCATATTAAATAGAAAAAATATCATACTAATGATCATAGCCATAGAAATAATGTTATTATCCGTAACTTTATTAGTATTAATAAGTTCTTATGGTTTTGATGATAATGTTGGTCAAACATTTAGTATATATATAATATCAATAGCAGGTGCAGAATCTGTTATAGGTTTAAGTATTTTAGTAGCATATTATCGATTAAGAGGAACAATCTCATTAAGAAATTAAATGTATTTAGGTATAATCGTATTACCAATATTAAGTTCAATAGTATCAGGTTTATTAGGTAGAAAAGTAGGAGTAACAGGGTCACATATAGTAAGTTGTGGTAGTTTAATCCTTTGTTCAATTTTAATAAGTGTAGCCTTTTATGAAGTAGGTTTAAGTGGATCACCAGTTTATATTAATTTAGGAACTTGGTTAGATTCAGAGATCTTAACAATCTCTTGGGAATTCTATTTTGATCAATTAACAGTATCCTTAGGATTAGCTGTAATATATTGTTCAACATTAATCCATATATATAGTATCGATTATTTATCTTCTGATCCTCATAATCAAAGATTCTTCTCATATTTATCAGCCTTCACTGGAGGTATGTTAGTTTTAATATGTGGAGGTAATTATTTTGTAATGTTTGTAGGTTGGGAAGCAATAGGTGTAGTTTCTTATTTATTAATTAATTTCTATTTTACTAGAATACAAGCAAATAAAGCTGCAATCTTAGCTTTCACTATGAATAGAGGTGGAGATATGTTAATGAGTATAGGATTTTTTGCTATATTTGCATTATTTGGAACATTTAATTATTCACAAATATTTACATTAGTACCATATATGAATGAATTAGCTATAAGTATTATTGCTTTATTATTATTAGGTGGTGCTTTAGCTAAAAGTGCTAATATACCATTACATTCATGGTTACCTGGGAGTATGGAAGCACCTACACCAGTTAGTGCTTTACTACATGCCGCTACACTAGTAACAGCAGGAATTTATTTATTATTAAGAAGTTCACCAATCTTAGAATATAGTCCAGATGCCTTATTAGTAATAGTAATAATAGGTTCAAGTACAGCATTCTTTGCTGGAACATGTGGTTTATTAGCTAATGATTTAAAAAGAATAATTGCTTTCAGTACAATCTCACAATTAGGATATATGATGATGGCAATAGGTTTAAGTCAATACAATGTTGCTTTAATGCATACTGTAAATCATGCTTTCTTTAAAGCTTTATTATTCTTAGGTGCTGGTGCTGTAATTCATTCTTTCCAAGATCAACAAGATGTAAGACGAATGGGTGGATTAATTAAATTCTTACCATTTACATATTCAGCTATGTTAGCTGGTTCTTTAAGTTTATTAGCTACACCTTTCTTAACTGGATTCTATAGTAAAGATTTAATATTAGAATTAGCTTATGGACAATATAGTTTTAGTGGTATGTATGCTTATACTTTAGGATCTATTACAGCAGGTATAACTGCTTTCTATAGTTTTAGATTAATAAGTTTAGTATTCTTAGGTACAGCAAATGGACCTAAACTATCTTACTTAAATTCACATGAATCTAACTTACCTGTTATTATACCTCTATTTACTTTAGCTTTATTTAGTATTTTCTTTGGATATGTAGCTAGTGATTTATTTGTGGGAGTTGGTTCAGATTTCTTTGGTAACTCTTTATTTATTAGACCAGATAATAATCCTTTAATTGAAGCTGAATTCTCTTTAAGCCCTATAGTTAAATTATTACCTGCTATACTTAGTTTATTTGGTGCAACTTTAGCTTTATATTTATACCACGTACAACCTAGATTCTTAAATAGTTTAGTAAATAATTCTTTAGGTAGAAAATTATATGGTTTCTTAAATGGTAAATATTATTTTGATGTGGTTTATAATCATTATATTGTACAAAATGGTTTAAAATTAGGTTATTCTATATCTAAAAATATTGATAGAGGAGCTATAGAATTAATTGGACCTTACGGTTTAACTAATAAAATTACTGGAACTGGTTTAAATATAGCTAAATTAGATACTGGTGTGATTACAACTTACTCTCTATATATTACAATTGGTTTACTATCTTTATTATTCATAGTATTTGCTCCTATTGTTATAGATACTTCTCTATTTAGTGAAATTAGATTAGTTATAATTTACTTAGCTTCTTTAATTTTAGTATTTGCCTCTTAAATTATAGATAATTTTATTAATCTAGATTTGTTAGATTTTATCACTGTAGCTTATAGCTACCCACCCCCAGCAATTGAACTAAACCTTAAATAGAAAAAATTTGTATGATTTTATTTTTCTATTTTAAATAGAAGATGATTGTAAGTTTTATAATATTTTATCTTTTTCATTATTAAGCAGGGTTTATTTAGAAAACAAATAAAATAGAATCATTTAAAACAAATTTACGCATCTTTATTTTATACTTTTTTTATTTGTTTTACACCTTTTTTATCTTTATCTTAATCTTAGATAGGAAAAATATTAAAAGTAGTTAAGTTTAACAAATTATTCTAGAAAAAAGTAAAATTTAAAGAAACTTTTTAATCTATTAACCTTGTATTTTAACATTGAGCTTAAATTAAGTTTATTTTTAATTAGTATTTTTTAAATAACGTATTTTTTATTTTTTTTACTTTTTTTACTTTTTTACTTTTTTTACTCTATTAGTTATCCATTACAAAATAATTATAATATAAAATATTATCTATTCTTTAACCGCAGCTGCAGTAAGCGTACCTCTAATTATTAAGTCTTATTTACTAATTTAACATAATTAATTTCCGCATAAGCGGCCACACCTACTTATATAATAATAGAGAATATCTTTAACATTTTTATTTTCAAATATAATATATAGGGCCGCTTATGCTAGACTTTTATCTCTTAAATTTAGAGGTTCTAATTTATAATATAAAAAGTTAATATTATTACAAACTGGTAAGTTTAAATTGAATAACATACCCATACTTTACTGGTTTCAGAAGTTAGAGTTAAATTTGTAGCAGCAACGTAAAGTAAAAGCGTACCAACAGAAAAAGGCATTGGTAATGCTTAAACATTTCCAATTTAAAGATTAATTATTAAACTTAAAAGCTTTTAATTAGAAGAGTTAAATACTTTAATTTAACCTTTAGCAACGAATAAACTTTAAACATTTAGTTATAGTGTTAAAAAAAGGTTTAGCTCCGCGTACGCGGCTAAGCAACGAATAAACTTCCGCATAAGCGGTTATTTTATTAAATAAGATTTGATCGTTTACACTTTTTTTCATTTTGTCTTAATTTTTAAAATGAAAAGTAAACAAAAGTGATTACAAAATTATACTAGGTATTATACTTAGACTGTACAAATTTTATTTAAAAATTTATTCTTAATAATTATATAAATCATTATAGTTAAACTAAAAATTAAATTGAAAATAAAATTTAATTACTTATACAGTAAATTTTCATTAATACTTGAAATAATTAAGATAATTTATCTCTTGCCTATGATAGCAGAGGTTATACAAGAATAAACTAAGCATAAAGTTTCATCATTTTGTTTTTCATTTTTTTCTTAAATTAAGACAAAAGTTAAGTATAAAGATGAGAGGTATTTGCGTAGATGTTAGAAAATATTAATAATTAATATTAGATTAGATCTTAAACTATTTTTAGTTACCTGCTTATAAAAGGAAACTGCTACTAAAGCTGGAAACTGCTCAAGCAGGACAAGCTCAAGTTATTCTGAAATATAAAAATAAAAAAAATAAAAATGTTAAACACAACAATGTTAGGTATATTATTTAATTTAATAGATGTTTTATCTGTTATTTTACCTGTATTATTAGCAGTAGCTTTTATGACAATAATAGAAAGAAAACAATTAGCTGCTCATCAAAGAAGAGTAGGTCCAAATACCGTAGGATATTACGGTGTATTACAACCATTTGCAGATGCCTTAAAATTAATAGTAAAGGAAACAGTAATTCCTTCACAATCAAATAAAGTATTATTTTATTTAGCACCCGTATCTACTTTAGTATTTAGTTTATTAGGTTGGGGAATAATACCCTTTGGACAAGGATTATCTTTATCAGATTTTTCATTAGGTATATTATATACTTTAGCTTTATCTTCATTAGGTGTATATGGAGTATTATTAGCTGGTTGGTCCGCTAATTCAAAATATGCCTTTTTAGGTAGTTTAAGATCTACAGCCGCAATGATCTCTTATGAGTTAATCTTAAGTTCAGCAATATTAATAATAATCTTATTAACAGGATCATTAAATTTCACTACTATAATAGAAAGTCAACAAGCTATTTGGTTTATTATACCATTATTACCTGTATTTATATTTTATTTTATAGCTATATTAGCTGAAACATCTAGAACTCCATTTGATTTACAAGAAGCTGAATCAGAATTAGTAGCCGGTTTCTTCACTGAACACTCATCAGTACCTTTTGTTTTCTTCTTTTTAGGAGAATATTCTTCAATAGTATTATTTAGTAGTATAACAGCTATATTATTTTTAGGAGGATACAATTTACCTGAAATATTTGTTAACGATTCTTTCTTTAATATTCAATCAATTATTTTAGGTTTAAAAACTTGTATTTTCTGTTTTTTCTTTGTTTGGTTCAGAGCCACATTGCCAAGATTAAGATATGATCAATTAATTGATTTATGTTGGTTAAATCTGCTACCTGTTGCAGTAGCTTTTATTATATTAATCCCTAGTATACTAATTGCTTTTGATATTTCACCTTATTAATATCAAAATAATAAATTATTGTTATTAAACTGTATTAAACACATTTAAAGAATATATTTATTCATATAGATTAATAATATTTATTTAAAATAAATCTACCTTTGCAAGTGCCAAGTTTTATTGGTTTTAAAGTTAACTAAATATAGTTATATTATAGAACAGATAATATTTTATTACCCCCAGCTGCAAAAGTTGAAAAACTAAAGTCAAAACAAAAAGTGTAAAACTATTTTAAGTAAAAGAGAGATTTAAGAATGCTTTCTTCATTTTTTTCTTAATTAAAAATTGAAAGAAAAGAAAAATAAAAATTCACAAAATGCATGCGTTAGAAGTAAAACAATATTTAATTTAAAATGAGTTTATTGAATATTGCTTTCCTTAACAGTTGCTATGTAGCTAAGCTGCTTAGGTTATTAAAACGGAAAAAAGTTAAATGTTTGCGTTTAAATTAGCAAAATTAATAATATTAATAATATTAGTGGGAGGCTAGGGCAGGTGATCCGATTGGTAATGGTGGTTCTCTGTAAAAGAATTGGTTAATAGCCGTAAAAGGTTCGATTCCTTTACTGCTCAAATATATAAGTCCACAAAATAAATCTAACACTATATGATACTAATTCCCGCATAAGCGGTTCTAAAATTTAAGACAAAATAGTAAATCAGTTATTAAATTAAAGGTGATCATATTACCATTAACCTTACTGGTTATAGTTTAAAATTAATGTTTGTTTTAAGTAAAACATTTAAAGCTAAATCAAATTGTAAATAAGGTTACAATAGATAATAAAATAAGATTACTCTATAAAGGTTAAGGTGATATTCAAATTATAAGTCTATTAATTTAAGTTATTAAATAGTTTAAATTATCCTTATTATTTAATACCACTCTCTAATTATAATATTAATTTGAACCTTGTAAGTAATAATCATTAGTCAATATAAAAAAATATCTTTTATGAAATCATTATTCATTTTATCTCCTTTAAGTCAATTTGAAGTAACAAGTTTAATAGGTTTAAATGCTCCAATCTTCGGTCATTTAAATTTAACATTAACAAACTTAGGATTATATTCTTTATTTATATTATTAGTAGTAGTAGGTTTACATTACTATGGTAACAATGATTCAAATTTAATACCAAGTAAATGGTCAATTTCATTAGAATCATCATATGCTAGTTTAAATTCAATGGTAAGAGAACAAATAGGAGCACATAATGAAATTTATTTACCTTTTGTATATTCATTATTCTTCTTTATCTTAATAGGTAATTTAATTTCTAATGTTCCATATTCATTTGCAGTAACAGCTAGTGGAGTAGTTTCATTAGGTTTAAGTGTAACAATCTTTATAGGAGTAACTATCTTAGCTTTATCTATACATGGAATTAAATTTTTCGCATTCTTTATACCTGCTGGAACACCATTAGCTTTAGTACCTTTATTAGTTTTAATTGAATTAATATCATATTTAGCTACATAGCAACTGTTAAGGAAAGCAATATTCAATAAACTCATTTTAAATTAAATATTGTT
>Ga0068628_1000275_pt1 | contig 16293 bp, 10 predicted proteins | sample InSIn2gowninarea_FD_77431 | JGI IMG/M metagenome (GOLD analysis project Ga0068628, IMG submission 77431) | Clean room microbial communities from NASA Spacecraft Assembly Facility at Jet Propulsion Laboratory, Pasadena, California, USA -... ... | reverse complement strand
TTTTTTTTTTTTTTTTTTTTTTTTTTTTTTTTTTTTTTTTTTTTTTTTTTTTTTTTTTGTAGTTGTTGGAGCATCAACACTAAAGGTAAGTATTACATGCAGAACATTCCAAAGGTTCAGGATCGGGATCGCGCTGAATTCCATTCTTTTTGAGTGTGAGTGTTGAAAATAGCAACATGAAATGATAAAAATAGAATCTAGAAATTCCAGTTTACTGAGAATTAAAATCAAATTTTATTCTCATAGAAATTTATAATAGTTAACTAGTGTGAGTTGACTTAGTTAACTTAGGAATTTCGAGCTGGAAGTCTTTCTGAAGTCATGTATGTGTTCTCCCTATATTATAGCAGTCTAGGATGAGTTAAGTATGGGTGGTAATTAGTTAACTCAGTTTATTGAGCTAAGTCCAGTTAAATTAGTTCCAAATTGTTTTGGGAACTAATAATGAGTTAATAGTTAATTGATGCGTTAGTTCACTCAACTAGTGCTACTCTAGTTAACTGAATATTCCCTCATCAGAAACTCATGCATGTCGATTATGAGAAAGACCCAGTTGAGACTAGACTGCAGGGATAATGTACTATTTGTTTTATATTGTTTTAAGTTGCACTGATAGTGCATGCATTCAGGAACTGAGGAATTTCCCTTTAAATACAAGCTAATTCTCTCAGGAATTATGCAAAGAATTAGAAGCTTGATGGCTTGGAAATTTGTCTAAGTATTGGCCAAAGGAAGTCATAAGGTAGAGGATAGGAAATACTTGTGTAGGTTAAGCTCAAGGTTTAGTAGAGCATATTGTATTCATCCAAATTACTTGACCAAGGGCGCAAGGAAATAGGGGCTTGGAGAGCAGCAAAAGAGGCTAAGGTTTGGCTTGAATTTGCTTGTGAGATGGGAGATTGATCATACTGAGTGTTGGGATTGTTCTTGTGGGAACAAGCATTGTATTATCATCTTAGGTTTCTGCTTAATGCAATATAGATAGTGGGTTTTTGAGCTGTGGCTTTCCCTGGATAATTATTGTGTTATGTGTTTTTGATTTGACTTCATCTTGTTGATTATTGTTTTGATCGATATTTATGTTCTTCCCTGTAAAGGGTAGAAGTAGATTCTTATCTCTTGTTTTAGTAGATTACATGAGCTTGTGAATCTACAGGAAATTATACACAACCTATCATTATCATAAGTTCTAACATTGTGAGATTACCATTATTGGTCACCAAGCTAAGGTAATGAATTTCGACCACAAGGTTGAGAGACAAGAGGTCTCATCACGAACCGGCTTGTTCACCATGTTAGATCTTGTTAATGGAATTGTCTTTAGTTGGTTACCAAGCCAGGACAATGTTCTTCAATTGACATTGAAATAAGTTTAAGATGATCTTTTGCAACTATGCATTTATTCCTAGTAGATGGGACACTCGCATTTAAAATGGATAAAAGGAATCCATGTCGAGGCTATAGATGTATTCTAGCAACAGTGGCCATGCCTATGGTATGGAGGTTATATTAATAATATGTTTTCTTGATTAGCTTGTTTACTTGAAAACTGATGCCCGACTAAGTTGATTGCTCTACATATAAATTTAGTGAAACATTGAATTGATGGGGTAATTTTTTACAAATTCATGACCGATAATGGTATATCTATTTATCTGATAGCATATAATAGGGACAAAATGGTTAGGATATCTAAATTTGAGCGTTTCAATTTGTCTAATTATAATTTATTCATTTTTAAACTATGTTTTCATAACTTTACAACAGAGTTAATTGCTTCTCCCAAGTGCATCGTCATTATTGTAGTGAAAACAGAACACCACCATTTTATTCTATTATAATACACATGGGGAACCTTTTGGTAGTGCATGTAGACTTTGAGTGTCATTGCTTCATTTCAAATCTAATTTTCTTTTTATTTACACATTTTTTATTTTTATAGTTTGCCTAAATTTGATTATGTTTGTTTGTTAATAAGCTTTGTAAATAAGTTTTTGTTTTAAACATCTTAATTAATTAAATTACTAAATAAAATAGCCCCCGAGACCAAATGTGTGCATAAGCTTTAAACCTTAATCATTAAACAATGTGGCATATTGGTTAAATATATATATCAGATATTTTGGGCATTGAGACTTTGATAGTAGAAGAATCATTGTGGAAATCCCTAATACCCAAAGTCCGATCCATCATATTAATGTGGATATTTTCAATAAACGTATATTTTAAAGTGGTTAGTCCATAAAACATATGATAATCAACTGCTAGAGTGAAGGACCCACATTCCACATCATTGTCTTCACTCTCGCATATCGGAGGTAATGAATATCAGGGATTTCCTTTTGTGACACATTTTAAAAACTTCGATAACATCATTCGTCGATACTTTGATATGGTTCCTCATCGATATTCCACTATGCTAATCTTTCAATATGTCAATCCACTGACATGTCGATACACCTTACCTCTATCCATATCTGAACTTCCTATCTGTTGTCACTCTTTTCAACCCCCGATATCAAATCTCTCATGCAAAACCTCTGATATATTCGCCACAATAAAACTATTGAAAGGAGTTGAATGTGATATCATAGCCACCCAATATCACAACTGTTTCGTTTTGTCTCATTTTAAAAAGTTTTAATGAGCTTACCTCTAATACCACTCATCTCTTATCGTGTATAAATAAAAGCCACTTAATTAATTTTAAACTGTCTCTTGACATAAGTATAGTTTAACGCATTTTTTAAGTTTAATCTATGTTTTCACTATTTTAATAAAAAATCCAAGTACTTACCATTGACTATGTTCCCTGTTTGACAGAGAGGCTTTTAGAGCTAAAGAAGAAATAGATACAGCCAAAGAAACTCCTCCAGGTGGCCCAAAGAGAACTTAAAATGAAAATGGGTGGTTCAAGTAGTTACTAAATGATCACCATGCCTATGAATTCCACCTGTTAGTGCAAAGGAAATTGTGCAATCTTATCAGAGTGCTAACCAAACTAGGTGATCTTCTGAAAAATATTTAACTGTGGCAATCTATATTCTTCTAGAAAGTTCCAACTGCATAAAAACGATCCCATTCATGTACTTTTATTACTCTATTTTTGAGAAAATCGGGGATACTGTTAGCTCTGTAAATATTTTATAAATACCCCTCAATTTGATGCAAAGTTGAAGGTCGTGATCCACTCAAGGGGGATTCTCTATAGTTGTTTTATTTGTGAAATGGCATTATTGTTATGTACAGAAAGATTGATTATAGAGAAAACAAAGGGTTTCTGGCTCTATTCTCATTGCTTAGCACTATTGCAGGCAATGTGATTATGGGTCTGAGTTACTCCAGAACTGCATATTTTGTAATAAGCTTTGGCATTGTTTAATAAATTTCCATTCTTGTGTACTATTACTGGAATGATGAATTTTCATATATTTGTCAAAGTTTTATAATTTGTTTTGATATACATCCTAAGTAGTATGTTTCTTTGATCTCTAACACTACTATTGAGTCATATTATGATACGTTACTGAAGTATCGCGAGAGCTATCTCCAAGAGGCAAAATGAGATCGAAATGTGGTGAATGGTAACTATTTATTATTCATTTACAAGTGTATTTTTCTTTTATGTGTATTAATTGAAATGAACTATTTTTTTTATTAATATAAATTTTATAATGAATTATGTTTAATATGAATTCAAGCTTATAGGTGAATTTACCTTAATAAATATTTATTAAAGTAGATTCATTTACATAGTTGTTTTAATCTTTTATGAGTTTACAAATTATTTTGGAATTCATAATCGAATATTAATTCTAGATTCATTTATAAAACAGTCATTTCCCCTGTTTTATTTAATTTGATTTTAAATTAAGAGAGGATTATCCCATTCTAGTTCGATATATGTTTTTCATGTTTTAGATTAGTTATGCATTTACATCTTAGTTTGCATCAAGTCCTCTCTTAAATAGAAATAAAATAAATCATTTAATTGTGGTTTAATTAGCCTTTTTAAATCGATCAAACCTTTGTGTCGATTTACTTTTTTAACCCACATCTTAAAGATTGATGCAAAAAAATGTAACATGATGTAAAATAGGTGTAAATAGATTAATTATTAGTTTACTTTATATTCATTTTAGATTAGATTAGATTAATAGTCGAAACCACTAGACTCAATGGATAAGGAACTTCTTTAAGTTCCTAACCTGGTAGTCTCCCCTAATGTTAAAAAAAGACATTTTTGTCAATGAACATGATGGCAAGCATTGTATGTTAAAGTGATTTTTATATACACATCATATCAAATGAAAAAATCAATAAAAACATTAAGAAAATCAAATTAAAAACGATAAATATAAATAATTATTACCCAATAATGTTGATGATTATTGATGCTAGGCATAAATTTTATAATTTATTATACTTATTAACGCTAAGCATAAATTTTAAACTGATTGTTAAGCAGGAAATGGAATGAAAAAATGAATAAAAACATTAATCACAGGAAATGGAATGAAAAATTGAATAAAAACATCCAGAGGAGTTCAAATACCAATAATAAAAAAATCACAAGAATTCAAAAATCCTGTGGATATTTAGCCATTTTGAATGTGAAAATGGATTGACCGGACGAGTCTTACATATTATGTTTCAAACTCTATTGTTCATTTTGGTAAGTGCTAATTGTTTGATCTGACACTCTTACCAGTCAATATGGATTTCCATGTTTTCCGAGGTTTGACCCTAAACCTCAAAGTTGGCCATTTTGACTTTGAAAATGGATTGACCGGACGAGTCTTACGTATTATGTTTCAAACTCTCTTGTTCATTTTGGTGAGTGCTAATTGTTTGATATGACACTCTTACGAGTCAATATGGATTTCCATGTTTTCCGAGGTTTGACCGTAAACCTCAAAGTTGGCCATTTTGACTTTGGAAATGGATTGACGGGACGAGTCTTACATATTATGTTTCAAACTCTCTTGTTCATTTTGGTCAGCGATAATTGTTTGATATGACACTCTTACCAGTGAATATGGGTTTCCATTTTTTCCGAGGTTTGACCGTAAACCTCAAAGGCATTACTATACTAATTATTTAAATTTCACTAAGCATATATGTATTTCTGTGATATTTGGTTTTGTAAGATTAAATATAGATTTTGTTAATAGAATACAAGTGAGACTACTGTAAATTGATTTTAAATATCAAAAATCTATAAATTGAAATTGGTAATGAAACTTGTTTTTATATTACTGGTATGTTTTTATACTACCAGAGAAAATCAACAAACATAACGACCAAATAATTGTGAAAAACACCAATGAGACAAGCCTCCACTGATTGTGAAAAACAACAGTGAGACAAGCCTCCACTAGATTCGTAGATCGGGAAATGCGTGGACTGGGGAGAATATTTTGGATGGTATACACAGAATTCAAGAAGCCACACCCCGTCAGACGTTCGAAACTGCTGTCCTTCACGAAACTGAATGTCAATGTCAACGGGTGCAAGTTGCAACCATTGTCATATTTCACAACGAAGAGGCTGGTGACCCGTAAATTTATTTAATTCCATTGTCTTATTCTTTTAAAAAACACACGACACTAAAGGCGAAGTGGCTTGGCTTTGCTTTCGTCGAAAGTTGCACAAATTCAGAATGAAACATAGCCTCTCGCTATGATGTATCACCAATAAATAAAATAATCAATCTCCAGCCTAGGAGTGTATTTAAAATTTAATTCGCCCGCAAATTCTCTGACGTTGAACGGGACTTTTTGTGTGCCAGTGTATTTTAAATATAATTTTCACACAAATTCTCTAACTTTGGACTCAACTTTGTGTGCCTCGCAATTTGAGTTAGATTTTCAAGTCTATGTTGGAATTGGCATGGGAGGATTTCTGTTTTTTTAAAATAAGTTCCGTTCCTCTCTTTGAAATATGAGAAATTATAGAATGGTAAGATTTAATGGTTATGGGAAGAATGATATCAAGGGATTATCAACAGATTTTTAGTTTTAAAAGAGACAAGTGTAAAATTTCAAAATATAATTTATTGTTAAAAAATTTTAAATCACTAGGAACATTAAGGTCTACATTTTTCATTTATTTTAATCTTAATCTTAATCGTAAATAGGCAAGTTTGCACATATCTTGTGATTAATTAAAAATATGTATAGATGAGAGCTATTCCAAACATAATTTCTTCAGAGTTACTCCAAACACAATTTCTTCAGTTAATTTTTTTATAGCCAAATGGATTAAACAATCAATCGTTTCTATTGTCTCTATTTATCAATTCATTTAAATAAAATACTTACCATGTTTCCGGTTTTGTTTCAAATGAAGCATCCAGTATATTTTATTTATTTGACAACAGTATAAGTTGGGCTGGAGCTAACCAGCCATATATTGGGTATTTAATGCCCTCAGAGCAGCACGCCACTTAGCCCGATAACACAGGAGCGGGCAAATATTATTTAATGCCGAATTTGCCCGCTCCCGTGTTATCGCGTTAAGTCGCGTGCTGCTCTGAGGGCATTAAATACCCAATATATGGCTGGTTAGCTCTTTCCATATAAGTTGCAGGAAATTTGTTTGAGCCTATGGCTAGAACTGAAAACTCTAATTGTGGAGTGTGTTATTTTGGCGTGTATGGAATGTGCATATCAAAGTACACTTTTGATCAAACTTAAATCCTCCGAACAAGTTCATCTGAAAGAGATATTAATTATTTATGAATTCAATTTAAATACAATACATAATATGCTTTCTGTTTTGGTTTAAATGACGCACTGGTTATTTATGTGATAAGAATATAAGATACTTGGACTGCGTTTGCATTAAGGCATTCAGATCAACTCTCAACAAACACTTCATAATTGGCATTTTGTTGTTTGTGGTCTAGGGTTTGCAAAGAATTCATAACCGTCGTGATCACTTCACAATGGGAAATGTCACTTTCAGCCATTAAAGCTTACTAGGTTATAATTTTTTATATTTTAAAAGAATGGAAATTGTTAATATTAATAATAAAATTAATAATTATAATATTAATAATAATAATTATTATTAATATTAATATTAATATTAATATTGATACTAAATATTTACATTAATATGTTTGATATACATTATATATCAACTATATTTATTTATGTAGTTGTGCTAATTATCTATATTTATATGGAACAAGTTTTAGGATGACCAAGAAACTTCCATTTTATTTAAGTAAAAATTGATTTAGCTTTATGGTTCTCCTTACAGTGAAACAATAAATACACTCTCATTTTGTGAAATATTAAATGTTCAAAATACTATTTATTTATATATGCAAAATGGATGACTTTAAATTTATTTATACATTTACAAATATATTTTGAATAATTAATAAATAACAATAAATAACTTTTTTAATTTTTTTAATTAAAAAATATAAAATAATTAGTCAAAAGATTTTAGTTTGAGTGTTTTGGTGAAGAATTGGTTTCCCAGTTACATAAGTTCAAGTTTTTGGAGACATTTTGTATCCTAACCATTAGCAACATTTATAAAAAGTTGTATCTAATATTATAAGGGTAGTGGAACTATCAAAGCTAGAGATCATTTGTCAATTCTCATTACTCTCTCTCTCTCTCTCTCTCTCTCTCTCTCTCTATATATATATATATATATATAGTGAGTGAGAGAGAGAGAGAAACTTTTCCATATCTCTTTCTACATATATATTTCATTACTTATTCATAAGTATAGTTTTTTATTTATCAAACCCATAAATTTCTAAATCCACCATAGCTACCATCAACTATAAATTATATTTATTCATTCCACTATCTATTTTTAAGGGGATAGATGTGTCATTTTTGGAATAAGGTCCATAGCATTTTAATTTAATTATAAAAAATTATTAGATGGATGGTAGGGAATTAACCTCCATGAAATATTGTAGGATATTCTTATGATGATGCTTATCTTTTAAGGATTGAGACCCTTATTGCCCCTTAACCCAAACAATCATGATATTTACCATAACTCTTTTATGTGTTATGGAAATCATATAAATGTTTCTTCTAATCCACTCAAAGGTCATAGATCCTTGAGAGATGACATGTGTGGGGTTTTATGCCTTAATCATCGTGACTGAACTTAGGAAGCTTCATTTTGAGCATAAGGCCTATTTTTTATCCCCTTAAAGAGTATAAGATGCAATTTTGTGGAAAACGTGATGGTGCCAAAGTTGCCCCACAAACACTGAAAAACATGATAGTAGTGTCAAAGATTCTCGTATAGGCCTTTTACGTGTAAAACATTTACTTTGGGCCAAAGACCTTTATTTTTCTCACCTCTTCATGGTATATTCCTTAGGATACATTCATTTTTTTGATAATATTCAGAGCTGGTGATATTATGCAAAACATGCTAAGTACACTAAAAATACCCTATAGAAGTCCAAAAGAGAGTAATGTCGCAAAAGTCTCCATTAAAGACTAGACATCCCTTATAGAGGAACTTCATGGTGCTTTCACATTTTGATCATAGACATTAGACCTAAGAAGATTTATTTAATTCTTAATTCCCTAGTTTTCCTTGTGCAACCATGATAGGGGCCATGAGAATCATTCTTATTGTAGAAAATATATTGATGGTTCCTATATTTCTAGTTGACCACCTTACTCATGGTCATTGAGAATGAGAAAGTTGTAATTAGGACATATTTCCATTTTCTTACTCTGTTGGCCATGTTCAATGTCTTGATGCCCATTCTTATTGTGTAAAAGATACTAACAATATCAATATTCCTAGTTGTTCATGGCTTTCCAGAATGAGAATGATTTTTTTCGTCAGTGCAACTTATATTTTTCTCCCCTTACCATGGTGAAAGTCTTGCTATCAATTATTAACATGTAAAACTAACTAAAAAATTTCCATATTCCTAGTAAATGGTCTTATCATTTCTATTGAGCATGTGAAATTGTTTCTTATAACATTGGGCATTTTTCGTCCTCCTTGAATTGCCATTTGGAGGCCATATATTTCTTAGGGAGGATTTGTGTAGTGGTTTGAGTCCTTTCCCATAACCATTGAGATCAAGAAGGTTCATTTTTGGCATAATGCACTTATTTTCATCATCTAGCCATTATCCCCAAGATGCATTTTTATTGTGAAAAACATACAAATAACACCAAACATCCCCCATGGAATCCAAAATAAATTAATTCTACTAAACCACCCCTATAAGCCTACAAATTCCTAGAGACAATTTGTTTAGTGGTTCAAGACCTTGTTCATTGCTATGCAATTAAAGAAGCTTCAATTTGGACCTAAGGCCCTTGTTTTCCTTCCATTGCTATGATAAACGCCTGAAAACCACTTTTATTGTGCAAGCAACCTAATGGCACCAAATATCCCTCTAACATTCCCAAATCATACTCATAGTGGGAAATATCCCTCTAGAGGAAACAAACACCTAGTGGGGATCTTTATGGTGGTTTGAGGCTTTATTCATTTTATTTCGATTGGGATACTTTGTTTTTGGCATAAAACCCTTTCTCTCCTCCCCTAACCATGGAATTGGCCTTGAGAATCATTATTATTTTTAAATACATATTAGTGATTCCAAGGATCAAGCAAAAGGTACCAAAATATACTAATGATGCTATAGGTAAAGAGTTAATGATACTACAGGAACAAACACTTGATAATGAAATTGTCCCATTTAGATGTTGGTATTGTCATGAATATGGATATATTTTTAGAGACTTTGCTATGATGGTGAAATATTTAACAACATATCAATCAATTGATAAAGAGAAAGAGGGTTTTCAAAAATTTCCCTAAAGGAAAAGGAATGTGAGGATCCAAGAGTCTAAAAGTTTGTTCAACCCTAGGTTTGAAATCAATTTCACATTTCTCTCCTCTGCATATAACCAATAATTTACCCAATCAATTGCAAAAGGTATTGCCAAATATTGTTCTGGCCCCCAATAGTGTTAATTTTTTCAACTACGGTAAAATTCCACCTTGGATAGATCAAAGGACCAACCTAATGATTGCATTAGATTCCTCTTTTCAAGAGGACCAAAATCAACCTAAATATTACCCAAATTGGTTAAGAGGAAGTTGAGTTATGGCATACATTATGTAATGGGTTTTCTCTAACTGCATGAGTAATTTCTTAGGTCAATCTTAACCCCAAGTAAACCCTCAAGAAATACTATAAAAGGGAAAATCCTCAAGCTCATTTCGATACACTTAATCAATACATGTTTTGTTCTTCTATTTTATATTGGCTTGCACAGGATCATTCACAAAACCTCATATTAGGTCTAAAAGTATAGGTGTAACGTTCACTCTGGGTTTCGGTAATCTAGATCTCAGTCCTTGTCATAGATCAATTTTTTTTTTGTCCACGGTCACAACCACAAAATAGTCAAGAGAGTGACTTTGGCTCTCTGGTCACTCGAACATAGTTCAGAGGGAGTGACTCTGAGTTTTGAAGGGCTTAGTCCCTGGTCGCTCGCACTAGGAAGCCCTAGGAGTGACTCTAATAGTACGGCCGTTGGCATAGCTTAGCTAAAGAGTGACTTTGGCCCTTTTGTCCACTCACACAGCTCCTTAAGGGTGGGAATGTAAGTTTTTGCAATTTGACGCTGAGGTCGTATGCATAGTGACCTCCTCAGACTGACTGTGCAGCTACAGTCGCATGCATATTTTCATCATGAGAGCGACCCTATAGATTAAGTCACCCGCAAATAATGTTTATGAGGGTGACCTAGTCCAGATCTAAGCTTTCGGCATCTTTGCTTTAGTTATCTTCAGTGATCCATTAGATCTGAGCTTCTCTGGTGTCATTACATATCTGTAGATCTGTTGATTTGATTCGTTGGCTTCAGCTACAAACATATGTATTGGGATCATTGACAGTGACAAATATACTCAACAGTATTCGGCACAGTGACAAGAGTACACAGCAGTATTCGACACAGTGACAACAGTATAGAGTAGTTGACATCAATTTGTGACAAAAATTTATAGTCATCAGTATGAGGGTTCTAATTCTTAGCATGATTAGATGTGTTTCATAGATATCATTATTGTTTTCTTGCATAGATAAAGTGATGGATCATTGTACTCTCTTTTGCTACATCATTTGATGACAATCTAAGAAGAAGACAATTTGCAAGGGTTTTCCCCATAGTGTGTTTTGGCTTGGTCTCCAACCAATCCTCATTTCTCTATGTGTGTGCATGCTTTCTTCTAGTGTTCCTTTTATATTCCGTTGCATTGATGATGATGATGATGTTGTCTCTTTCTATGCTACTGCACATGTTCATGTATAATAGTGTACATCTGAATAATCAAATGACAATATGGGGTGAACTTAAATTATTAATGGTGAATTTCAACTATCATGGTAAAGAACAATGTGACCTTAAGGAAAATTAACATGGTATCGTAGCTAGGCTGAAGAAAAGCAATGGAGATCACCCTAATGATGACACCATTGATGGAAGCAAGAAGAGGATGGTAGAGACCTATAAGAATTGTAGGGTTTGAATAAAACCCTAGGCATCCTAATGATTACGGTTTGATGTATTATATGAGGTTAGGGTTGGAGAGAAAATCCTAGTGTATGGAAAATTCTCGAGATTTGATGTATGAAACTCGAGCATGATCTATGTCAAGATTCTCAACCAGTCGTGGAAGATTTGATGAAGTTCTAGATGGGATATCATTATTAGATATGGTTTGATACTTGAAGACAACATTAGTATATGGACCATGAACATTGAAGATTGATTCAGGAGGGAGGGGATCACCTCTCATTGAAGCTAAGTATTTCTTGACTTATGGTGCTTCTTACTTATAGATCTAATGATTATGTTTATTGCTACATATGTATTTGAGTATATGGATGTTTCTAACATCCATGATGAGATGTTATGAATAGGTCCTTCTTGACGATCCTTTTGAGATGCAGATCTGGAAAGAGGTAAAGAGGTACTTGATGAAAAGATGACAAAGTACTTTAAGCAGCATATGACTAATGAATCGATGCTCTGGTATTTGAATACTACAAGGCATTCATGGTATGTTTTGTTTCATATATTGACTTGGTAAGCCCAAAGGGTGGATGAGAATGCATCTTTCTTTATTGGCTCATACATGTATATGAAAGTGGCTTGGATCTATGCACCTAGTATTGAACAATTTGATTTCATTGAATTCAATGAGGCTATCTAATGTTGATACTTTGATACACTTGATGTTTGGCTAACATCTATGATCTATTTATTGGATATCTTGATCCTAAAGAAGAGTATCACCTTGGCTCTAGAAAATGATACTCTTGAGACTCGTCGTGATGGATTTCATATAGAAGGATAGTTCATTGACTCCTATACATGTGTCTACTAGTAATGCTTGTAAAAGGAATGATGAGATCATATGGAAAGAGTGATTAACACTATTTTTGTTTTTGAATGACCTAATATGATTTCATTTGTCCTAAACTATGTGTGAGAGTTATAAGTGTAAGATTGATATTCGATATCTCTTACTACTTTGTCTTGATAGAATATGGTTAAACTAGATGTAGTAACCTTATGTAGTGACTTGATAGAAAGGTTTATTGTGTTCATAATATTTGAGATATATCTATTGCTTTTATTCTAAGCCTTTGATGAAATATTGATGCCATGATGTTGATAACCATGTGTTTATGATCTAACATATATGGTGTTGCATGACTCTAATAGAGATAGTTTTCTTACATGAATTAAGATGAATGATGCAGATCCCTGGTTAGAGGGAAAATCACTACTCAAGATTCTTACCCTTATTAGTATTTGTGTTATATGTTGCTGAAGTATGATTTATGTGCATCTGACAGTATTGATCTATAGCATGGTCTTAGATATGAAGTCTGTATAGAAATTAGGGTTTTTTCTCTAGTCTCAGTCACAGATCTAGGATATCTCATCCCCCATCACACTCATGCTAAGGTCTATAGAGTGTCCAGGTAGCTAAAGCCACTCCCATGCTAACCTTAAGAGACAGACCAGAGGTTTGAGTGTTGTTGACCATCATTTGAAGCTTCTTGAGGTTTTCTGAACTCTGAATGATGATGTCCCTTACATATTCTTCCACTATTAACTGATTTTTAAAGTTGTTGAGTTAAATTGTTGATCATATAATGAAGTATTGTACTTGAAATCAGATGGTCACCTTAAATATATTAGGACCAAAGATGTATTGCAGATAACAACAAGATCTGCTAACAGGAAAAGGTTGAATGTTTTCCATAACATGAACATGCAGACTGAATTTGTGTTTGCAGGTGGTCGGGACATAAAGATTGATATGTCGTTATGTCTGTGCTACAAGACGTTGGCATGATTTGGAATTACTGGTATATATGAAAAGTGTTTTGTCATGATGCTTGATAATAACTTTGAATTGATTATTGAAACGGCCTTTGACTATAGAACTCTCTATGATAGCAATTTGAACTTGACCCGATGTATGGTGATTTTTTTTTATGATTGTTGATTTGCCCTAATATTGATACTATGAGGGCATGATGACTTATGTGGGTATTTGGAGATTGGCCTCCTTATTCTTATCACAATGGTTGGAATGGTGATAGTTGTGATTTGGCATGAAAAATGGAACCTGCAGGACTCACCCTTGATGTATGCATTTGCACCTAGTGACATGATGACTTATATTATGCTTATAAGAAATGACTTGATAAAGATGCATGACTTGTTGGCATGATGAATTCTTGATTTGATATGAGATACACTTGTCTCCTGGTTGAAAGTATTAATACTATGATAGTGATGACTTTGATAATGGTCGTGATTTGGCTTCTAAAATCTAATGATTTGACTTTGTTGTTGATGGTACAACATTGAGTTATGATTATGTTATATTAGCAAGGAATTATGCTTAGAGCATTGTAATCCAAATATGTCTAGATTTGACAGTTATCTGATGAAGTCGGGATGACGAATTCCAAAGTATGGCTTTGATATTGATTATGGTTTTGGTTTTATATCCTAATGATCTACTTGTGACAGGTAATGAGCCCTTGATGGTATAATTAGATGGAGATGATTTATGAAGCCCAAAATAATGTATCACGGAATGATGAATCGATTTCTGGAATTTGGGAAAGAAATTCAATATTACAAAGCTACTGGAAAATGTTTTGAATAATGAACATGAAAATGAAAATCCTTGGATACTCTGATTTTAACTTGATAAAGAATCTGACGATTGAAGCATTGATGTTCCATTTTGAACATCCATCTGTATATGTATGATGTGCATAGAACATTAATGAATTCATAAGTGAGTTGCTTCACTCAGATAGAGTTCCCATCGAGCATTCTTTCAAATATCTGCATGAGGTATTCTATTTTGAGAACAAGATATTTCTCATATGATATGTATCTACACAGATGTATTATTGATATTTGATATTTTTATTGATAAGAACATTTGGATGCTACTCTAGTATATAATCTTTCATCATATCTTGGATGAGAGGTCCATACCATGACTGAAGTTGATCATGATGTTGCTAGCATGGCTAGCTGTGAGGCAGGGCACATAAGCTCCTTAGAGATGTTTGAGAATGATCTGGATATGACATGGATACATTGTGATGATATGATTAAGTCCCATATTTATAGCTAGGACCAAGATACTCTCATACAATTGAGATAGTGCAATTGTTCGAAACAATCCTAGGCTTTTGGTGGGCACCTCCTTGAGAGGGAGGATGATTATGGTAACATTTTCTGATTTATATGTTTATATTTGATCTGACATGATATTTGATTTTCTGTATAAACAGGAAAAAATTTCTATTAAGACAAGTTGAGGATGAGAGTGGTGTTGATCGAGAACATTGAGCCAACTCTTCCCCCTTATTTGAGCTCCTAGGGTGGGGAATTGAGGGATAAGGGTTCTTGGGGTTGAGGGAACTTTGGAAAATATGGTGTTACCCTTATATGTTAGCCATAGGGTTGAGGGATTTTCTCTACTATATGGACTTTGCAGATTATACACCAGTTGGCACCATCCCACAAACAGGGCTTGTTGGGAACATTACTCCTCATTTGGTCAACGAGTTGAGGGTTTTATTTAGGGTCTAAAACCCAAGGCAATTATGATGAAGGTGTTATACCACATGACTACTAAGAGTCATTTATATGAATATTGGTAGGAAATAAGATTTCGGGTTGAGGGTTAAAGCTCCCCGATGAAATTTTGGGCCGAGGTTGTACTCCCGTGTGTGATCCAGGGTAGACGGATTACTTCCGTGTGTGCTAAGTTATCCTATTACTTGGTATGGGTGGAAGCTATTTCTCCCTGATGTGGTTCTAGGTTGAGATGTGCTCCTTGATTATATGCCCTCTCATGATGATGCGGGTGGTAGATTTGACTCCCTACTCGTGTTTCCAGGTAGCAACCCGATGACATTTCCAGGTAGTAGCATGATGATATTCTGGGTAGTAGCCCGCTAGCAGAGATTCCAAATAGCAGTCTGATGGATAGAGGGTGGTAGATTGAGCTTCCCTCCAGTAAGAAATTCTTCTTCTTTTAGATCAGAGAAAGTTTCAACAGTTAGAGTTGAGTATATATAGTCAAGCATTACAACAACTTGATAAGATGTAAAGATATGGACAAGCAAGTACAATCAAGAAATAAGTAGGAATAAGAAAAGGATAGATCAAGATGTACAATGATGATTTGTGATGATGAGACATTTGAGGTGGACATGGCATGATGACTACATGACTATATTTGTATCCTTTTTTTATCGTAAACAACAGTCTTGACTTTGAAAATTATATATATATATATAATTTTTCTCTAATAAATGAAAATATCTTCTCATTCAATGAAATAAAATAAAAATAAAAATGTAACTTGCATCCAACAAGAAAGTGATATGGCACAATATACAACAAAATATTGCTTTTGTTTACTTGAAAGGTCATAAAATTTTATATAATATGAATTTATTTTCTATATATTTTTTATAATTATGTGGAAGTTAATTAGAGAAATTGAATTAAATAAATGCTATTAACATTGTTAGTTCAAATAACTAAAAGTATTTGAAGAAACTCATTTAGTTGATTATAATGCTAACATTTAATTTTCCATAAAATTTTAACTCATATAAGTATTTATATAAATTTATATTTTTAGTACATTATTTATGATTATATAAAAGTTAATTAGGGGTATTGAATTATTGAGCTGAAAAGG
>Ga0068628_1000271_pt1 | contig 16319 bp, 7 predicted proteins | sample InSIn2gowninarea_FD_77431 | JGI IMG/M metagenome (GOLD analysis project Ga0068628, IMG submission 77431) | Clean room microbial communities from NASA Spacecraft Assembly Facility at Jet Propulsion Laboratory, Pasadena, California, USA -... ... | reverse complement strand
TCAAATATTCAAACATAACCCCTAGTTGGCTATCACATTAGGAGGAGTAGGGTTTCCAATTTTTATTATTATATGTTATTTCATAGTTTAGTAGAAAAAATTGAAGTGAAAATTAATGTTTTATAGCATCCACACATTCCATATGTATTAATTAACTCCATAGAGCATACCTCTTCCTTTTTATGAATAGAAAAACAAAGCAAAGAAACATCAACTTCTAGTTTGGTAAGGATTCCTCACAACCATTGATTTTGTGTATTGTAGAAGGTATGTATATTTCTTTGTATTTTTATATATTTAATTCCATTTAATTAATTAATTAAATGAAAAATCAAATAAGAAAAAAGTCTTAGTATAAAGGAAAAATTATATATAGATAATATTTAATCGCCAAACTCTAATATTATTATATATATTTAAGTGATTTTATCATATTTAGTATGAGATTGTGTAATATTTTTTTTTTAATGAACCATCAAATTTTAGAGATAGGCTTAACAATGATTTATTTTTAAGTACAATTATGATTGTAATATATATATATTTTTAAATGAAACGTGACATTTTAGAGATATGCTAAAAAATTACTTTTTTTTTTTAGGTACAATTGATACTTAATGTGTTTTGACATTCTCTTTTGTGAAATTGGATTTTGTTGTGAGAAAATGATGATTTCTTGTGATATTGTTTAGTATTTTCTGTGATAATACATGGCGGGTTAGTAGTTTCTTATCAATTATCATAGAGATATTTACATGATTCTAATATTATGATAATTTAGGTCTAAATTAATATAAAAAAAAAATTGATGTTTAACTTTTAATAATAAAAAATAATCACCTTTATTTTAACAAAAATTAAAATAAGTGACTTGTATCTGCAATGAAAGGTTTATATAACTTACCTTTGGTGGAAATATTAATGCTTTCAATTAATTAATTTTTTTGAGTTGTTTGGTTCACATGGAACGATGGATGTAAAGAATATCGATGTACACTCTAGGACACATCATTATGAGGTTGTGGAAATCTATCCATGTATTTCAACTCATCATTCTAATGCTATTTAAACTATCCATTACATGAGATGTTGCAAGGGAAACATCCTAAGACAATAGCATATAGCACTGATTATTGCTGAAAGGTAGAAAAATATCAAGAAAGGTAACGACCATACTATAATGAAAGATTACTGCAATATTTCTTCACTGAGCCTTACAAATCATGAGGGCTACGCTAAAGTTAAAGATGCATGCAGATTTTTTCTCTTGATAATATGTTGTTATATGTTATCTTCTGTTTAGGTACTTTTCCTGCCAACCTGAAGAATCTTAAGATTGTATTATAATGAACCTAGATGTTGCTGAAATCTTGTTTCCATATGATAAGGGTTTTATATGGATTTCATTAACCTTTTTATGTTGATTTGGTTGCATACTCACTCAGTATGCTTTTTTCATTGTGGGTTCTTGACCTATTAAAGATTTATTTTATCTACTAAGTTTTCATTGTATTTTTAAATGTCTTAAAAGGAACTAACTTAAATTTCAGTAGCTGATATTAAGTTGGTTGGTTTTATTCTTTGTGAAGATAGTAAAAAATATATGGAGTAGTGGCTTCCATCACTTCAAGAGAATTAAAAACAAGGTTATTGAGAAAATAACTCTAGCACTGACAGAGGTTTGGTAGAAATTGTGGAATTGGTGAACATGTCTTCGTTTGTGGCATTGGCTACTAGGCATAGCTTTCTTGACCTTGTATAGAAGAAAGTAAATTTCCATTTATCTTATGCTACATTAACCATAGAATTTCCAACATTCAGGGCACACTTGCCATCAGTGGTAGAGAAAATTATAAGAGAGTATCACACTTTTCCTACCGGTACTAAATGATTCTATATCCAACAGTGGTGGCTTTCATCACTTGAAGAGCAATAAAAATAAGTCTATTGAGAAAAAAACTCCAACACTTAGAGAGATTGGGTAGCAACTATGGAATTTGTGAACATGTCTTCCTATGTGGTGTTGGCTATTTCACATAGATTTATTGACCTCATATAGAAGAATCTAAATTTTCATTTACCTTATACCTCATTAATGATGAAATTGCCAACATTCAGGGAACACCTTCCATCACATTTGTAGATAAAATTACAACAAAGTATCACACCTTTTTTATAAGATTTAAATTCTCCTATATGCAACAACTACCTTATGCCTCATAGTTTAAATAGGTGCAAGGAGGAGGAGTCTTAAAGTGCAAGAGAGAAGAAGAAGAGGGGAAGTAGGGATTGAGCGGTGTATGAAGAATGTTATTTGGGACTTGCGATTCGTGTCATAACACCCTTATTTATGCATCACATATGATTTCATAATAATTTGTTTGATTCTCTAAGATGATTTAGAATAACAAAAGTGAAGAGAACTATAAGCTCATTATTTGAGATAATAGTACTAATTGGAGAGACATGTTCTAGAAAAGTACTATGTTGGTGTAGTTTCTTGATAGCTAAAATTTTCTTTATGACTGGCCTTACACTCCCTATACTATGTTCATCAGGCTCGGATTTGGGCTACGTTAATTTTATTACTGCAGTTGAAGCTCATGAGCGTAGCTTAAGCACAAACCAATTGTTAGCATTTCTTGATATATGCTTGTTAAAGAGACCATAGTTGAGACTTATCATAATATAGAGAACAAATACACATACATTAACGAATTACCTTTGGGTTTATAATATTTATTATGTCATGGACAAAAGTTCCCCATAGATATTAAGTACATTGCAAATTATGACATAGACTCTTCATGAAACTCGTTCATGAATTGGGACTACGTCATCCAAAGTGAATCTTTTCAATGATTTGTTTGCGTTAGTTGTACTAAATTTTGGATCAAAAATGAATGAGGCCACTTACAACATGAAGCGATAATTTGCATGCAAATTTCTCTTTTCTTTTTTTGTAAAAATAGTTTTAGTTTTGGTCCTTGTCCAACTCCTAAAACATATATGTTGAGTTGTAGGCATTATCGACACTTGTCCTTCAATCAATATCATGGGAATGAGAATCCAAGTTAACAATTGTTTCTAAATTTGATTGAGCTACAATTGTTTCTAAATTTGATTGAGCTATTATGTTTTCTGAATTTGAATGACCTATAGGGACAAGGGAAAGGTAGTATACGATTTTGGAATTTTTGACGCACTAGTAGGGTGGAAACAATTTTGTTGAAATAATTTACATACCCAAAAAGGATTATAAATTTTTTCAATGCTTACTGAGTCAGGTCTAGGTTGGTTCAATGGCCTTGCATGCTTGCTTCCAAAAATGAGGCAAATTGTTCCTAGTTTGATTGCAAAAGTTCACACTAGCAATTTCGGTGTAGTTGAAGTAAACAGAATATATTCCTAATGGAATAGCTCATTTCCAAATGAATATGAAATAATCTTCTTATATCGATAATTGTCATTTTTAGGGTCAACACAAATTTTTTAATTATTTATTGTACTATGAATCTTATTAGAGCCACCAATCCTTTTGAAATTTCTTAAAGCTAAGGTTTTAATGCTTCATGTGGTTTGAGAGATAATTTTGCAAGATGCACAACATTTTGACTTTTCAATCATAATTCATCTAGTAATTATTTTATCCAATGGTGTGCTGGTGGAATGAAAAGGTTTTGAAAACAAAAGCAAGCAAAACACAAAACTTATAATTGAAAACTTCACTAACATCTTGTTGTCTCCAAGTAGGATAAAGCTCTAATCCTCGAACTCTACTAGAAAAGTTCATCGAGCACAGGGTTTCTCCAATGCAATTTTCATGGGGAAATTTTTCTACAAGCAAAGGCTTTGAATCTCCTCCTAAGTGAACATGTGTAATAATGATGTCAGAGTAAATTGAATTGAACATGATATACCTAAATTAAAATTTCATCTCGATTTTGACCTGGGATTTTAACTAGAAAAGAAGACAATGAATCAAGAGAAGAAACACTCAATAAGCATTGTGAAATCAATGAAGCAACATAAAATTATAATTGAAAAGATTAAAGATGATTACGCAATGAAAATTTCATCAAATGTGTAAGCTTAGAGCTCCTAATCCCACCAAGAAAATTATTATTACTAATTTTATATAGCGAAAAAAAGAAATATACCATGTAATAGAATGCAAAAGAGTTAATGAGAAAACAACATTGCATAACTCTCTTGCTCCTTATATTTTGGCAGAGAAACAAACCTGTATGGTATATGACTGCTTTTGGTTGTAAGGGGAGCTATGACATCACTAAGAGCATATAGGGACTTACTAATGTATTCTTCTCTTAGACAATTCCCATGGACATCAATTTTTTCTATTCTCTCGCTACCTCTTTTCTTATCATATCTAAATTCTCTGATATGCAACAACTACCCTGTGCCTCATAGTTTAAATTTGTTCAAGGAGGAGGAGTGTCAAGGTGCAAAGCTATAATAAGAAGAGGGGAAGTCAAGGTTGAGTGGTGTATAAAGAATCTTGTTTGGATTTGAGATTCGTGTTGGAACACCCTTATTTATGCATCACAAATTCTTTGATAATATGTTGCTTGATTCTCTAAGGTGATTAAGAATAGAAAAAATGAAGCGAACTATAAGTTCCCTATTTGAGATAATATGATTAATTGGAGAGACATGTTCTAGAAAATTATTATGTTGGTGCATTTTATTGATAGCTAAAATTATCTTTATGAGTGACCTTGTACTCCTTATACTATGTTCATCAAGCTCAAAGTTTGACTACATTAGTTGTATTATTGTAGTTGAAGCTCATGAGCATATCTTAAGCACAAACCTATTGTTGGCACTGCTTAATATATGCTTGTTAAAGAGACCATAGTTGACGCTTATCATAATACCTGTAATAGATGCACATACATTATCAAATTATCTTTGGGTTTGAAATATTTATTACGTGATGGACAAAAATTTCCCTGTGGATATTAATTACATTCCAAGTGATGACATGGACTCTTCATGGAACTCACTCATGAATTGGCACTAGATTAGCCAAAGCCAACGACTAGATGATTTAGTTGTGTTAGTTGTACTAAAAAAGGGATCCAAAATAAACGAGGCTACTTACAACTTAAAGCGACATTTTCCATACAAGTTTATTTTCTTATCAATAGAAAGATAATTAGTTTTGGTCCTCGTCTGGATCCTAAAACAGATATGTTGAGCTGCAATCATTATCCGCACTTGTCCTCCATTCAATAGCATAGGAAAAAATATAATTTAACAATTGTTTCTAAATTTGATTGAGCTATAGTTTTTTCTGATTTGAATGACCTACAAGGACAAGGGAAGGGTAGTAGTGCAACTTTGGAATTTCTGATGCAGTAGTAGACTGGAAACAAGTTTGTTGAAATAATTTGCATACACAAAAAAGGATTGTAAATTTTTGTAATGCTTACTAAGCTGGGTCTAGGTTGGGTCAATGTCCTTACATGCTTTATTCCAAAAATCAGGCAAGTTCTCCATGGTTTGATTGCAAAAGTTGACACAAGTAGTTTCAGTGGAGATGAAGCAAATGTAATATATTCCTAATAAACTAGATCATTTCCAAGTTAATATGGAAAAATATGTTATAAACAATTTTTTAATTGTTTTTTGTACTATGTAGTTGATTAGAGGCACCAATCCTTTTGAAAGATCTTGAAGCTAAGGTGTTAATTATTAATGTGGTTCAAGAGATAAATTTGCAAGATGAACAATATTTTTGAATTTTCAATCATAATTCATTTGGTGATTATTCTATCCAATGGTGTTGTGGTGGACTGAAAAGGTTTTGCAAATTAAAGTAAACAAAACCAAAAAGCTTATACCTGAAAACATCACCAATATCTTGTTGTCTCTGAGTAGGACGAAGCTCTAATCCTAAAACTCTATTGACATAGTTCACTGAGCACAAAGTTTCTCCCATGTAATTTTCATAGGGACTAATTTGTACAAATAGTCTTTGAATCTCCTCCTGAGTGAACATGCATCATAATGGTGTTAGAGGCAACTGAATTGAACTTGATACAACTAAACTGAAATTTCAACTCGATTTTGACCAAAGATTTTAACAAGAAAAAGAAACACTCAATATACATTGTGAAATCAAAGAATCAACTTAAAATTATAATTGAAAAGGTTAAAGATAAACACCCAATGAACAATGCAGCAAATGTGTAAGCTTATAGTTCTTATTGTCATGAAGAAAATTATTATATATTTGAATACAAATTATATATATATATGTCTCTCTGTGTGTGTGTGTGTGTGTGAGAGAGAGAGAGAGAGAGAGATTTCTAATTTTTCTAATTTAGAGTACGAGGGAGATATGTATTTCCTGGTATGCTTAATATAAAGTTGATTCCATATTATGTGCTTTCTACTTCCCCTTAAGATATGTCTTAAAATATTTTAATAACAACATTTTAACATGTATGCCATAAATAAAATATTTGAATGCCCATAAAACATTTCAATTTCAATTATGCATATATTTAGAAATTTAAATAATTTTTTTTTATGATTAAACCACTTTATTGATATGTTGTTCAAAATTAATGAGACATAAAAAAAATATGATTAATAATGATTTGGCACATGCTACTAACCAATCATATAATTTATAGATCCATTTAAAGTGAGATTTATTCAAAACTCTCCAAATAAAATAAAATAAAGTAAACTTATTTTTACACCCATATAATTTATAGATCCATTTTCATTGAGATTTATTCAAAACATTCCAAATAAAAATAAAAATAAAAATAAAAACAATTTTATTTAGGTTTTGTAATGTAAAATAAATTTACACTTTGGTCTTTGGACCTTTAGTATAATGTGCGAATATAAAAGTAAATAAAATATCTCGTAGTTTTAATGCAAATTTTCAACCTTGGCGGGTTAAAATGACTAGAGAATTTTTTATTTTTTATTTTTTATTTTTATAATGATTAATAAGAATTTAACACATGGTATTAAAAAATAAATATAATCTATAAATCCATTTTAATTCATATTTATTCAAAATTATCTAAATAAAAAAAAATAAAGAAAAAAAATTACACATACAATTTATAGATTCATTTTCACTGATATTTATTCAAAACTCTTCCCCCCCTCTCTGAAAAAGAAAAACTTTTGTAATGTAAATCTCTCGAGCTTTCATATAGATATGCTTATGATACTCACACTATTACAAATATTTCAAGACACATCTAATAAAAAACCGACGAATGTAAAAGTAAATAAAATATCTCATAGTTTTAATACAAATTGTCAACCTGGGTGGGTTGTAATGTAAATCTCTTTACCTTTGATGTAGATATTCTTGTGATACTCACAGTATTACAAATATCTCAAGACACATCTAATAAAAAAATGATGAATGTAAAGTGAATAAAATATCTCATAGTTTTAATACAAATTGTCAACCTGGGTAGGTTAAAATGAGTGTAGCTTGTCAAGTTTCCTTTCAACTTTGATCCTTGGCTGCAGTTGTTGAGTTATTATGTTGGCCCTCCCCATTTCATAGAACACATCCAATATTTTCTCCTCCATGAATTCCTCTCCCACAACATGCACTCATCGACTATAATTTCTCCCATTGTAAAGATACAACTCCTAATCACATAGGCCAATGAAATTTGTATTTTATCCAAAAAATCATGCATGTTAACCAAATGATAATTCATGCTTTCACATATCTTGTACATGATATTTCTTACAATTACTATTTTCCAACTCTTTGATTCATAACTAGTATTTGTCATTTTCTTTCCTTTGTTTGTTAGCCTTGTCTGCGAGCCCTTGGAGGGCTCTTTTGGATGCTTCGATAGTTAGATTCAGAGTTGTTAATGGGAAGAGTGAGACCCAACCAAATATGAGATTATTTCAAACTGTGAAATATTTCATTTGCATGTTTTTACACCATTATTACCTGAAGGTTTGAATTTTCCACTGGCTCCGTGATATTCCATGCTTCACAATAGGCCTTTATGAAGTCATTCACAGTATAAGCAAGAGAACCGACAGATGACCCGTTGAAGTTTTAATAGAATGTAGGCAGTACAATGCCAATAGTTAGCATGGAAACTACCATTATCTTTGAAGAGCTCTTCCCCACATTCAAATCCCCTCGATTTCTTTTGAGACACTCCAAACGAATCTGCAAAAGTCAATTTCTCTATGGCTATTTTTTCCAACAAGGAAATTAGAGCTTTGTAATTTTTTTCATCGTATTCCACTTTTTTGAGTCATGAATTTATCTCTAGGATGGATTTTCAATTGGTTATCCATACTCCTGGGTATTCTCTTCAGGCATGTGCTTCAGAATGTCAGAGTATTTCCTGGTCCTCTAGATCCACCCCTATTGTGTAGTTTATAGACACCAAAAACTCAATATGACATGCTCAAACCATGCGAAGGAAAGGTTGACTCAGTACCTGCAATATGTTTATGGGGTTTTTTTGAAGTGAGGACATGGGGTTTCTTCAACTAAAGAAATTGTGTCTGGAAAACCTCTCTGGCATACATACTCCAGTCTTGGAATGGACTACGAGACCTATGGGGAAAAAATAGCGCCAACTAACCACCAGACCCATATGTTCATGGGTTAGAATAAATATTAACAAGCTGAAGGGTTGTGCAAATCAAAATTCATTTGAAAATTAAAGAAGTGGGATCTAACACAGGAACAACTTTCAATTGTCTAAAATTGAATCTAATGATTCAAAGGAGTGCATAGTGAAAGCTAGTGGATTTCTTCCTAGAGGAGGTGCCTTACATCATAAAAATATGGTCAATGAACATCATTATTGAAAATCCATTTACTTATTTAATAAGAGGTCGTACCATAAAAATGGCTTGGTTAGAAGGAGTTTTTATAGTTATTACTGCTGAAAAAGTGTAACTAGGTTCAGTCTTGATAATGAGACATTCCAATGTAAATGATGTAAATTGTATCTAGCAAAACATTTTGTAAATTTGAGTCATGGGTTTCATGCTCAAAATTTGTTTATAATAGTTCCCATTGAAGAGCTCTAGGCTAGGTGCTAGGTTTGTGTCATTGATGTAAACAATTACACTTGTAAATTATATAGTTTGTGTCTCCAAGATCAAGGGTAGAACCATTTGAAATATCTCCTCCAAGTTCAAGTACAAATGGCTAGTAAAAGTCTCTGCCAAGTTCAAGTACAAATGGCTAGTAAAAGTCTCTTCCAAGTGAAGATAAAAAGGCAATGTAATTTCGGAAAAAATATATTCTATTGATGTTGGCTAATTCAGCTATCTAAGTGAGCCTAAAGACAAGTCATGTTGACCTAATGAGCAGCCTTAAGTGGTCTATAAATAAGGGCCTCTCCTCCCTCATTCGAACACACTCTCATTAAATCAATTCGGTCTCTCTCTTATGCGAAGAATTTTGTCTAAGGGTGCGCAGAAAGGGTCAAGTCAAAGAGCTGCAGGTCAATAAGAAGGAAGTTTGTTCTACTGTCCATAATCATAGGAAGTTTGTCCACATGTGTGAGGCTAGTTCATCATCTTATGTGCTCTCATTAGCAAAGAAATAGTTTGATCTAGGGTCTATTTGAAGGGTAGATTTATTTGAAGAACAGAGACAAGTAGAGTGAATGTTTAGGAGGGATAGAAAATACCTAAACCTCCCACACATGCATAGGAATATGTCACAATTAGTGTTGCATTACAGTCCTAGGTCATCTTCATGAAAAGTTTTGATTTCAAGATTAATGATTTTGGTTGTTGGTCTAGAAGGAAGCTCCAAGTATAGCGAGGCAAGGAGGAGGCTACAAGATCAAGTAGCTCACTCACACATGTGAAGATAGTGACATCTTCAGGTCTGCTGCTAGGTTTGTTGAATAGTTCACATCAAGGAAGCAAATCATCTTGTCTAAGGCAAGCGTTAAGGAAAACAAGCTTGAAAAGTGGACTATTTTGGAAAAGTGAAGCTTGGAGAAAGAAGGAAGGGAGAGGGAAGCTAATCCTCGCATATATAATTTCATATTTGATCTATGGTACAACAGGTCAGTGGACAGTTGTAGAATGTCGTAACATTGATCTTGGAGACACTTTGGTCCAAGGGTCTTTGTATGGGTCTTGGAAATTTTGTCAAGTGAAGATTCTATAATAAAAAAATACCATGGGTTTTCCTCTCAGGTTGGAGACATTTTTCCCTAACTGCTGCCTATATCTTGTGTTATTGTTATTTTCTTATTGAGCATGATAGTTGGTTGATGAAGTTAATAAACATACACATATGAAAAGATCTTGTTTGAATAAGTAAAAGGATAAAAATACTTCACAAGAAGCTATCTAAGATAGAGAAATCATTAGCATATATAGCCCAATAGATTTTGCAACAATTACCTATTTAATTTAATCACATATACAAATGGAATATGATAATAAGTATGTTGTAGCGGCTAGAACCACCCTCCAAAATTTTGGCTCGCATGCAAATTTCGGAGCATACTTTGGATCTGCGATTGATCATCCTTGCTCTTTTGTTGGTAAGATCATGATTTCAAGCTCTCCTCCTTGTTCCTAAAGAATTTTTCGCGTTCTCATCTTTTTGTATGATATGTCATTTTTGGGCATAACGGTTGTTGTCTATCATGCAAAGGGAATCTTGTCTTGCTTCAAGGGAACTTTGTGCATATGAATGGTTGTCATCACATACACATGTTTCAAACTCACCTCATGCATTCACGTTATGAAGGTTTCTGCATCAAGGAAAGTATGTATTACATATTCTGGATGGTCTACGTGTCTATGTGCGATCATAGTCAAGTCCTATCAATGTTTGCATATGTTTCAATGATCTCACACAACCATTTTCCCAAGAAACCTAGCCTTATCCAGCTTCCCTGAACTATGTACTTTATTTTTGCAATCATCAGGCTTCCTCCCTTACTTGTTAAAACCCCACAGTGCATAGAGATGCCAAACTCTCTTGCCTACTGAAACTCCACAGTGTGCAAAGGCCCCAGCCAATACTGCTGTCTGGAAATGTGCAGAGTAGTCTAGTAGCACTGCACTCTAAAATTGCACAAAGGTGTCCTCCTGGGATCCCTATCCCGTAGTAGTGCTTTGAGCCTTAAAACTACCCAGTGTTGTCCAAATTGTATTATCAGCCTTGCATTCAGAAATTGTGTAGACAGACCTCCCAAGGACTCATACCCGCAGCAGCCACTATCCGATGAAATTGCGTAGACCTATCTCTTAATGGCTATACAAAATGGTGACATGATGAAATCATTTCCAAGGAGTTGAGGAGAAGGACTAAGGAACCGAGTAATGGAAAAGATCAGGATCGCATGGAAGCTCCATCAGATGCATGATCGTCTTGAGGGTAAGTACTGTAAGTACGAAAAATCTTTCAAAGTACACCTCGTAGTTGAGTTTGCAGGACTTCTTATCATTATCATATCATCCTATACTCAATAACATGTTGTGCACAAACATGAAAGGTCAGTTTATGTGTTGCTTCTACATGTCATGCTTCTTTTTTAATTGTTCGACCAACTTTCGTCTTTTGCATGTTAATTTCTATGTCATGCTTGCGACCATATTTTGGTCATGCACAAGGTCCTCACTTCATGTGTACATGTTGTGTTCTCTATGAAAGCATCTGTTTCACTTACACACGAAGTTGTATGCACAGTCGCACAAGCATTGTTGAGCTCTTCCATCGATCAATCACAAGTTTCACAGTTATTGACTCGCACCGTTAGTCAATCCTGTGGATCATGTATGTCTATATGGTTTGAGTCATTACGTCATCAAGTCATGTAAGTGTGTTTTTGCAAGATCGTGTATGCACATTTTCACTAACTCACACACTTAGTCGTTTTGTTGAATTCTGACGAGCAGATCACCCTCTAACAGCGGACCTTCACCCCTCTATCGATTTGATCAACTATCACCCAAACCAGTGCAGAAGCATCAAGCAAGCCATTTCAAGCTATGTTGCCTGCAAGCTGATCAATCAACCCTCTTGCTGGTCAATGAGAGAGTTTGACTCGATAGTCAGCTCGGGACTGATTCCCCTCAAAAATTTCACAGAGGTTGTAGACAATGCCCACTCTGTTGACTCAGAAAATTAGTCAGGTAAGCCGGAAAGACACCTAGCCCCCATCCCTATCTCCATCAGGAAATTGTACTACTTTCGTAGCCAACACAGTAGTCAGCCGACCAACTGATCACCCAAAAAACTGCACAGATTTTATGAGCGAGTGCTCTACTACCTAGTAGTCCATTCGGCTCAGAAACTACACAAAAGTGATCACCAAGCCTGCCTCCCAGCATCACCATAGCTTTTCTCACCAATAGTTCCCAACAACCTGCTGCCAACTCCCTTCAAGGATTGCGCAGTTTTTTATGCCAATCTCCTGGCAGCCTGGTGCCAGTCCCCTCCAAGAATTGAATAGTTTTTGCTGTCAATCTCCCACTGCCTGATCCTTCTAGAAATTACACAGTTTTTTTCTGCCTAACCTTCCTATGGCCTAAGTTGCTCCGCTAAAAAATTGTGCAGATTTATCCTTGAGCCCAGCCAAATCCCGTAGACAGTCACTGTAGATCCAGATTTCCCATCAACATCTCCTAGTTACTTCTACACAAATTTCACTAGTAGTGTCCGAAGCCTCCATCCCAGCTCGAAGCTTGCCTCATGCAGTTTCGTAACCTTGTGCTCTCTCATGATCGCCTACATCCAAAACAATCATGCATCATGGTAGGCTATGAGGTTTATGGATTTGATGTTGTATTGTCATGTGTGACTACAAATACATGTACAGAAACAAACACAACACGATGACAGATGGGATGAACAAGCGGAGTACATGCAAGAGGACATGTTCATGAAAGGATGAAAAAATGATGCATGTAAAGAGATGTGATCGTGAATAGACGGTCATGCAAAGATGTGTTTGGGGATGGACACACAGAATAACATGCAAAGATGTGTTTGTGGAAAGACAGATGGATGAGCATACACCTTTTGTGAATGGACAAACTTGTCAAGCATGCCAACATACAAATAAGGAGCAACGTGCGAATGCAACATCAAGAAAACCCAATGACCATCAAAGACTCCATGCAGCTTGCCATGCAAAGTTTAAGTTGTGACACACCACGAGGACATCCATCACCCATCAACACTACAACTTGACATGCACACCAACAGTAGAACGAATGTGCCAACACTGTCATGTCGAGTCTTGTCATGAGTCATGGCATCCACATCTCTACTATGGGCCATACTATCAATCAATGTAATGTATCATGGAAGTCCAAGAGATCCACTTTTCATATGAGAAGTCATGTAAAATTGAAAGGTCATGGAAATCAAATAGTAAAGAGGGAAGTCAAACAACCACAAGGGTTAGTTTCACCCTTGCCTATAAATACCCCTTCATTTGTACATGCAAAGGACTTTTCAGCTTGGCTCCTCCCACATAGGCTTGAGAGTTTGTAATCTTTTATTTGTGGATTAAGTAGTGGCTCAAACGCCTCACCCACAGGTTTAGTGATGTATGGTGTAATGTTGTGTCTTGGAACTTTTGCTTGATTCAGAAGCCTGCTAATAGGCTAGCACATTTTCCCACGTGTGTTGTAATTGTTGTAAGACTAATATTGATACTTGTAATGTATGTTGCTTTAACCTGTGTTAAACACTTGAACTCATTCAATTGTTGTAATACATATATATCAACGAAAATGTGTTTTATGAGTTTTTAACTTTGTCATACCCGTGTTGGTTAGCTCCCCAGACATCCGACAAAACATTCACATAAACTTGTTATAATGACCATTGCACTCGCACAGACTCCTCCTCTTTGTGTTGTACTTGTTATATTTCCTTTTGTGTTGTGACTACTGCATCCATGTGGACTACTCCTTTGGAAGTTTTGCACGCCCTGTTGTGTCATGTGTTCCTAATAGAGTTGGGACTTCCTCCCATCCAACTTGGTACTCACTCTCACCCTCTCCCTCTGCAGTGAAAGAACCTTTAACACAAGTAACACTAGCAATCATAAGGCACACGAACCTCAGTACTCGAAGAGAAAGAAAACCACTATCCTGTGCTGACAAACAAGAGTTGAGGAAAACATTTAAGATAATGGAAATTGGGCCATCATATTAGTTGGCACTCCTACACGAAACAGTGTGAGGTCTAGTTTGGACTTCATACCAAGGAGATCCCCTCATGTTGGTGGGTCTACCACCGTCAATAGAGTATTATGAAATTGTACATATAGAAGTAGCATATGATAATGAGTAATATGAAATTGTATTGTTTAAAGAGTGCTTTCATTTCATTACACCGCCATGTTAGAAGTAAGTGATATCTCACCATGGGGTATATGTGTCTATGATGGATTACTTCATCAAGTAGATGGAACAAGTTTTTAGTCTGTCTTTTCAAGGAAAAATATATTGTGATAAATGGCATATAGATTATAGACAATGATTTCAATTTTCTATTTGTAAAATCATAAGTGCGATTTACTTTATCATTTTAACAATATATAGGAAATTAATGTAAATTTAGAATAATCAAGAATATACTTATAGAAGGAAAAATAACTTATTAGAATCTTATTGAGAACATTTTACTATTTCATTATTTGAAATAAAGAAAAACCAATAATTAAATACTTAAATACAAGTTAAACTTTTATATTATATAATTTTAAGTTTCATATAATTAGTCTCAAGATTCAATAAAGTGGTCCTCAATACTACCCATGAATCAATCTTCAACATGATACCGAAAAATACGTTTTAACAAGATCCCACAAGTTAATCTTCAACCAATACATAGGAAATCACCCCAAGGGAGTATACCCCCATCCAATGCAGCTTTCTTCAAATTTGATTCCTCCCTAGTAGGGTTCAAGTTCAATAAGGTGTGGAAGAATAAGGAGTGGAACATACTGTCACATATAACTCATTTTCTTCTCACATGTTATCGTTTATAGGGATCTTACTACCACTTTAATCTAAAGGGATCACAAACACGCTTAAAAGTGGTCTATTGTATAAATAACTCAACCATATCCTAAGGAAATACCATATATTATATAATCAATTTATTAAGCACAATATCATAGAGACTCTTAGACTTAAAGCACTATTGAATATCATAGGAATTCTAGCATGCAGAAGTCCTACTACTACCTTCAACATTGGTGATCACAATACTACAATTAATTGTGGCGTCCAGCTAAAGTTTTTGAGAATCTGGTATAAGATTAAATGAGCATTGATCTTAAGTACCCCTTTTCATCCCATCAACCCATGAATAAAGTTATGTTGAGTAAAACAAATTCTTGAGAAAATACATTATCCAAATTCAAAAGTACTATGATGATTAAATGTAAATGAAAAAAGTATTTCATCATGAAACAATCAACATCAACAATGGGCATGAAACATCTTTTATAATGCATATCATCATAACATTTTCCTATTATTTGTTTCTTGCCCTCTCCCATTTCATACTAAGTTGAGGGTGAATTTGTAAGCGTTAATAATAGCATAAAATTATATTACATCTCTTTTTCTTTTAAATTTTTAATCAAGTTAACCTTGGAGGTCATTTTCACAAATATTTTTTTCACTTTCAAGTCTTTCTAATATTCCTATATACTAGTATATGTTTGTCATTCTAATTAAGACATATTTCCTCTTAATTACATTTCCATATTCTCCTTCAATATGTCACATGTAATAAGTTAAATCATACAAGGTATTAAAAAATATATTGCACCAATAATGACAAACTATACGCCAATATATATTATTCTTAATCATGCATCTAGCAATTTCCAAGATAGATCAAATTCTTTCAGAGCACAAAAGTGAAAACGAGATTTTCAATGATTTGGTTCCCCCCCCAAACACATGTCCGGTCAACATATAATTTTTTTACCATTACATGTGTTTTTTAAATATCATATTAATTTTATATTAATAATTAAATAAATTACACATCTACATTTCACTAATTACACCAAAATAACTTTTGTCTTTTGTTTTCTAATACTAGGTTGATGAATGCACATCTCAATTTAATTAGTACTAGTATAGATGACATGAACTAAGAGGGATCAATTTTCTTCAGATACAAATCTCTTTTAAAGTGCAAAATACAATAAAAAATAAAAAAATGGATCCCTATCATCCTTTGATAGAACCCAAATAATCTGTAGTGGTTCTTTCTATGTGCAAATAGAATATGTATTTTTGAGTGCTTAATTTTT
>Ga0068628_1000270_pt1 | contig 16339 bp, 17 predicted proteins | sample InSIn2gowninarea_FD_77431 | JGI IMG/M metagenome (GOLD analysis project Ga0068628, IMG submission 77431) | Clean room microbial communities from NASA Spacecraft Assembly Facility at Jet Propulsion Laboratory, Pasadena, California, USA -... ... | reverse complement strand
TCCAAGGCTTTTTGGCTATCGTTAAATGAAGGATTTTGAGTAAACTCCAGCCACTGCACTAAGTACAAGGGCTTCGCTCAGGCGATCGCCCAAAGCCTGTCTAAGTTCTAAAGCTTTGGGGTAATTGTTTTGCAGGTTATAAACTAAACCAATTCCTTGGAGTGCTAAAGCAACGAGGGAGCGATCGCCGATTTTTTTACCAATTGCCACTTGCTGGTATTTCTTTAGAGCCTTTGCTTGCGACGGACTGCTTCCTTATTGTAGAAGTTGCAGGGCTTCATCTAGGAGTTTTTCTCCTTCGCTGTACGCTGGGCTATTGCGGCAAGGATAATTTGTAGCTGGTGGTTGGGCTACACTACTAGGAGTATTAGCTACAACGGTTTCAGATAATAATAAAATGCTGAGACTAATCGTAAAAATGCGATAGAGAAAATGCGGATATCTGTACCGTCTACTTCCTTGCGCCATGAAGCTATCCAAAAAACAAATCACTAATAATTAGTATCAATTGATCAAGGCTGATTTCCGGCAAAATTTAACTTAAATCCGATATTTTATCCAATCCCGACGGGGAGTAGCATCCGTAAGTGGTATTTTTAACTAGATATTGAGTGATAACCATAAGAGTAAAGTAACGGTACTGCCTAAGTACAATAAAATATTTCATTAACAAGATTATTTTTATCGATATTACTTAATGCAAAATACTTTAAAACATAATAAACAGCTTTTTTATAAACAAATGGCAAACAGCCTAATTACATCAATTGGAGAAACTTAAAATAATAAACTTCGTCTTCAAGTAAGACCATCTGTTCGCCAAAACTTAAGCTCGTATTAAAAATTACTAATTTGGATAAGTAGCATGACTTTCGATCGACAAAAAATAACGAGAATTACGTCTATAGGATTAGTTAGTTCAATAATTGTTATTAGCTTATTCGGATGTACAAATCCTATGCAAGCTCAAGAAGAAAGACCTATACGCAAACTAATATTAGAGCAAATACTCAAAAGAAACCCAAATAGAACAAGTCCTAGAAATACTCCCATCGCTACAGATATGGCTTTAGAAAGATTGACTTATAAAGGCACGTCCCGCGATTATTATTTGCACATTCCTAGTTCTTACCAATCGGGAAAACCCATGCCCTTGGTGTTAGCATTTCATGGCGGTAGGGGTAGAGGCGACAGACTGGCGGCAAATACGCGCCTCAATGATGTAGCAAGTCGAGAAGGTTTTATAGTTGCATATCCCAACGGAATTAATAGTCAATGGAATGATGGACGCAATGTAGAAGGCACTAATTCCAATGTAGATGATGTGGGATTTGTTTCGGCATTAATCGATAAGCTAGTACGAGAAAAAAGTATTGATAAAAATAAAGTGTATGCGGTGGGAACATCCAATGGGGCAATGTTTACCCAGAGGTTAGCTTGTCAAATGTCTGACAAAATTGCGGCTTTTGCAACGGTAAGCGGGGCTTTGCCCAAAAATCTCCAATCTACCTGTAATCCACGCCGACCTGTGCCGATTATGATGATAAATGGTACAGCCGATCCAATTGTCCGTTGGGAGGGAGGGGAAGTCGCAAGAGATATCCGCACTCGTTCCGGGCAAAAACCTAGTGGTGTAGGCGGAGAAGTAATTTCCATCCCAGCAACGGTTGCTTTTTGGAGAAGTAAAGACGGTTGCGCTGTGCAACCAGTGGTAGAAAAGCTACCTGATACTCAGCCAGATGGGATACAAGTTACCCGTTCTCAATACAATAATTGCCGCAACTCTTCCCAAGTTGTGCTTTATACGGTAGAAGGTGGCGGACATGGTTGGCCTGGTAGTAGTGTGACACAAAGAAGAATGAGCGATCGCATTGGTAAAATTAGCCAAGATATCAGCGCCAGTAATGTAATCTGGAACTTTTTAAAGTCGAAAACTTTGTAAAAATAATGCTTTTACCTTGCTGACACTAATTGAGACAAGTAATTATTAAATACTAGAGCTTAGGAAACTTAATTTGTGCAAGGTTTTATCAATTTATTTAAGCAAACTGGCTTTACTTCTCACGATTGCGTAGGCAAGTTGCGCGGATTATTGCGCCTCAAACGCATAGGACACGGAGGAACCTTAGACCCTGCTGCTACTGGGGTTTTACCGATCGCATTAGGTAAGGCGACTCGTTTATTACAATATTTGCAGTCAGACAAAGCTTATAAAGCAACTATTCGTCTAGGGATGGTAACGGCAACCGATGATTTAGAAGGAGAAATTATTAGTCAAGCGCCCGTATCAAACTTGCCATTAGAACAGGTGGCATTAACCTTAAAGCAATTTACAGGCAAGTTGTCGCAAATTCCACCAAAATATAGCGCTATTCAAGTGCAGGGCAAACGCTTGTACGATCTGGCGCGGCGCGGTGAAACGGTAGAAGTTCCCCCAAGGAGTGTAGAAGTATATAAGCTAGAGATATTAGAATGGCGCAGTGGCGACTATCCCGAAATTGATGTGGCAATCGATTGTAGCGCCGGGACTTATATAAGAGCGATCGCCCGCGATTTAGGTACGGCTTTGCAAACTGGCGGGACTTTAGCGGGTTTAATTCGCACTCACAGCAGTGGTTTTAGCCTATCAAACAGCCTGACTTTCGACGAACTAATAGAGCAGCTAAAACAAGAAACCTTTACCCCTATTGCTCCCCCAGCCGCCTTGCAGCATCTGCCACGAGTGACGTTACCCCCGTCCGTGGCGCAAAAATGGTGTCAAGGGCAAAAAGTTGCCGGAGATGAGGCAGTTTCAATTAATGCTCCGGTGCAAGTTTATCGAGAAGATGGCAATTTTTTGGGCATTGGTCATCAAGAGGATATGGAAATGCCCAGTTTGATTCCCGATCTTGTATACGAGCCGATGTAGATATTTATTGTGGCAACAACTCCTCTAATTGTTCTTGGCTTAAAGTCGTGAGAATAAATACTTCTTGGACAGTTTTGCCTTGTCTTGCGATGATTTTAAAGCCCCCACGAATTGGCACCGATACCCTTAATAGCATCCGAGGTACATGACCTTTGGTTCGGCTAATAACGCCGGGAGTAATGGTATGTATCCCTTCTAGCTTTGTCAAAGATTCTAAAATCCGAATAAGTCCGGGAATATGGGTAGAGTGATTGAGTACAAGCCTGCCGCTAGTGGGTTTGCCCATGATGGTTTAAGCCGCCTCTATTGGAGCCATCGTTAAACCCGCACGGCTAAGTTGCTGATGATATAGTTCCGCTTGTTCTTGAGGTCCTACCCAGACTATAGCTTGTCCTTCAAAGTGAATTTGGTTAGTTAGTTCCCAAGCATTTTCGCTACTCATGCCGGGAATGTAAGTGAGCAAGCATTTAGTTACGTATTCAAAGGTATTAAAGTCATCATTTAAGACGATGACTTTGTAGTTGGGATAAAGCTTACGAGTAACTTCGCTGCTACGAGTGGGAGCGATGGTTGGTGCAGAATTTGCCATAGCGCGGACAACTGGGGAATGTAACCTAGCCATAACCTATCCAAAAGAGCTTGATGAAACTACATTCCAAGATACCAGAGGATAAAGAAATCGGATGAGGGAGCCGGAAAATCAGCCCCTCATCGGCGGAATTTTTAGCGCCAATTATCCCAATTTTCGTTAAAAATTGAAGTGTCGGGGAAGGCAGTAGGATTACCTTCTTGATTTAAACGACGTTTGAGCGCTTCTAGTTGGGGTTCAATTTGGGGTAATTGATCGACTAATTCGTAAGGTGCGATCGCATTGTCTAAACTAAAAGCTAGGGTATTCCCCGCCGCCGCTCCCGATGACCATTCAAAAGAATGTACCCGGTAAGCCGCCGCCGCAATATGGCTTGTGGCAATACTTTTACCTGCGACGAGCATATTGTCAATTTTTTGCGGAATCATCGCCCGCAAAGGAATTTGAAATGGGTAAGCTTGTCCTGCACCTAGTCGTTCGCCAGGACGCTCGATATTGCCTGGTGCTTCAGGGGGGCTAGTGACCATGCAAGGATGAAAGTCTATAGCATAATGAGCAATACCCACCGAGTCAGGATAAATGGTCGAACGCGATCGCCGCATAGTTGAATTTGCATCTCTACTACCACTAATTACAGCCGTGGCTTCTAATCCAGAAAGTGCGGCTTTTAAGCTGCGATAGGTATCTGGCGGTAAAGTTTGAGTGTAGTATTTATCAGTATAATCGCGGCGAGAAATATCAATTTCCCAGACGGTAAAGCCTTGGGGTTGTCCCCAACTAGGTCTGCCAATTATTCTTCGTCCTTCGCGCATATAGGGATACTTAGATAAGCCGTGGACGGTTCCCATCGGCGAATCCAATCCTGACAAGTAGCGGTTATTTGTTTGCGGTTGCTTAACTCCTGCGCCTAGTTGCGAATCCGTCGTTCCCGCTACTAGCCAGTAATAATAACCTTGGGAAATTTCTTCCGCCTTACGCAGACTTTCAACTCGCAACCCTCCCATCCACTGGCCGGGTTCTAGTTGCTTGGTAGCTTGCAACTGGTTGCGAGCGTAGACCAAATTATCGCTGCTAGTACCTGGACGATAATCATTACCCCAAGTCCAGTTTTGCATAGAAATATCGCCGGGGGTGGGAGCCGTAAATTCTACACCGCCAAACTTCATTGTTTCGCCAGCTTTGGGACTCCAAATGCGACGGTAAGTAAAAACGAACGGAAAACTTGCTAGACGCTGCAACTCATAACTGTAGTAAGGAGAATACTGAAGATAAAAAGGCGGCATTGTTTGCGGCTGGGGTTCCTTGGTAGCCTCCATCGCGTAAGTATAAGTAAAGCCTTGGGTGCAATAAGGGTCATTAGTTGCACTAGAAGCGGATGGTTCTAGGTAAGAACGCGCATCAATCCCCAGCCTGTAGGGGACATCGGCCAGCGCCACCAATTCCCCCGTTTCGGTAGCATCGACTATGTACCAGTTAGGTGCATTACTTTTCGCTAAAGGGCTATTTTTCTTAGGTTTGGCGGGGACAAAACGCACAATAGTTTTGTCAAATTTAGCCGAATTAGCGTAGGTGTATGCCTCGGTAATTGTTTGCGATAAGGGTTGAGTATTTAGGGGGGGTGCGCCTTTAGCGGGGCTGTGTTGAATGGCGATCGCCCCAGTAATTATATTAGGTGTCTTTTGTAGTTCTTTGACGGCGGTAGATGGAAAAAATCTGAACTTGCCTTTACCTTTTTTTGCCGCATCTGTTAATAATTTAGATAAAATCTCATGCCCATCGTGGGGCAGAAAACACGAATCGCTTACCCAGCAGTTCCCTGGATTTAATTTTCCATATTTGCGTTCAATGCGCGATCGCAATTCCAAATAACCGCGCGGATATAATAATTTTGCTCTTTGGGTTGGTCGCTCGTCTAGGGCGGAAGTTCCTTGAGCAGAAATTTGTCCTCCTACCCAGTCAGTAATTTCTGTAAGACAAACAGTTTTACCAGCAAGTAAGCCTTCATAGGCTGTAGCCACGCCACTAAGTCCACCACCAACGACGAGTATTTCACATTCGATAGTTTGGTCAGCACTTCTCGGCGGAGCCGCCAAGGCTACGGGAGTAAAGAAAGTTGCAGCTAAGGTCAGACTAACAAGCGGAGCCTTCATATTCTTAGATCTATTTAAAATAAGAGGTCTAGATAGCCTTAGACGTTACCATTTCAAAAATGTTTATGGCAAGTTTTAATTCCTCGGCTAAAAAAGCTGCGTATTTATCGTTACAAACTGCAATCTTCCTTGAGGTGGAAGCAAAAATAAACCTTTAATAATTAGTAGGTTGCCTTTGACGAAGTTATGACAGTAAACCCTTGAAATAAGTCTTTTTATTGCAAAATAAGCGCGTCAGTACGGCGAACGAATTATTACAAAAAACCTATGACTGTACCTAACGCATCCGCAAAATTACATAATTTATAAAAATCTGCCCAAAATATTCCGTAGAACCCACCAAGCAAGTTGAATATCAATTATGGCAATCTTGGAAAGTAAACAAAGATTGAAATTTTTCAGCAATCAATCCACGAGTCGCTCTATACACTTTGCCCTATGAATATACTAAATAGCCCCAACCACTTTCCCTTATGGCAATTTTTAAACCAGCCTGTCTTTAGTTCCGAAACTAAATTAATATTAAACCCCCGCCAGTTTGGACACTTATACAAAATTGACTTATTAGAGCGTTGTTATACCCAAGAATGTGGCGCTAAAAACCCTAACGTTACTGAATGAATTAAAACTTATTTAATGTATAAATTTAAAAATGCTTAATTTCCTCACAAATTGAGCATTTTTGCGATATTTACTCTCTAATAATACTTTTTTAAATATCTGTCACTTAGATTACTAACGGTCTTAGGCGATCGCGTTAATCTTCCTATAACCCACGACTACGATTAGAACAAAAATATTTATGCAACCAAATAACTAGATTACCTAGTTACAGCGCTCGTACCCTATATACTGACGAGAACACACTCTATAACTCAATAGTGGTATGGAAAAAATCACAAGCAGTGGTACGGAAAACGCTGTAGATTCGCTCAAGCGCGTATTTGGACTGCCAACGCTAGTTATTTATGGCGTAGGTGATATTCTTGGTGCGGGAATCTATGCCGTGGTGGGCAAAATTGCGGGAATTTCTGGCACTTTGGTCTGGGCTTCGTTTTTGACGGCGATGGTGGTGGCGGCGCTGACGGCTTTAAGTTATGCCGAACTTGGCAGCCGATTTCCCCAAAGTGGAGGCGTTGCTCACTTCGTACATAGGGCGTTTCACAACGATTTGCTTTCGACTTTAGTCGGTTGGATCATGTTTTGTACTTGCCTAGTTTCAATGGCGACGGGAGCAAAAGCCTTTGCTGGCTATTTCAACGCTTTTGCTCCTTTGGTTTCTCCACAGCTAATTATCTTGGTGTTTTTCTCGGTACTGGCATTTGTCAATTTTAGAGGTATAGAAGAGTCTTCCGCCCTCAATATTGTTTGTACAACGATTGAATTTTCAGGTTTGCTGATCGTCATTTTAGTTTCGAGCTTGTTTGTCTTTGGCGGCGCCGAAGCAACGGCTGGCGCTAGTTCCATCGCCCCAGCGCCAGCTATTGGTGGGACGGCAGTTTTTCAGGGAGCCGCCCTCGCCTTTTACGCCTTCATTGGATTTGAGGATATTGTGAATGTTGCTGAAGAAGTAAAAAATCCCGAACGCAATGTTCCTAGAGCCATCTTGATATCATTGAGTATTGCCGGGGTGATTTATATTCTGGTTTCTTGGCTGGCTACGCAGGTATTAAGTCCCGCAGCACTTACCGCCTCCAATGCGCCTTTACTTGATGTAGTTAGTCAAGCCCAACCTAATTTTCCGCGAATTATTTTTACCTTTATTCCTTTATTTGCGGTTCTCAATACGGTACTGCTAAATTTTGTCACCGCCTCGCGGCTGCTTTATGGAATGTCGCGCGAAGGGCTACTACCAGCTTGGCTGGGACAATTACACGCAAGACGAGCTACGCCCTATCGAACGCTGCTAGTTATTTTACCTATCGCAATTTTTCTCACGCTATCAGGAACATTGCAATTTTTGGCGGGAACTACGGCAACTTTGCTGCTAGGAATGTTTTGTTTAGTCAATCTTTCTTTGTTAATTACCAAGCGCCGAAATCCTCAAATAAGTGGGTTCCAAGTTCCTTATCTCGTTCCTGCTTTAGCATTGCTGTTTAATTTGATTCTGGTGGCTTTTGCGTCTCGTGAAAGTCACATTCTGGCGTTGGTGTTCACGGGGGTAGGAATAGTTTTAGTTGTCATTCGTCAAGTTTTAACTAACAAAAGCTTACCCAGTTCTTAGCTAATACACTTGTTGGCACATTGCCCTTTGTCCGCCTGCATCTTCGCGGATCTGTCGCTCAAAGCGATATAGGAATTTCCTCGGGTGGATGAATAATTGCCCTAGCCCATGATTGCCAAAACTTAAGACGATTGGGCAACGGCTGCCAACTAGAGGAGTTTTGCCATCCAAGTGTTTGTCTAAATGCTGATATCTGCGCTCGACTAGCCGGTCGGCAGCATTTATTTTTTAGGCGCAAAAAGTTATCCCTACCTAAGCAGGGATAACTTTACAAAAGGTTTACTCTATACAATAAATTTATACCTAGTTTTACCTAAGCTTTATACGCTCTTAAACTAATCTTAGTTAAACTTATCTTAAACAAATACGATCTTTTGTATATTTACTTACCTAATAACACAGAGATAAGTAAAAAATTACTTAGGTAAATCAGCTTGTTCAAGCATGAGGTTAAAAAGTGATCGGTAGAATTGAAGGACAAAGCAGAGCCAAGCCCCTCGGAGCCTACTTAGTTGAAGCTGGTATAATTACACCAGAGCAACTAGAGACGGCGCTCAAAAAGCAAAGCCAGTCAGGAAAACGTTTAGGTACAATTTTGGCAGATTGCGGCTGGGTAAAGCAGCAAACTATTGAGTACTTAATTGCAGAGATTGTTGTGCCACACCAAACGACTACCCAATTTTCTCCTTTACAACCAACCGGGCGTACTAATTTAACTTTAGTCGAACAACCAAATAATTCTCCTCAACTAACTAGCTCATCAACTAGCACTTTAAAATTTTTTCTGTCCCCGGAAAAAACTGCCCGTTTTCTATTTTTCATAGTATCTGGTTTAATTTTATGCAGTTTGTTCTTCCAGTTCTGCGTATATTTTCTCCCAGATTACCCTTTAAGAGATACATTGGCATCGCTATTTAATATTGATGGAGAACAAAATATTCCTACAATGTACTCTTGGTCAGCCTTAATGTTTTGTGCAGTGTTACTAGCAATCATTGGTCAGGCAAAAAAGGTCGTCGGCGATCGCCATGTTATTTACTGGCGAGTGTTAACAGTTATTTTTGTATATTTATCACTGGACGAAGCAACTTCAATTCACGAACAATTTGCAGAACCCTTACGAGCTTCGCTCAATACTAGTGGCTTTCTCTACTATGCTTGGGTGATTCCTGGCGTAATTTTTGTACTCGCTGTGTTCCTGGGATTCCTAAAATTTCTGCTTGCTCTACCTCCCAAAACAAAACACTTATTTTTGACGGCTGGAGCAATTTTTGTTGGGGGAGCGATTGGCTTGGAATTAGTGTCGGGAGCTTATGCCGAGCTTTATACTCAACATAACTTCACTACATCTATTTTGAATTCAATTGAAGAATTTATGGAAATGACCGGGATAGTTATTTTTATCTATGCGTTACTGTCTTACATTAGTTTAGATTTAAAAGGATTAAATCTAAACATTAAGATTGCCGGCAGTAAGAAGCCTCGCCAAGGTGCTTATTAAGTTAAGACAAGGTTATCACGGTGGACTACAGTTTCCGCAGCATTATGACCCAATATAGCCAGTATTTCACTAGAATGCCGTCCTAAAATTTGTTGGAGTTCGCTGCTGCTGTAGTTGACAATGCCTCTTGCGAGTACTTTACCGTTCGCGTCACATAATTCCACCGCTTCTTGACTTTCAAATTTTCCCGCTACCGAGGCAATTCCTGCCGCTAATAATGATTTGCGCTCGTGAGAAATCGCTTTAACAGCGCCAGGATCTAAAGTTAGTTTGCCCATTGGGACTAAACCATAAGCAATCCAACGTTTACGCGCTCTATTTGGCTCTTTTTGAGGTTCAAACTCCGTCCCTAAAGCTTCTCCCTGCAAGATTTTTTGAATATTGTGCGGATTGCCTTGAGTAATTACCGTCCGCACTCCGGCGGCGGTAGCAATGCGCGCGGCGGCAATTTTTGTGGTCATTCCCCCGGTACCCCACTTAGATGGGTGAGCGCCGGTTTGTACTTGCTCAGCTAATTCATTGATATTTTTAACTAAAGAAATAGGTTGAGCGTCAGGAAACGAGCGCGGATCGGCAGAATAAAGGCGATCGACATCGGTTAATAAAAATAGCCAGTCTGCTTCCACTAAACTAGCAACGAGGGCAGATAAGGTATCATTATCGCCAAACTTCAATTCATCAACGGCTACGGTGTCGTTTTCATTGACTACCGGAATCACGCCTAATTTGAGTAACTCGGCAAAAGTACGATAGACATTGATATAACGACTCCGAGCTACTAAGTCACCACGAGTTAACAGCACTTGTGCAATGGGCTGTTGCAGCGTGTTAAATAGATCGTCATATACCCGCATCAATCGCCCTTGACCTACGGCGGCTACGGCTTGTTTTAGGGCAACTTCTTTAGGTCTTTCCGTTAGCCCCAAGCGCGCGCAGCCCACTCCTACCGCTCCAGAGGATACCAAAATTACCTGATGACCTTGCTGCCGCAACTGACTTAAAACTTCTACCAAGGTAGCGATCGTCGATAAGGCAAGCTGTCCGGTTTGCACTTGCGTGAGGCTAGAGGTGCCAATTTTGATAACTATAGTTTGAGACATGAAAGTAAGTTTGCCTATCTTATAGACAAATTGTAAAGCGCCAGTTCCTCTATAGGTGAGGCTGACGCTTTACGCAGGTATTTATGGTTATTTATAACGAGAGTCTTTATTAGGGTGACTCTATCTGATCTGTAGTTATCATTACAGATATTTCTGAAAGATGAGATATTTATAATATTTTTTTTATATTTCCTAAGTTCTATCCTATTTTGTTACTTTTTGTTTCGCAACAATAGTCGCGCCCATAAATTTAGAAACCAAGACTTCAAAATTCCGCACGGGATAGGAGCGCATGGCTTCGCCCGGATCGAGTATCGGGTCTACTAAAATTGTGAACATTCCCAGCCGATTCCCAGCTAAAATATCTGTAAACAAGCGATCGCCTACCATCGCTACTTGCTCTACAGGTAAACCCATAGCTGTAACGGCTTGGCGCAATTTGCGCCGCGAAGGTTTTACCGCACCTAAAATATAAGGCAAGTCTAGAGAACGGGCAATACCACCAATACGGACATCGCTGAGGTTGTTACTCACTAACCACAGCTTAGTTGTTTGCCGAATACTTTCGACCCAAGCTTTTAACTCTGGGGAAGCCGTCGTAACTTTTACGGGGACTAGGGTTTCATCAACATCTAAAACTAGTCCTTTAAGCTGATACTGCTCAATTAGCTCGGGGGTCAAACTTAAAACTGAGTTTTGTAAGTTCAAATCCGGCTGTAAATACTCGTGCCATGCCATAGTCAGGTTTAAATTTGTGTTTAATTTGCAGAAACTTGTTTGCGAATAGCTACTTGCGCGGCGGTATGTTCGCTTAAAGTTTTGCTAAACACATGAGTGCCATCGTAACGGGCTACGAAGTAGAGATAAGGAGTCTTATCGGGGTAGAGTGAGGCTTTCAAACTAGCAATCCCAGGACTAGCTATGGGGGTAGGCGGCAAGCCGGGATTTAGGTAGGTATTGTAGGGACTTGCGACTTTGATTTGAGCGAAAGTCAAAGGCTGGTCTTTAGTTTGGCGAATATTGAGCGCGTATTCTACCGTCGGATCGGTTTGCAATAGCATCCCTTTACGCAACCTTGAAGTAAATACTCCGGCAATGCGCGATCGCTCAGTGGGAATTACCGCCTCTTTTTCGACAATACTACCCAACGTTACCCACTCTAACAAGTCTAAATTTGTGTTATTTTTGCCTTGTTCGTAGACGGGTAAGGCGACAACTTGAAACTGGTTGAGCATTTGCCGAAGGACAATTTGGGGAGTCACGCTGTCGCCATTGAGCCTGTAGGTATCGGGATATAAAAATCCTTCCAAGTGCGGTAAGTTAGCTGGCAACCAGGGGTATTCACTTTTAGGAATTTTCCTTGCCTCAGTTAAAAACGCCTGGGCGGAGAAAAAGCCTTTTTTTTCAAAGTATTCTCCCATTTGCCGCATAGACCACCCTTCAGGAATGGTAAAACTTAGTTGGACAACTTTACCCCGCCAGATTTGGGTGGCAACGGCGGGTAAGGATCGATTTGGCACGATGACATAATTTCCAGCCTTAAAGCCTCCGTTCGGTTCTTGTTTTTGCAAGTAGCGCGCCCACAAGTTCCAAGCTTGGCTAGAATGAATTACCCCGGCTTCTTCTAGTTGTTGCCCAATTTCCTGGGCTGGCGTTCCTGGTTTAACTTGAATAGAGACTACGCGATCGTTTTTGGTCGGAGCTACTGCTCTATTCCACCAACTCCAGCCTAGCCAAGTACCTAGTCCCAAAGCTGGTACAAGTAATATGATGAACCACTTGAAAGCTTTTTGCATTACTTTCATTTTCATAAAACTGCCCTAAATAACTACTTTTGCGAGAGTCGCAAGCTCGATTAGTCCATCTCGTCAAATAGCTGCTCCTCTAGTAGCGGTTGAATTTTACTAAATTCTTCTTGAGAAAGTAATTCGGGTTTGCCGGCGGCACTCATTTTAGCGAAAAATAGCAAGGGATCGAGCGGCGTATATATTGAGTACTCTTGCTCTTGTTCGTAAAAGTTTGCGAGTAACTGTAACTGCTCCGGTTCTAACTCCGAGCCTTCTTCTTCAATTTCTAAAGTAAATAGCTCCGCATCTTCTACGGGGGGAAGTTCTCCTACTACGGTAAGGGCAAAAGCCGTGCGCCGGAGTACCAAGTTTTGTTCAGCAAGTACAGCTTCGGCGGTAGCAAAGATGCGATCAATAGTCTCGTCATCTTCTATTGGTACAGCTTCTTCCTCATCACCATCGCTATGCCAGGCAAAAATTTCAATGGCAGAGTCTTCCGGGAGCAGTAAAACATATTCAATATCCCCTACAAATAGCGATCGCTCGATATAACAGGGAAGACTTCGCCCAGATTCATCAGTAAGGGTGATGGACGCTGTTTGGGATGGATCGTTTTCTTCAGGGGATGGGGATGAAAACATAGACGATGGGGGACTGTCAATTGATTAATAACAATAGTAACTAACTCACTTGCGCTTTAATTAGGTACTATTTGTCAGCTTTCAGGATATCACGGGATGCGAGTTTAACCGCACTTATGTTATGTATGGGAAACATCTACAACTTGTAATTGATGGCTGCGCCTTAGATCTAGCCAGCGTTGTAAGATTATGGCGGCAGCTTTGCGATCGATTAGTCCCTTCTCGATAAAATCCCTGGACTTTTTTTCTAAATTGATTAGTTGCTCGGCTTCCACCGAAGTCAGGCGCTCGTCTACATATTCCATCGGCAGATTTAACACTTGGGCAAGTTTTGATGCTAATTTTTGCACTTGTCTAGCCTGAAAGCCCAGTTCGCCTTTCATTGTGTAAGGTAGCCCTACTACTAAAATTTGGGCAGTCCGCTCTTGAACCAATTGTTGAAGTTTAGCTACATCTAAAGCAAAAGATTGCCGCTCTATAGTAGTTAAACCTGTGGCAATCAATCCCGTCCCGTCACAACCAGCTACCCCAATACGCTTTTTGCCAATATCTAAACCTAGGGCGGAGATCCTCGTTGACATAGATTTGTCGCCCCTAGGGCTGTTCGCCTAAGTCTAATAAATTTGGTGGCATTGCCTCCGGATTAGATTGGTAATTATTAGGTTCTGACGAATTTAAGTTGGGATTTTCGGCGCTTACTTCTATAGGAGACAATTGCTGTTTCGGTTGCCCTAACCAAGACATTCCTCCCGCTACAGGCTTGCGTGCTGGCTGAAAACCTTGCAACATTTCTGACCATTGCAACCCTTCTAAAGAGACAAATTTGGACTCCCGGAGTTTGTGATATACCGAGCGCGACATCATCAAAGTATGTTCTACCCTTTTAGCGCCAATCTGTTCCAAAAACTCCTCTCTTTCTTGCTGGTAGTCTGCCGATGCTAGTTGCAACGACTGAGGTGGCAAGTCTTGAGCAATTCGTGCCAATTGAGATAATAGTTCGGGATAAAGCCAAGTATAGGCGGGGTGAACAGTGAGGGTAGCGACATGAGGCTGCGTACCTTTGCGACACATCCGCAATTGAAAGTAACCAATGGCGGCTTTGCGCTGAGGTTCAAAGACATAACCACTAATTACTTCAAGCTTATTTAGCCACTGCTGTACGGCTTCGACAATGCCACCAAGTAAGCTCGTTTTAAAATCGTCAGCATTACGGTCAAATACTTGACGCACTAGAGGAGGCATTGAGGCCGTATCTAGTTGATACAATAACTGAGCATCAGCGTTACTTACAGGTAAAAGATTTGGTAAATCAGGTTCGCGCAATGCTAATTCTTGCAACAGACTAGGGGTAATTTCCCAGTAGGTTTGTTGAGCTAAAGTTTGAAAGCCATTTTGACGATAAAGAGCTAAAGATTCTTTATCATTGATATCAACTTCCAACAACCAAGTTCTAGCTTCGCCTACGGCTTCAAAACAGTAACGCAGTAGCCCTGATCCTACGCCTTGAGCGCGGGCTGTGGCATCTACTAGTAATTTTTCTACCCGCCACGTGCTGCGAGTGCGATTGCAGGGCGAAATTTGGATTGTACCTTGTACGCGCTTTGCTTGCTCGGCAACGTAGATACAAAAATGGTATTGCAGGGGATTAGGGAATAAGTTTAAAAACTTCAACAATCCATACCAGCGACGCAGTAATTTTAATTGATTCTGCTCGGTAGCCACCATCGGTTTGTCTGACACGAACGATTCGCTACAGAGACGCTCAATTCCTTCTATATCCCGGCGTTGAACCGCGCGAATAACAACGTTTAGATTTTGAGGAAGTACTGAAGTCATGATTCGTCTGGTTGGAATCCAGCCTAAAGTTAGTTATTGTGCTGCACCAATATTTTAACGATTTTCTAGGTTTATGCCGCCCATCTACTGGTGGAGTTCTTGAAATACTAGAATTAGACCTTGCAGAATTAATTTATACAGATCGCAAGGTCTAATTCTCTAGTCTCACAGTGCTTGACGAGACACTAATATTTCAAAATTTGCTTGGGTTTGATGTAGTAATTGTTCGCGGCTATCGCCCACAGTTTTGTTGAGAGTGGGGACTAGGTTTCGTGCTTGCAAAGCCATGTGCAATTGAAGATGAGCAACATATTCGCTAAAATCTTCACGGATGCGATCGTTAGATGGTAGTCCCTGGGGTTGAATTGCCACGGGCGATGTTCTCCTAATGGTTGATGTTTGCCTTTCATCCAGATCGGAAGTTATCACGTCGCTTGGGCTTGTAACTTATTCCGCAATCAAGTGTAACAACAGTAACTATTTCTCTGGACTTATTGACAATTTTAGCTTTAGGATAGTCACCCCAAGCAATACTTTACAACTTGTTAATTTGCGATCGCAGTCCGATGGCAATTTTACTATGCTTTTCAATTTGACCCATTACTTCTTTAGCGCGTCCAATTACTACTGGGGGTAAACCTGCAAGCCTTCCCGCTTCAATTCCATAAGATTTATCCGCGCCGCCGGGTTGGACTTGGTGCAAAAATATAATTTGGTCTGGTAATTCCTTTACTGTTACTTGATAGTTAGCAACATTGGGCATCATCGAAGCAAGTTCGTTCATCTCGTGGTAGTGAGTGGCAAAAATCGTGCGCGCTTTAATTTCTGCGGCTAAATACTCCGCTACCGCCCACGCAATCGAAAGTCCGTCAAAGGTTGCCGTACCGCGCCCAATCTCGTCTAATAATACTAGCGAATTAGAAGTAGCGTGATTGAGGATATTTGCCGTTTCGTTCATCTCTACCATAAAAGTAGATTGACCTGTCGCTAAGTCGTCTACCGCTCCTACTCGTGTAAAAATGCGATCGCATATTCCCAGTATTGCTTCTTGTGCGGGGACGAAGCAACCCACTTGAGCCATCAATTGAATCAATCCTAGTTGGCGTAAGTAGCAGCTTTTGCCACTGGCGTTAGGCCCGGTTAAAACTACCAAATCCGGCTTTTCTATTGCGTCAATGCTATTTGCTTCCCACCCTAGTATTGTTGAATTTGGGACAAAAAAACCTGCAGGTAAAGACTGTTCAACTACAGGATGACGACCATCGATAATCTTAATTTCTCGCCCGTCTACCATTTGTGGGCGACAGTAACCTTGGTAAACCGCTATTTCTGCAAAACCACACAACACATCCGCCGCCGCCACCGCGCGCGACGTATTGCGAATAATCTCCGCACTTTCCCCAACTTCTTGACGCAAAAGGGAAAACACCTCGTATTCCAAGCGATTGAGGTCATCTCTTGCTGTCAAAATTCGCGCTTCTTTTTCTTTTAATTCTGGCGTAATATACCGCTCCTCATTTGTGAGGGTTTGCTTGCGGATATAGTTATCGGGAACTTGGTCAGCGCGAGAGCGCGAAATACTAATGTAATAACCAAAAGTTTT